>Ga0209819_10000202_pt1 | contig 16884 bp, 11 predicted proteins | sample PPLLak2March2015_FD_187248 | JGI IMG/M metagenome (GOLD analysis project Ga0209819, IMG submission 187248) | Freshwater sediment microbial communities from Prairie Pothole Lake near Jamestown, North Dakota, USA - PPLs Lake P7 Core (1) Depth... | ecosystem: Environmental > Aquatic > Freshwater >... | reverse complement strand
TGCCCGGAGTTCCGTCGGCCTTGCCTGTACCGATGTGAAAGACGTTGTTGAACTGACCGGGTTTGTCCCATGTTCCCAATTGGCTCGGGAGCTCCACTCGGGAGCCGCCTTGGAACCAGCCGGCGATATGGAGCATCAGGTGCATCTGGCGATCGCGGTCAGCCATCACGGACCGCAACAAGGCCAGGTATGAGTGTCTCCCCGCCATCGTCTCGCCGCGTCCATCACGGTAGTCTTCTTCCCGCCAGACTCCGTAGAGACGGCGCCATTTGCCGTATTGAGTGAAATCGATCGAGTACGGTTGAGGTTTTGCGCCCAGCAGGGACGGATCATCGATGTACCCACAGCCTCGTCCCCCGAAAGACTCGACATTGACAACCGGCTTTGCGCACAACTTCGATTCCCCGAGCGCGCGCCCCGCGCTCTCCGCGTTCCCACCCATGTCGTGGCAGACGACGCCGACCTCAGGCAACCGGGACAGCTGGAGATTGGCCTGTGCGTCGTTGGCCCCGACCGCAATCACGCGCTCGGGCGCGACTTTCTTGACCGCCCGGACGTATTCGGTCAGAGCCTGGACTCCTTCGCGACCGGTCTTCCCGTTCGCTTCATTCCACATGTTTAAGATGACGTTCGGGTAGTCCCGGAAAGGTTCGGCCATTGTCGCCACAGCCCGGGTGATCGTCGCCTGGTCATCCCCGCGGTTTATGCCTCTGTGGTAAATGAAACCGACAAAGACCACAATTCCGCGCTTGTCCGCCTCTTCGATGATACGTCGCGCTCGCGCTATGACCTGGACGCCGCTCGTTTCGCCGTTTGGTGTTGCTGCACTCTCTCGAAAGCCGTACCCGGTAGTCGTCTGGATTACTCCCGTTTCGGCGCTGATCGATGCGCCATCCGCGGAAACAACCCGCGCAAAGCCTCCACTTGACCCCTGGAGCCAGATAATGAACGAGTTGATGCCCTTTCGTTTCCAGAGGTCCAGCTCGGCGATGACCGCTTCCGTCCAGTCATCCCGTAGAGGAGCGCTCCCCAGTCGAAAGCCGACAAGTGTCGTGTCGTGGCCATTGACGAATATCTGCCTGCCGGAGACCGCGACCCGGGTTGCCGGTGAGGATTCGCCGGCGAGTCCGGGTTCGGATCCCTGTCCTCGAACTCCCGAAACTGCCGAGTACAAAGAGAGGAGAATGAGGAAAAACAGCCTGCTTTTAAGCACTTGCGTTATCTCCCGTCGTCAGATATTCGATATGTCCCAAGGGCGCCGCCTAGGCCATCCAACCTCAGCGAGCATATCTGAGGAAAGTCGCGCTATGCACGCTAATGCAGAAAAATTCGTATTTTTCTCATCTCGAACGTTATTTATAAGGGGAGAAAAATATGAGAGACAAGAAACGGTCGGGAAGTGACAAGGGCGTCTGCTGTCAGTGTGGCGGGAAATTTCAGCGATCGAGGATTTGGGTGCATCTCAAGCACTGCGACTGTCGGATGGCTGATGTCGGCTTGGTCCATGGCCAATTCGACAATTCCCCAACCGCCTTTTTCATGATGGTAACGAACGAGGCGGAAGATGCCCTCTGGGTGGCTTTGGAGGCCCATGTCACCGGCACTCTCGCCGAAACAGATCACGCAGTTGCTCTTCGCTCGTGCCGAAGAGAATGCCGAATTTCTGTTTCCTGAGGAGATAGGGCGACGCAACGGATGGAAGAACAGGGATGACGGCTTTTTTGAAGGCCCGCTGGAAAAGGCGATCCGACCGGGCGATCGTTTCCACTACTACGTCGAGGGGCCTCCCCCGGTGTTGCTCGATATCCGGGTAGTTGAAGAAGTCGGAACCTCCTTCTTACATCGCCCCATCGAGGTGGTGGCTCACTCTCTAGCCCAGCAGCCCCGAGAGATGATCATGTAACACACTCGGGCCCCTGGCCGCCGCAATACTCTTCCTCGCTTTGTCAAGCAGCGCCGTCTGCTCAGGTCTCAAGCGGCGACCCCTTCACGACGGACATTGATGAGCAGAGGGCTTTGCTCGGTCGCGAAGCGCTCCTCGGACATGAAGACGCAGGAAATGACTACGTCATTTTCGAGCGACAGGCCAGCCGTGGTCGGCCCGACCCTGGCGATCTCCGTCGACGGATTAACACTCCCGCTGAGCACTACCAGGGCGTCTATATCGGAGCCTGGCTGGGCATCCCCTCGAGCCTGGGACCCGAACAAGACAAGAGTGACCATGCGGTCGGCATAGATTGCCTCGAGCTCCGATTTCAAGCACGACAGAATGGCCTTCAGCGTCTTCTCCATGGAACGTGCCCCAGTCCCGTTTTCTGCAAATTTAACATACGCCGGGTGTTGTTTGAACCAGATCATCGCTGCTACTGCACGAGTGGTTCATTCCGCAATACGAACGGCTGAGCTACGGCTCCAATGCGGATTCCGGACATGGCAGGAAGTCGCCTCAGTCAGTCCGGCGCCGCTCGCCCGCTATTTAAGCGAGAAGTACGGAATCCTGTGACTCCTCTTCCTTAAGGGAACGAGGCCGAGAGACAAATCGTTGACCTAGGTGGATTACCAGTGTGGGACCGGTGCGATGACAAGTCAGAGAAACTGAAAACTGAAGCCCTGGTACCCTCCATGCCTGGTCTATCCCTGCCGGCCGGACACCTTCGCCGATCTCCTCGCCCGCGATCGCGTCGTCTCCCGAGCTGTTGTCCACGCCTCGCCTGATCGGACAGTCGAGCTTGCGCTGGCGGCCGTTCCTCTCGCCTCAGACGTCCGCCCGGCGGCGGATGCGGTACGCGACATAGTGCTTCGTCCTATTGCGTGAAATCGGTCAGGTGTCCGATTCGCTGCGGTCTTCCATATCCTGAGCGCGCAATATCGTTACGGTGATACCCACGAAGGGAGAGAGGCAGTATCTCTCCTGCAAGGGAGTTGGCTTTCGATCGGCCGACGTGCAGGGCCTCATGGTGCCGCATTAGGGTTTGTCCGGCTGAGCAAAGGACTCGATGATTGGGAGAGCCGGGCTCCGGCCGTACTGCTTCCTCAGAGCATCAATGCTGCATGCCGCAGCAAGGAGACCGGTAAGCTGGTCGTCGTACACCACGCTCCTGACCAGAAATCTTGCCTGCTCGATATCAGTTGCGTCGAATAGGAGGTCCATTACGGCCGAGCCCTGCGCCCAGGCGGTGGCGCGCCAGATGAAGCGAGGCAGTGGTTCCACCAGCAGCCGAGTGCGACGCTCCGGGGACAATCCAGGCACGCTGAATGTCTCGGCTTTGTAATCTTGAACCGTCGTGAGGTAGACATCCCAAACAAGGCGTTCTCCCACCGGAAGGAGGCCTGCCGTACGAAGGGTTTCAAAGAGGTCGTCAAAGTGAATTAGCGGTTCCATCACCGATCCGAGCGGAATCCGAATTTTGTGGTAGAGCGGAACGAGGCCGACGTCGGGGTACGCATAGACGTTGCCCCTCCCACCCGATTCGTCTGGCCACGAAGTGGTCAGGCGACCGGATTGCAGGACCATTCTAGCGAAGGGACCGATCTGATCATCGTGAACATAAAGCTTGTCCAACTGGGATGATCGGACCAGAAAGCCGGACGGGGACCGAGGCGATGGTGTCCCTCTCCCGATGCTGAAACCCGTCGCTGCGACTGCGTGACGCCCTATCTCGACTGCGCTCCCTCCTGACTCATCAACCAGTCGAACACCAAGCAGAAAAGGCAACCGACCTCTCAGGTAGGCGTAAACAGTAGCGCGCAGAATCCACAGGTCGTCGAAGTTTAAGACGACGGGCTCCAGATCCAACTTTCTGATCACATACGCCATCTGATCGACTGTCAAACCGTGATTCGGCAGCATCCGACCTTCGGACATCCAGTGTTCGCTGGCGGTGCGAGTAATCTCCAAGGGTGACGGAATGTGGTGCTCGAACAGCTTGCCCGTCCCCTGGAATACACTCCACAACGCGCTGGTCGCACAGGCGGCCGCTACAGTGTCCTGCTCCTGGAAGGCGAGGGTATCGACTTCGAGGGAAAGGCCGAAGAGACTGGCGCTGTAGGGTCTCTTGATGGGAAACCATCGCCGGTTTCCGTCCGGCGGGTAGGGCGCCAGACAGGTCCGACCGATAATTGTGACCGGGAGTCTCTTTACAACCAGGAAACCAAGGTAACCAGCTTGAAGAGCAGTTACTGTCAACTCCGATTCTCGTCCACCGAGGAGATCGAGAAACGAGGCCTCAGTAAAGCTGACCTTGAAAAAATGCAGGCGAGCGCAAACCCGGTTGTAGCCGTGGAAACACCGGACGTAGTAACCGGCGAAATCCTCCAGGTAGTCCCTATCGACATATTCCGTTTCAGCGACTATTGTCCTGGCGTCTTGTGAACCCAGATAATCATGAAGGTAGGAATTCTGAGCTTTCGAGCGGATGCTCTCTGCATGGATTGCAGAGAGCGCGATCAACAAATCGGTGAGCCTGTCAGGAGTGTACGGAACGATAACGTAGTTGTCTTGCGCCATCGATCAGACGGTAAACGGCTCGTGCAACTTCTCTCTTTCGACCCGGGACGCTTCATTAATCCCGGCTGCGGTCTCGTTGGCTCGTTTCTGAGATTGCCCCAGTTTCTGCATGCCTGCCTGTGAGGCGAGGAATTTTTCGATTCGAGCGACGGTCTTCTCGTAAACCTTTTGTCCGTTTGTCTTAGCGGCTGTCATTGTTCACCCTGATTGGCCGCCACAATAGCAGAACGGTCTGCTATCCGCAACTCGATAACCAATTTGGGCGGTTACGGGCTTTCGCGACCTAGTTCCAGTATAGCTGAGAATTGGGTGGTGTCAGGCGCGTCTCGCTTCAGGTGACGAGAATCAGGGGGGACAAGGGCAGGATGCCTGCGGCCCCAGTGCAGGCAGGATGCGTGCGCTCCCAGGGGTCATCTTGGCTTCGCTCCGCGGGCCAGGAGGAGCAGAAGAGAGGCACTGACGGTTAGTTACCGAAACTTCTCCGTGAATAATGAACAATTTGTGTCCGTGAGGAGTCTCAGCAGCGGGAGGTCATGATGCGCTTACGATTGTTAGCCGGCCTGGTCGTCCTGCTGTCTGTATTCAACGTTCTCGTCTTCTGCCAGCCTCAGCTAGTCCGTTCGACCAACGCTGATAATAAGAGCCCTCTATCCAAAGAGCCTATGGAAGTGGTTCCGGGCGGCTACCTGGTTGAGTTTCAGGACGAATTGCCCGCATCCGGGCAAGCGAACGGGACAGGGACTAGAGAACCTGGCCTTCGGGATTTGCGCCGCAGCGTGATTGAGCGTGAGAACGCCGCACGGGCCTCCCTGGGGCTCTCTCGGGCCAGCGAAAGAGAGGTCATCGTTCACGATTACCGCCTGCTTTTCAACGGGGTTGCCGCTCGGCTTCAGCCGTCCGCCGCTGAGGATCTCCGGAAGATGTCAGGGATCAAGGGGGTGTGGCGCGAGCGGGTCATGCGAGTCAGCCCCGAGCCGGCTTCGACATTCGAATCCCAGCTTCCCGGAATCCCGGAAGGGCTTCCTTATACGGGCCGTGGGACGGTGATAGCGGTCGTGGATACCGGCGTTGATTACAGGCACCCGGACCTCGGCGGTTGCTTTGGCCCTGGATGTAAGGTGATCGGAGGGTACGACTTCGCTTACCGGGACTCCGACCCTCTCGACGAATTCGGGCACGGTACTCACGTGGCAGGCATCGCGGCGGCCAATGGGGAGATCCGCGGCGTCGCCCCCGATGCTCAACTCCTAGCCGTAAAGGTGCTGTCGGACCAGGGCAGCGGACCGGAAGGGGACGTCATTGCCGGGATCGAATGGGCAGTAACGAACGGGGCGGACGTCATCAACGTGAGTCTGGGCGGGCCCCCGTGGCCAGAGAACGATCCCCTCAGCCGGGCGGTTGAGAAGGCAGTCGAAAGCGGCGTTGTCGTTGTCGTGTCCGCGGGAAACTCGGGCCCTGATTACTACACAATCGGGTCTCCGGGCATCGCCCAAAAAGCGATTACCGTCGGTGCATCGGAAGGCGATAAGGTGGCCGAATTCAGCTCCTGCGGCCCGACCATAGATCGGTTTCTCATCAAACCGGATCTTCTCGCACCAGGGGTCAATATCCGGAGCACCATGCCGATTGATTTCGGATTGAGCGAACCGTACGGGAAGAACAGCGGGACTAGTATGTCTGCCCCCTATGTCAGTGGCGCGGCCGCTCTGCTGATTGAACGTTCGCCGGACTGGAGTCCGCTGCAAATAAAACACGGCCTCGTGGCTCATGCTCGGGATTTCTCCGTGAACGCATTTGTTCAAGGGGCCGGCCACATCGACATCGAAAAAGCGCTTTCTTCGGCCACCACGATTTCAGAAGGTCCGATCGGACTTGGATTGCTCTATCCCTCGGGCGGGGATCTCTCGCGGGGTATCCCAGTCGAGTTCACAAATTCCTCGAATCAGAGCCTGGTCTACGATCTTCAGTTGGATCCGCTGCCTCCTGCGGGGCTCGTTGTCGGGCTTTCAACGAACCGCCTCGAACTCGCGCCCGGGGAAACGGCATTGATTACCATGGGCGTTGCTGCGTACAACGCGCTCTTGCCGGCATCGTCCGCCTTCCCCTGCGACTATTCGACCACCCTGGTCGCTCGCGCGGGAACGGACACCCTTCGATTACCGATATCCGTGATCAAGGGTACGGTCCTCAATGTGAAGCTGCACAACACCGGATTTGAACCGGGGAAGGGGCCGGCGCCGGCCTACGTGGTTGTTCACGACGGTAAAGGGCAAATGTACGTCGAGGGACCGGACTGGGTCGAAGCAGGCGGCGCCTTTCGCCTGGTCGTCCCGCCCGGTTCATACGACCTTGTTGCCAACTTCGGCCACGCGATCGTTTTAAACGAAGGGCTCGTACTCGAATCGGAATTAGACGTCACTCTAGATTTCAGCGACGCGGTCCACGAAGTGAATTTCCGGCCCAGGTTCCCCGGAAATCCTGGCAGACTCTCGTTTTTGATGCATGGGATCATAGTTCACAAGTCCTCTGGACTCGGGCTCCCTTTCACCTTGTTCGAGCCCACGCTGCTCAGCTCAAACATCAGCGACAAGTATTCGCTCGAGTTGACTCTCCTGGCCGCGTCCCACGATCGGCCTTCCTCGTTATACACCGTTACGAGCGCAATCGCGACCGGCGTGTCACGGTCTGAAATCCTGGAGAATGACCCGAAAGACTTCTACCCTGTCCGACTCGATCATTCGCTTCGACGGACCGAAGGCAAGTTCCGAACTGGCGCTCACCTCTCGCTTGGTACCCAGGAATTCGGGTGGGGCTTCGTGACGGGCAGCGGGCGACCCGATGACGACGGTTCACGCTACTGGTATTTGAATGTGCCTCGAACTCCCGTTTATGCGCCGCCCCTGTTGTTTGAGTACTTTGACAGAATCGGCACCCATTACAAAACAGCTGGTTGGCGTGCCGTAAGCCGGTCTGAACTGCGTTCGAGTCCCGCCGCGGACCCGGACATTGTCCTTACTTCCGGCACACCGAATTCGCTGCCAGCCGGGATCGGCCCCTTATATTGGTTTGGTCGGTTCGCCAACTCCGCGGATCAAATCGCGGTCAGATCCGGTGCTCAAGGTATTATCCCGCGCATCATTTTGGGCCAGGCAGGCGACGATCCAACATTGGGATCGATAAGGTTCGAGCTGCGCAAGGATGGGACGGCGGTGAAAACCGGGTTGCTCAGCCCGAACCCCCGCGGGGGTATCGCGGTTGATCCAGGTCCTCAGGATCTGGTTTTGGACGCCCTGCCTCTCATGGGTACAGTACAGCCCTTCAGAGTGGTCGCCAATTTCGATACGACCCGCTCGGATCCTGATCCGCCTTATATTATCGGCTTTCGATTGTCGAAAGCTGGCGAGCTCACCGAAGTCCTGTCAGCAACCCAGCCGAGGCAGCTCTCTATTCGGGTGGGCGACGACACCGGCGTGAGCAAAGTGGCCCTCGGATATCGTGCCGGCGACAAGGAAGAGGAGATCCCGCTGACTCGAATCGGACCGGACGAATATCGAGCCGAGCTGCCGCTGTTGACGAGCGCGCCTCTTGCTGATCTTTGGCTCGACCTTGCAGATACTTCAGGGAACTCGATCCGATTTCAAACCAGCGTGCTGCGAGGATTTCCGGATCTGACGGTCAAGGCATCCAGCCAGGAGCTCCCGATCGGGCGCACCGTCGGCAGGCAGGTCACGGTTTCGAACAACGGATTTGACTCGACAGACAGCGCCATCGCGGTGACCGAACAGCTGCCGGAAGGCGTCACATTCGTCAGCGCAGCGGGAGAAGGTTGGAGTTGTACATCTACGGGTCGCACTCTAATCTGCCGGACAACCAATCGTCTGAACCCGATAAGCTCGACGTCGTTTATAACCTATCTTCGGGCGGATCGGATTGCGGCTCCGAACGCGCAAGGCACGATAACTGTTCAGACAGCCGAAGACGAGGAGCACGGTAACGACAGCTTCGTCTATGGCCTGCCTCTTAAAGGAACCAGCTGGTGGGCGGCTCTGGGGCCCGACGGCGGGGAAGTGTACGCGCTCACAACAGATCCCCATGAAGCTGACACTCTTTACGCAGGAACTCGCGGGCAAATCTGGCGAAGCGAGGACCTCGGCGCCTCTTGGACTCCGCTCACCCGGAGTCTGCCTGATGCTCCGATCAGCGCGATCGCGATGGACCCGACTCGCCCGGAAGTTATGTATGCCGGCACCGACGGCTACGGCGTGTTCAAGAGCACAGACGCCGGCAAGAACTGGTCTGGAATCAGCGCCAGTGCGGTTGCTTCAGCCACTGTCATCGTTATCCGTGTTGATCCGAGCCGGCCAGACAACATCTATGCCGGCTTTGCTCGTGGTTCCGAACGAAGCACGGACGGCGGGGCTACCTGGGAGACCTTGCCCCTCGAGAATTCGCCTGGCGTTTCCGATTTTGCGTTCCACCCGACGGACAAAGCGGTTGTTTATGCGGGAACCGCGGCCGGAATCTTCCGAAGCAGCGATGCTGGGTCTCATTGGTCGTTGTCCGTAGCCCTGTCAAACGTGGTCGTGAACGGGCTCTTTGACGGCTCGGAAGACCCGGGCAACCACCTCCGCTGGATTCGCTTTGCTTTCGATCCCGATAATCCGTCAAAGCTATTCGCCACCACCATGGCCGGGCTCTACCTTACAACGGACAACGGATCGTCATGGCAGCCAGATCCCAAGTTGACCCGACTTCGGGGTGGGGACATCGTCATCGCCTCCGACCCAGACCGGACGATCTACATCGTCAACGGAACAATGATCAACCGGCGTGGGCGGAACGACACCGTGTACGGCGGGCGCTTCGTCGGCTTCGGCCCGATGTTTGCGGTCGACCACCTTCTGCTGGCGGCCGATGGAACCACTCTTTACGTCGGCACTCGCTCGGGAATCTACTTCAGCCAAAATAGGGCGGAAGACTGGGTATCAGCGGGTGCAATCAGCGCGGTAGGAACCAAGTCTTTGATCGCCGACCCGCATCAGCCGGGATTGTTTTATCTGTTAACCAACCAGGGTGTTATTACTGGGTCAGGCGGCCGCGAGTGGATTTCTGCACCTTTCCGAAACCTCCGCATGATCCCGAATTTCCTGGTGGCCGATCCGCTTCGGCACGGGACGTTATATGCGGCTGGTTCTGACGGAATATACAAGACAACGAACGCGGGAAAGGATTGGGACGTCGCGAGCCAGGGACTGCCTGCCGAGGCGTTGGAAAACTTAAGCGCTTTCGCCCTTGATCCGAGGAACGGAACGTCGCTTTACCTCGGAACCAGCCCGCCGGCCGATGGGGTCGGGCTGTTCAGGTCCCTTGATGGCGGTGGCTCATGGCAGGCGGCGGCTACCGGGTTGCCGGGATCAGCCGGAGTCAGCTGCCTGGCTGTCGATCCGGGCAAAGGAACGGTCTACGCGGGAATCGTGACCGGAGAATCATCCGGAAGCCAGGTTTTCGGTCTCTTTCGAAGTTCGAACGGAGGCGCGAGCTGGCAGCCGGTCGGGAACGGACTGCCCGCCGCCAGGATCAACCTGCTCGTCTTCGGTGGACCGGCGATTCCGGGCGCATTGTTCATTGGAACGGAAGGCGCCGGGATCTGCCGCAGCGACGATGACGCGATGAACTGGACGCCGATCAGCCAAGGACTTGGTCCGAGTGCGGATATCCGGGCCATCGTCCTCGGTCCAAGCGGGGACCTGTTTGTTGCCGCCTACGGGTTGGGTGTGTTCAGAAGCGCCGACACGGGTGCGCACTGGGAAGCGTATGACGAGGGGCTAACTAGCCGATGGGTCACCAGCCTAGTCTTCGACCCGAACGATCCGCGTGCCCTGTACGTCGGGACGGAGAGCGGCGTCTTCTCGATGACGCTTTCACCCGATTTCGCACTCTCCGCCAGGCGGACGGCCAAGGTGTTGACCGGCGGAGCTGCCGTCTGGTCGCTGGATCTTGCGAATCAAGGTTCCGCCGCCAATTCAGCCCCAGCCGAGCTGGAATTCAAAGTTCCTCCCGGTCTGCGCCTCCTGCGCTCCTCCGGCGCTGGCTGGACCTGCGCGGATGGTGCTACTGCCGTCAGATGCATGACGCAGGCGCGCATGGAGCCGCGGAAAAGCACTCCGTCATTGAGCCTCACGTTTGAGGTCGATGAGCAAGCCGAGTCGCCGATGAGCGCCGAGATTCGGTCCGATGCCTCCGAGGACGTCTCGCCGCAAAACGACGCTGTAGTTGATCAGTACGATGTTGCGCGCGGTCTCGTGTCGAGAATTCCGTTCTTGCGCACGGATCCTGAAATGTTTGCCGGGCTCGCGCTTTCAAACTTGTCTCCGCTGACCGCCCAAGTTGTTCTCACCGCTCTCGACAAGGAAGGTAAACTCGTTGATCAGCCTCGCAATCCGCTGTTCCTCACGCTCGAGCCCGACTCTCAGTTGGCTCGACTCACCTCGGAACTGTTTGGTGAAAGCCAAGAACCGACGGCGGAGGGCTGGGTACGAATTGCAGCGGACCAGCCGGTCGCGAACGTGTATCAGATTGGCGGGGAACAGCAGCTTGACGGCGGGATTGGCGCTCAATCGCTCTCTCGGACCCTCTACTTCACCCGAATCTGCGAAGGCAAGGGGGCGTGTTGGGGGCAGACGGGAAGAACCATTATCGGCCTGGCTAATCCGGGCCGCAATCCGGTGACTGTTCGGATGGTCCTTTACGGTTACGGCTCGGGCTTGCCCCGCGAATCAAACCGGTTGATTCCCGGCAAAGGAAGCCTGGCAGGCTCGCTGTCTGAGTGTTTTGGATTGACTGTCTGGGGTGCTTTCACTGTCCCTGGCCGGCCCGTAACCGGCGGCTACGTGAAAGTCGAGGTCGTGCAGGGCGATGGAGGAATCGTCGGATCTGAGCAGATCGAACTGACCGAGGGCCGAAGCCTGGTGTCTTTGCCTGCTCAGTCGAGCACTCCCGGTACTGTGCTCTACTCGGCACAACTCGCTGACCTCCCAGGTTTTTTCACGCGCGTCCAACTCGTCAACAGCAGCCAGGAGGTGCGAAGCGTTCGAGTCCGGGCCTTCGGAGACGATGGGCAGCCGATTACCGAGCAGAAGGATTTCGTGCTCGACGGCTTGTCATCTCTCGACGCCGATTGTGGCAATTGGCTTGAATGGCTGCCGGGAAGGAGTCGGATCGGGACGCTGATCGTCGAAGCCGATGGTCCGGGTCTCTTGGGTGATGTAGCGTTTGGAGGCAGAAAGGGCGAAACTGCGGCCGCGTTGCCGCTCCAATCGGCGCCAGCCAAGACTCTTCGCTTCGCCCAGGTAGCCGACGGGATGGGACTTTACACGGGTCTGGCTCTCTATAACCCGGGGATCGAACCGGCCGAGGTATCCATTTCAGTGAGCGCAGGGGACGGGACGATTGCAGGACAGGCGACGTTCACGCTCGAGGCCGGAACCCGCTTGTCAAAGCTCGTCTCGGAACTCATGCCGTCCACTTCAGGGCTGATTGGTGGAGGGGTAACGGTGTCTGCTAACCATCCGATCATCGGGCAACAGCTGTTCGGGACGGCGAAGTTCCTTTCGGCAGTGCCGCCGTCGGAGGTGGAATGGTTGTCCGTACCACCGAGCCAGTCAGAGCCGTGAGCGCGGCCTAGGAGTCCTGGCGACGTTAAAGCGGTGATCGCCTGGGAGCGCAGGCATACTGGCCTGCGCTCCCAGGCGATCACCGCTTTGACGTCGCCAGGGATAAAGTCCAGGCTCTGGCACCCTTCAAATGCGCGGACTATCATTCAGCGCTGAACCGTTCGAGTGCCGCGATCACGTCCGGCCAATGGGACGCGTGAAAGGTGCGAAGATAATCGCGATTAAGCGCGAGTTTGGCCGAACTGGGCCACCACTCGGCGACCAATCCGGCTTTCTGCAAGATCCAATGGTGCCCGCCGTTGAGAACGCGCAACGCAAAGCCGTGCTCCTGAGCCCAAGCTCGGATTGCGGCTTCCGCTTGCAGTATGCGCTCCAGCCTCCGTTCGCGCCGGAGGCGCTTGTAATCATCGGGTGCAAGCGTCGGTCGTCCGCGCTTGCCGAAACGACGTTTGTCTTTCAGAATGTCGATGATAACTGACCCTTATTAGCTCCATCCACAAAAACCCCCCAGCGGGGCGCTGGCGGCGAGGCAAGTTTCAAGCGTTCAGCTACTCCAGGATCAAGACCCAGTCGCCGTCTCCGGGCGGCAGGAGCTTGAGGATCTGGTTGCCCGGGTGGTGGATCCCCGCCGGGGAGGCGGTCCCGGTTTTTGGACTGAACCACGTGACTTTGACCGCCCGCCCACCGAGAACCTTGAGGTCCAGTTCGATTAGTCGAGCAGAAGGCAGGAAGGCCATCGCAAAGGTGGAGTCGGAAGCGATGGCGGCTTGAACGGCGTCATCTCCGGGTGTATCCCCTCCGCCTTTGATGATCAGTCGTCCTTCTGCGTCGGGAACCAGTTTGTGCCAGGGTCGGGATCGAAACAGCCGGCCGGCGATTTCCATATAGCGGGCGCCGCGGGAGTCAAGGGCATCCTGCCACCCGTTCCCGCAAAACCAGAGGGGCCGGTTTCCGAAGAAATGTCCGGCAGCGCCGGAAAGAACCGCGCGGTATGGGAATTTTCGGACATCGTCGGCGGTCTTGTGGTTGAAGTCGTTCTCGTAATCGGTCTCTATCAGTATGATCGGTTTCACCGGCCGGTGTTGCCAATAACTCAAGACCCGGGGTGCAACCGGGCCATACGTGTAAACCGTATAGATGTCGATCCATTCTTCTCCAAAAGGCGCCCAGGCAGGCGTTTCCGGCGCCCAGTGAACCGTGTGCATCTGCTTCGGTGAAATGGCCTGGATGCCCTCTCGAACCGCCTTGACGACGTTTTGCGCTTCCCCCACATTGTGATCTCCGCCGTGGACCCAGACGATGTTCCGTCGCCCGCGGTACCGTGTCCCCAGCCATCGACCGTATTCGCGCGCCCGGTCCGGGCCGTTCTCGAGGAACAACTTCATGTAGCCGTCTTCGCAACATCCGAGATAGGCGGGGAAGAAGAAGGCCAGGAATCCCAGTTCTTCCGACTTGGCCAGCACCCGGTCGACGTGCTTCCAATACGGCTCGTTCGGACGGCTCACGTCACGGTCGACGAAGGGGCGGTTGCCGTAGCGGTCCGGCAAGTCGGGGTACTTGCCGTCAGGCGCGTAAGCGTCGGGGATGGAGAGGATCAGCGCGTTAAAGCCCTTGGCGCGCCTGTTTTCCATGTAACGGACCGCTTCCTCGTAGGTCAGGTTATGAGTCAGAGACCACGGCGTGTCTCCATGGACGAAGAAGGGCCGACCCTCGCGATCGACGAGATACCGACCGTCCTGACTGACCTTCAGAGGGAAATGAGCCCCGCTCACGGCCGGCGTGACCAAGGCGAGAGAGACAAGAACCAGCGAAACCAGACATTGAATCCGCACTTGATGGAAGGATTTTAAAGCAGTCAACGGACCTCCGAGCCTCTCCACCCATTCATAAGGAGACCGGGAGGTCAGAGTCAAGCAAAATGCTCTAGCGGGCCCCCCCGAATCCGCGGCTCCCTCCAGACACTGGTCTGGTGCCCCGCACCTCGATTTCGGCAGGAGGCCGTCGAGAAAGCCTGCAAAGCTTGGAAGGTTGTTGCGCTTCCCTCCCAAGCGTGGCATTGTGTCGGAACGGAGGCAAGCATGAGAATCCTCGGGAAGCGGTCTCTGGCCGCTAGCCTCAAGCACCTCGTCGATCTTGGCTTTTACCTGACCATCCTTCTCGGCGCTCTGGTTATTGTCATATTGACAGTCGGTGCGCTCCTCAAAGCTGGCCAAGTCTCGACGGACATCCCGGTCAGCTTCGACCTGGATCCGCATGTCTACAGCATAACCTCCCCGGACCTCGGCGTATCGGGCGCTGAGTTGTTGGGGACCAAAGGCCATCTCAAAATGAGCGGTGTCCGCTTCGGCAGACTCCTCGAGGGCGTCGTCCCGATGGCCGTCGTTCTGGCGATCATGCTCCTGATCCTTAGACGTCTGAGTGCGATTCTTGGCACTCTGGCCCAGGGGAGTCCCTTCGTTCCGGCGAACGCCTCGCGGATACGCGCTATAGGATTCCTGATTATCGCGTACGAGCTCGTGACCGCAGCCGTGGTGACCTGGTGGGCTTTCGACGTTACGCGCCACTTGCATACGACCGGGCTTCACTTCCGACCTGCGTTCGACATAAGCGGCCGAACCCTGTTTGCGGGAGTCATCCTGATCGTCCTGGCCGAAGTCTTTCGGCTCGGAGCAGACATGAAGGGCGATCTGGAGGCCGCCCGGACCATTCAGTTCCAATTGGTGCCCGCTCCCCGTTTTTCTAAGAACAAAGTGGAAATTTACTGCCACATGCGTCCGGCTAATACTGTCGGAGGGGATTACTACGACATCATCCCGCTTGACGAAAGCCGGGTGGCGATCGTTGTGGGCGATGTGTCCGGGAAGGGTATGCCCGCGGCTCTCCTCATGACCATGCTCCAGGGAAGCCTTCGGACGCTGATTTCGGCCGGGTTCCGCAGGGAGGCGCTCGTACAGAAGGTGAACGAGTACCTTGTCAAGAATACTCCCGAGAACAAGATGGTGACCTTATTCTTTGCCGAGTTGGACACCGTCAGCGGGGATCTGGATTACACGAACGCCGGTCACAATCCTCCCCTGATTGTCGGAACAAGCGGACGGGTCAAATCCCTGGATTCCAATTCGCTCGTGCTCGGTCTCTTGCCCGATGCCTCTTTCACCACTGACCACGCGAAGCTCGAAACGGGCGACCGGCTGATCATCTACACGGACGGAATAGTCGAGGCCTTCAACAAGCGGGAGGAGGAATTCGGAGAAGCCCGGCTTCGCGACGTGGCGGTGAAGGAAGCCCACCGGCCAGCCGTGAGCTTCCAGGAAGAACTGTACAAAGCGGTGCTCGCTTTCGGGGGCCCGCGTCAGCCGGTCGACGACATGACCATGATGATCGTGGACGTCAATCGGTAACAGCGTTTGTTGGTAAAGGGTGCCAGGGCTTCGGTTTCAATTTCCAGGTTTCGTCCCTCGTGCTCGCTTGACGGAAATTGAGAATTGAGAATTGAATCCCCGACACCCCTTCACCAGAATCAGTTGACATATGTATACCGCCGCTATACGCTATACATGATTGATCAAGAGCTTCCGGCACAAGGGTATCGAGCGCTTCTTCAAAACAGGGTCAAAGGCAGGCATCCAGCCGAGGCACGCGACACGACTCAGGAACCAGCTCTTTGCGTTAGATAATGCACGGACCCCGCAAGACATGAATGCTCCCGGCTGGAATCTGCATCGCTTGCGCGGCGATCTGGAGGAGCACTGGTCAATAACGGTGAGCGGCAACTGGCGTCTGACGTTTGTGTTCGAGGGGGAAGACGCCCTTCTGGTGGATTACCAGGATTATCACTGAGGAAGACATGAGGATGTACAACCCTCCCCATCCGGGAAGTGTATTGCGCGAGTATCTGGGAACTGTATCAGTCACGCATGCGGCCAAGCATCTGGGCGTCACTCGGGCTGCGCTTTCGCGAATTTTGAACGGGAAGGCAGGGATTTCGGCTGAGATGGCGCTGCGCCTGTCTGACGCACTCGGCACTACGCCCGAGCTGTGGATCGGGATGCAGGTTCAGTACGACCTGTGGCAGGCATCGAGAAAGAAGCGCAAGAGAATCACCCGACTTCAGGCTGCGTGAATCAAACGTCACCCGTAGCTGAACGTCACTGCAATCTACTCCGGAAGAACCTCTCCGTGTTCTTATCCATAAAGTAGACGTAGCAACCTTTCAGACCGCGGGTAAGGATGAAATGAGTGACCATCAGGCTTGACTGGGACGAGAAGAAAAGCCGGCTGCTGAAGCGAAAGAGGCCCCGGCACGCTTACTCACATCTCAGGGCCGCAATGGGGTCGGTGGACGCTGCTCGGATGGCCGGTACGCCGGAGGCCGCCAGCGCGACAACCGCCAACAGTAACGAGACGCCCGCATAGGTCAGCGGATCGGTTGCGCTCACGCCCACCAGCCACCGTTCCAGCACGCGGGCAGAGGCGATGGCGCCGACGAGCCCGATGCCGGCGCCGATCCCAGCCAGCAACATCGCCTTCCCCAGGATCATCCCAAGCACTTCCGACGGAGAGGCGCCGACTGCAATCCGGACCCCGATCTCATGCCTCCGCTGGGTCACAACCTGGGACATGACGGCGTAGATTCCGACGGACGCGAGCACCAGAGCAAGCCCGGCCAGGACACAGAGGACGACTGCCATCCGGCGCGAATAG
>Ga0209819_10000201_pt1 | contig 16929 bp, 12 predicted proteins | sample PPLLak2March2015_FD_187248 | JGI IMG/M metagenome (GOLD analysis project Ga0209819, IMG submission 187248) | Freshwater sediment microbial communities from Prairie Pothole Lake near Jamestown, North Dakota, USA - PPLs Lake P7 Core (1) Depth... | ecosystem: Environmental > Aquatic > Freshwater >... | reverse complement strand
CCCACAGAAAAGTCGCCGGTGGTCGAGTTTGAATTGCCTCCGATGAAATCATTGACCAGAATCCCTCGCCCCAGGTCCTTCATGATCTCCTCGACCGAGCGCTTTCCGGGCGGGATGATTAAGTTGGTCGGGCCTCCGATGGTCGGCTCGCAGGCGAGCTTGCGGCTGTAATACCAGTCGATGTAGAAATCCTTCAAAACGCCGGCCTCGACAAAAGTCCTCTTGCGGGTCGCCATTCCTTCGTTGTCGTAGAGCGCGCTGCCGAAGCCTCCGACCATGAACGGATCGTCGGAGATTGTGAGTAGATCACTCGCGATCTTCTGCCCCTTCTTGTCCATGACGAACGACCGCTTTTGCTGAACGTTCGGCCCGCTCATGGCGCTGATAAGCCCGCCCAGGATTCGGGAAACGCCGCGGTTTTCGATGATAACCGGCAGTGTTTCCGTCTTGAGTTTCTTGCCGCCTCGCATTGCGAGGGTCCGTTGCGCGGCGCTTCGGCCGATAGCCCCGGCATCGGGCAACGACTTCATGTAACGGGACACGCCGTAGTCGTAGCCGGCCGCGCGGCGGTCTCCCTCGTCTTTGGCGGTCATTTGCGCAACCAGGACATAGTCGGTCGTTTCCTGGTAACCCTCACAGTCATTGCTCGCGATCGCCGCCTGCTCGGAGAAGGAATCTCGGACGCTTGCTTCGACCGAAATGACGGATTGTCCGCCCGCTTCAAGACAGGCGTTTTCGAGGACCTTGACCAGCTGATGCCTCTGTTCAGGGCTCCACTTCTGGTACTCCCCGTCGGCCAGCTTAAGGTCGATTGCGGCCCGTCCTTCGTAGTACTTTGGATCAGGCAGGCTGCGATACTCGTCTTTAGCGATGAGCCGGGTTGTCGCAACGGCCGCGGAGACAAAATCGGTGAGGGCGCTCTTACGCAGATCAGCGGTGCTCTGCGAGGAGAACCGGCCGTCCACAAACAACTGGAGGATGAGCGACTGGTTGGTTGCCTCCTTGATCGTCTCGGGCTTTCTCTCGCGATAGCCGATTTCCACCAATCGAGTCCGGGTGAATCGTGTCCTGGAGTCCTTCGCGCCCGCCTTCTTCGCCTGGTCTATGACCCATGCGCACAGTTCCATCATGTCTTTTTTCATGATTGAGCTCCTTGTCGCTTGACACCGCCTACAGTCATGGAATTGACCAGAACGGTGGGTAGCCCAAAAGAAACCGGAACCGCTTGCCCGCCTTTTCCGCAGGCGCCGGCGCCGCCTTCAGCCATCTGCATGTCATTCGCGACCATGACAACATTGAGAAGCATCTTGGGGCCGTTTCCCATGATATTCATGTCCTTGATGGGCGCGGTCAGCTTCCCATCCTCGATCATGCGGCCGCGCGAAACGTAGAAGGCGAAATCGCCCTCTCCGATTTTGACCTGGCCGTTTGAAACATCCTCCACATAAATCCCTTTCTGGGCCTTCTTGATCACATCTTCGGGCGTCGCAGGTCCGGAGAGCATATACGTGTTCCGCATGCGCGGCTGGGGATAGTATCGGTAGCTCTCGCGCCTTCCGTTTCCGGTCGGCTTCAGCTTGTAGTGATTCGCTGAAATCCGGTCGTGCAGGTACGTCTTGAGGATACCGTTCTCGACCAGAACCGTCTTTTCGCTCGGGATCCCCTCGTCATCGAAATTGATCGCACCCATTTGTTTGGGATTAGTCCCGTCATCGATGATCGTGACAAATGGCTCGGCGACTTTCTTGCCAATCATCGTGGAATAGGTTGAGGTCTTCTTGCGGTTGAAATCAGCCTCCATCCCGTGGCCGATCGCCTCGTGGAGCAGGATGCCTGTGACCCCCGGACCGAGCACGACCGGCATTTCGCCGGCCGGCGCCTGCACCGACTCGAACGCCACCATCAGCCGCTGAACGACCTCTGATACGAGTCGGTCTACGATTTGTTCGCTGTAGAAGGAGAACTCCTTGCGCCCGCCCAGGTTCCAACCTGTGGTTTCCTTTCTCCCATTCTTCTCACCCACGAGGCCGACATAGAGGAAGCTGCGCGGCTGCAGATCTTCGCCTATGTGCCCGTCGCTGGAGACGACCATGATCCGCTTCTGCTGGTCATGGAGTGTGCAGTTCACTTTGGTGATGAGTTTGGACTTGGCAAAGCACTTGTCGTTGACCGCCTGAACCACGGGAAGCTTCGTTGAAACCGGCACCGCGGTAAAGAGGGTTCGAACCGGATAGTAATCGCCGCCCTTGACCGCAGCCAATTGAGGCGCGCATTTTGTCGCGGTCGAGTCAGCGATCGTGGCCGCAACGGAGGCGGCGGCGAGCATGGATTTTTCGGTCAAGTCCTGAGTGAAGGCGTACCCCACCTGGTCCCCCTTGACCGTCCTGATTCCGACGCCTAAATCGATGTCCCCTGAGGCGCGATTGACCTGTCCGTCCTCGAGCCCGAGATAGTTCGAAATGGTGTGCTCAAAGTAAAGGTCGGCAAAATCGCCGCCTTTCGCGAGCGCCTGCTCGAGCAACTTCCGGCAAAGCGCTTCAGTAACCCCGAACTGCGACTCGAAATAACCTTTCCCGTTCGCATTGGCGACGAGGCCAAGCCAGGCACCCGGCATCAGGCTTGTGCCGCCGAGTCCGCCGGCTGCCAGCGCCCCTGCTTCGACGAACTTCCGCCTTGTCATCTTTTTCATCATGATTGCTCCTTTTCAGGCAGTCCCTGCAATAAAGACACTTGGACCTTCGTTTAGACTGGAGGTCCTCCCGGTAAGTTGTACGAATAGTAAATGTCCCAGGTTCCAATGTTTGTAAATGGTGCTGTGACACCGAGTTCCTGTATCATGAAGTTCCTGCCCGGGAGGTTTCATGGAGATTCGCTGTCGATTGGTAAAAGACGTCACGATCCTGGATCTTGAAGGGAAGATCAGGATCGGTGGCGAGACTCAGGCTTTAAGAACCCAGGTCCAAGCGTTGAGCGCTGCCGGTGTCCGCAGTCTGCTGCTCAACCTGACGAAAATAACCGAGATCGACAGCTGCGGAATCGGCGAGCTGGTTGTTGCTTATACAACCGTGACGAAGAGAGGCGGCAAGGTCAAACTGCTCGGGCTTAACCCTCGCGTCCATTCCCTCATGTCAATGACGAAGCTTCTGACGCTGTTCGAAGTCTTCAAGGACGAGAACACCGCGGTGGAGAGTTTCGGGTGAGAATGTCATAGCGGCCCCGAACTGAATCTTGGGCCACTCCGCCGTTCTGAACTATGGCACTAACGTGCCCCGTACAGCCTCGCTGCCGCTTTCTCGAAGCTGTCTCCTGGCGCCCAAGTCGGGCGCGTCGGGCCGTCGGCAATCAGCTGCGCAGACCGGGCATAGGCCTGGCAGAAACGCTGTAAATAGGCAAAATCGAAGTTTTCATCCGCCTCGTCGGACGGCTGGTGATAGTACTTCAGGATCTCAGGCCCGAAGGTCCTCAAGCCCGGGCTGAACGTCGGGGATGGGACTCCTTTTTCAGCGAAGCTGCGATTGTCCGAGGCGTTGAAGAACTGCTGAAGATCCGGGCCGCCGGCAATGGCCTCCAACCCGAATTCTCGACAGCCTTCCACGATTTGCGTATTCGCAGTGGTGCGATCCAGGCCAAGGACGGTCACCGCTGAGGTGTCAGTGTACCCGGCGCCGTCAGTGTTTAGAACAAAGACGGTCTTCTCGAGCGGAACCGCGGGGTTTCTGGTGTAGTAGGAACTGCCCAGCAGGCCGGCTTCCTCACCGGTGAAAGCGATGAAGAGCAGTGAACGGGCCGGAGGATTCTGGGACAGGACACTCGCAGCGGCCAGCAGCGCGGTCACACCCATCCCGTTGTCTCGCGCCCCGTTGAAGATGTCGTCGTCCTTTGTGGCCCCGGGGAGATGGGGATTCTGACCGAGGTGATCGAAGTGCGCAGTCAAACCGACGAATTCTCCTTTGAGTGCGGGGTCTCGTCCGGGCAGTACTCCAATCACATTCGCCGATGCCAGCCGCTCGACGCGGCGTTCTGACAAACTGATTCGCGCTGTTTGGGCACCGGCTGTCTGAAGCTTGCCCGCGAGAACTCCTCCCTTATCGTGAACCAGGAGATACGGGATACGGCTATCGCCCTTAGTCTCCTCGACGACGGTGCGCTGCCCAGCGAAGAAGTTCGTCAAGCCATCCCAGCCCTCGCCGTCGTAAAGCTCCAGAATTGCTTCGGCGCCCCGCTTTTTCAGCAACTCCGCTTTTTGCCGAGAAGACTCAAAGTTGGAAGCGTCGAGAGAACGCAAATGAGTGACTGCCAACGTGCCGCGGAGATCAGGCTGTTCTGTCGTGGCGTTCTGGGCCAGGGCGTCACCCACGTCCTTCAGATTTCCGCTGAATTGAAAGTTCTCGCCTTGCAGGAGGATGAAGTCATCGCCGGGCTCAAGCTCGGTCCCACCAATCCGCACCCGCTGCCGAGTGGGAGGGTGAACCCGCCGCAGGGGGACCGGCTGAAAAAAGTCGTTGAGCCCGGGAGCAGGGGAGAGGCCGCACGCCCGAAAATGCTCGGCGATGTACCGTTCGGCGACCCGGTCTCCCTCGGTGCCTGCTTTCCGCCCCATCAATTCGTCTGAAGCCAGGAACCGGATGTGTTTCTCGACCTCGGCTCTCGATATCGCCGGTTGCGGCGGCACCGACACCGGAGCCTGAAAACCACCAAGCAACGCGGGCAACGTTAGGACTGAAAACAAAAGAGAAGCAGAACAACGGCCTCGGCCAGGAAGGTGCATTAGAGAATTATGGCAGGTTTTGGCGTTAAAAGCGGTCTCGCAGGCGGTCTCTGCCTTCCGTCGGTAGTTCCGTCTTTAGTCGGGCTCTTTATTCTTCCCAGTTAGCTCTTAACCGCCCTCACAGAAGGCGGAACTACCCACGGAAACAGCCCCCAGAAATCCGTAGTTACTGGTCTCTTGTTGAGGGGATAAAAACCGATAAATCAATGCGTTGCCGCGCGCCTTTTTTTAGCCAGCGTCCCCTTTTAGGGGAGGAGAACCACAAGGTGCGTGCCTTGTGGCCCTTTTGGGGGAGGAACTACCGCACGAAAAAGTCCCCGCCTGCAACTGTTTGGACGCGCAAGAGCCGGTCAGCGCTTTTTCAGCCGTCGGGCGAGCATCAGGTTGGATTGGTCAGCCTGGAGGCGGTACCCGAAGCCGAAGGAAAGCGCCGGTACGTGCTGCATTTGCTTGTATTTCTGCTCCAAGGCCGGCTGATGGCGCTCCTCAAAAAGCCGGATCGGCGTGTCGTACCGGCCGAAAAAACGTAAATCCCATTTGGATACTTCAAAGTATTCGACCGGTACTCCGGAGTCGTCCTGGAGCAGGTACTCGCTTTCGCTAATCAGCAGATCTCTGACGTCGCTGAAGGCCGGGCGATGCATCAGATATGACGCAGCTTTCACGAAGGAGTCGAGAGGTTGGTGCTTCTTAAGGAAGGCAGCAAATCCGGGTCGCAGCCGAAGCGAATAGTTGGAGAGGTCGAGAGGAAAATAATACAAGTTGCGCTGCCCCCCGGTGGGTCCTCGGAAGCGAATCCGGCGAGCCATTAACTGAGTTCCGGGCCGTCTCGGTTTTCGGAAGTCCTCGGACGCGCCAACGTCACCATTTGGAAGGATGTACACGCGGTCGATGCCCACCACTTCCTGCCCGGTCCGGGCGAGGAAGAAAAGCAGGATTGGAAGGATTCCGCTTCCTTCCTTTTCCTCGAGCTCCTGTTTCATGTCGTCGGTCCGAAAGAACGTTAGGTTCAGGATCTCTTGAAGGGATGTCAGGAGTCCGGTCAGGTACTCGTTCCAGTTCTCTTCCGAGAAAGCCTGCCAATCGGGAAGCGAACCGGCGGGCTCAAGACCGACCAGGATGTAATCTGAGGCGTTCGGGAAAAAGGTCCGAGCGTACAGAAAATCCGGCCCGCCAAAAGGATAAAAAACCGCCCTGCCCTCCGCGATCGCATCCTTGAGCTCGATGCTGCTCCATGTGCGGATGCGGCTCAACTGGTTGCGTTCGAGTCGCAACCATGCCTGGTTGCACCTCTTGGCGTGCTCCTCCCAGACGGGGGTTTGCTCCACAGCGACCCAAGGGGGCCGACCGGTGGGTCGCCCCGCAATGAACTGGGCAAACTGGTCGTATTCCGACGACGAAGCCGGCGCCTGGGTAGAGCGAGTGTCGGCGGCGACTTGGCACGACAGCGAAAGACCGAGCAGCAAAGAGGAGAAGAACTTCGCCTGTGATTTCATGGAACTTGCTTCTGACCGTTCCCCGGAACTCGAGCCGGACCGGCCAAGAAGTAAACCACAAGGCCGCTCAGTACGGTTCCGAGGCCAAGGAGTGATTGGACCGGACGGTTAACCAGACTGTAAAGCAGCATCCACAAGCTTAATACAAGGAAAACCAACGGAGTTATCGGATAGAACCAAGTGTTGTAGCCTTCGCGGTTCTTGCCCTCAACCTGCCGGATCCTTAGAAGCCCTATAACGGTAAGTGTGGTCAGCACGCTGAGGGTGAAGCCGACATACACGAGCACGCTCTCAAACGCCGAGGTCAGGATCAGGAAGATTGCCACGGCGGCCTGGCTCAAAATTGCAGGAACAGGCGTCCCCTTCCTGTTAGAGATGGCGAGGAACTTCAGGCGCGTAAAGTCTTCTCCCATCGTCTTGGCCACTCGGGAGCCGGCCAGGAGGAACGCGCTTGCCGAAGCGGCAAGTGCGATACAAAGCAAGAGAGTCATGAACCTCGCTCCCGCATCACCGAAGATCTGGCGGGCGGACAGGAAGCCGATTTCCACTTTGCCGGCCAGCTCTGAAACGGGAACCGTGTAGAGGAACGTCCAATTCAAGGCCAGGTAAAGGAATGTGACCACCAGGGTCCCGATGATCAGCGAGCGGGGAAGATTGCGAGGCACATCCTTCACCTCGCCTGCGATGTAAGTTGCCCCATTCCAACCAGAGTAGGCAAACAGGACGTAGACCAGCGAAACGGCGTAAATGGGAGTAAGAACAGGCTTGAGATCCGAACTGCCGAACGTCAGGGAAAAGTCTGGCGACCGATAAAGGAGAAAGCCGCATGCAATCAGAAAGAGGATCAGAGTGACGTTGAGGCCGGTGAGGAAAGTTTGAAAAAAGCCGCCCACTCGGATCCCTGCCAGGTGAACGACAGTGGCCAAGACGATGGCAAGAACAGCGACCAGCAGCGGGGAAAAGCTCGGGATGACGCGAGCCAGGTAGTTGCCGAGCGCTACGGACGCCAGGGCGGCTGGTGCAGCGAAGCCAACCGTGGCCGAGACCCAGCCGGCTAGAAAACCGATTGCCGGGTGGAAGATGCGAGAAAGGTAATTGTATTCCCCTCCGGAACGCGGCATGCGGACGGCGAGTTCTCCGTAGCAGAGAGCGCCGCTCAGAGCGACAATCCCGCCCAGCAGCCAAAGCAGCAGCAAAGCCGAAACCGAGCGAATGTTCTCCGCCTGAAAACCAAGCGTCGTGAACACCCCGGTTCCGATCATGTTCGAGATGACGACCGAGATGGCAGTCAGCAGGCCGATTTTCCGTTCTCCCGACATAAGTTGCGGCAAACTGGCAAGCTAGAATAGACCAACTGACCCAGTGCTGTCTGGCCACGAACCTGGAGTCGCGTTACAGGCACCGGTCCGAAGCTGGAGTCGCGCTACCGACGGACGTACCTGGAGTCGCGTTACAGAGCCGCGCACGGAGCGTGTGGCTTGCCACCCGGGCTGCGGAGCGTCTTTTGCGGAGCAGCCTGGGTGGCAAGCCACACGCTCCGTGCGCGGCTCTGTAACGCGACTCCAGGTTCGCGGCCAGCCAGCACCCGGTCAGTTGGTTAGTCAGTCGTCAGTCGAACATCCCTCAGTATCCTTTCTGCTTATCAACCACGTGGAGCAGCGGCTCGCCGTTTGCGAAGCGGCGGAGGTTCTCCTTGTAGAGCTCGATGTACCGCCGGTGTTCCCTGTCGGAGCGCCCCGCTATGTGCGGCGTGATGATGACATTCTCGAATTTCCAGAGCGAATGCCCTTTCGGCAGCGGTTCAGGGTCGGTGACGTCGAGGCCCGCGCCCGCCAGGTGTTTGCTCGAAAGAGCCTGAGCCAGGGCGTCGGCGTCGTACAGTTTTCCTCGCGATACGGCTATGAAGAAAGAGTTGTCCTTCATGAGCGCGAACTGGCGCGCTTTGAACGTCTTCTCGGTCAGTTCCGTGTGGGGCGCTGAGACAAAGACAACGTCCGCTTCGGGAAGTACTGAGTCCAGGCGGTCCGGTCGAACGCACTTCTCGAGGAAGGGAACGTACGGCATGTCCCGTACGTCGACCCCAATCACCTGCATCCCAAAAGCGTTGGCACGGACAGCGATCTGGGTGCCGATGCCGCCGACGCCGAACACCACCGCGGTGCGTCCCCGGAGCTCGAGCGGCCGGTACTCCTGCGTAGGCCATGCTTCTTTTTGACGATCAGAAATGGCGCGATTGAGCTGCCTGGTCAGGGCCAGCAACATCGCCATTGCGTGGTCGGCGATTTCAGGCCCCTGGACAATCTTGCAATTGGTCAAAACCACGTCACTGTTCTTCAGCTCGGGGGTCAAGAACCGTTCCACGCCGGCACTTCCCACCTGCACCCATTTGAGCTTCTTTGCGACACGCAGGATGTCGGGATTGATCGTCCCGATGATGCCGTCGGCATCCGCCACTTCTTTCATCAGCTGCCCTTCCTCGGGAAGGACAAGGTTGATGCCTGGCGCGGCGGCGCGTAACTCGGCTATCTCAGCCTGACCGAGCGGCGAGTACCAGCTGCCGCGCAGAGTAATAACAACCTTCTTGGCGTCTTGAGCGAAGACGGTTGTAAAGAGCAGAACGGTGAAAAAAACAATGAAGATCTTTCTCATATGGTCACCTTCGGGGGGTTGTCTGGCGGTCGACCGAAAGCTTCAGTATATCGGCCGGTCTTTGCTTGGCGCCGATTTCCCGGCGGCTTCAAGTATGCTGCGCGACCCGGCTGCCATCATTCCGAGTTCGCTTGAAGCCTGGAAAAACTGAAAGCCGTCTTTGATCAATCCGCCGATCTGCTCAGGGCTGGCCGTGCGGCCTACTGCCACACCGTGCTTCTTGCCTGCGGCCAGGACCTTCGCGATCGCCTCCTTGAGCTTTGGATCATCCTGGCGTCCCTGCAGGCCGAGCGAGAAAGAAAGGTCGTTTGGGCCGATGAACAGAACGTCTACTCCGGGAACCGAAGCGATCTCCTCGATCCGCTCAACTGCCTGGGCCTGCTCAATGATCGCTATCACCAGGATGTTGTCATCGGCGAAAGCGCGGTATCCCTCGGGCGCCGGCCAGCGCAAGGAGGCGAGTCCAGGTCCAAAGCCGCGCAGTCCGGCGGGAGGATAGTGACAGGCGGCCACGGCCTGCCGGGCGAGCTCGGGTGTTGACGTGAAAGGGAAAATCACGCCCATGCTTCCCGAGTCCAGGACCCGCTTGGCAGTCCACAGTTCATTGACGGGAACTCGTGTAATCGGCATGCAAGGCGTGCCATTGGTGGCCAGGATGATGTTGTGGAGTGACTCCAGCGTGATTCCGCTGTGCTCCATTTCGATCCAGAGGAAGTCAAAACCAAGGCGAGCGGCTTGGAGCGCTACGTCCGGGCTGGGTATGGTCACGGTCAGGCCGACTACGGGCTTTCCTTCCCGCAACAGTTTCTTGACCGGGTTCTCCCATTTAGGCTGTGCTTGGGCGAGGAAGGTGAAACAAATCGTGGCAATAGCCCACGCAGTCAGGCGTTTCGTAGTCGTCATGAGTTGCCTCCGTCAAAGACCGGATATGGGACACGCTTGTAGTTCCGCCGTTGCATGGACAGTTTGAATCGGCGATCTCGTTATGATCGCCTCCAAACTGCCCGCCTCAGGGGCGGAGTACAAACGAAACGCAGTCTTAAAGGTCGTAACGCTATTCACTTGCTCGCGATACTGCTCTCTACCTGCGCGCGAGCAGCGGCATCTCGTTTCGAAGGCACACGCTCAACAGTCACCGGGAGGCGCTCCCTGACAAAGGCTGTCACCTGACTGTCGTAGCCGCCTGCTTCCGGCGTTGCGAGGAGTGAACGGCGACTGCGGGGAAGGAGCAGGAGTCGCTTGTCACCCGGTGTCGCGTCATGAAGTCGTCGCGTCCATCCGAGAAAGGTCGGGCTGTCCCTGCCGGTGACATAAAGGACCGAGCGGCCGTCTAAACCTTGCGGTCTCAACTCCTCGTAAATCGACATCGGAGGCTTCATCGAAAAAGCAGCGGAGACCAATGCGACCGATGCATCGAATACCTTGCTTTTGAACCCGATCTTTTTGGTGACCTGGTAATCGAGGAAGTCATACACGGACCCATACGGGGAATCGAGAACCAGAACTCGAATCCGTGAGTCGGTGAGCGCCGCCCGGAGCCCCGCATGCGCCCCCAGGCCTACGCCCCAGACACCAACTCGTGTCTGATCGACCGCTTCCGATGCCAAGGCCACATCGATAGTCTTGACTAAATCAAGTCCTTCGAGAAGTCCGAGAGACGTCGGCACTGTCGATTTCCCGCCGTGGCCTCTAAAGGAAAGGATGAAAAGATTATAGCCTTGCTCGTGGAGGAGGTTAGCGAGGTTGATCGTCGTGAGCCGATTGAAGCCGTAATCGGGACACAAAAAAACAGCCGGAGCCCCCCGTTGACCGGCCAGAAACCAGGCTGCGCCGCCCGAATAGGGCACTTGCATCTCCTTGTATTGGAGCAGCGAATAGTATGACGGATTCCCTTCGACCGAAACTTCCGGGAAAATGATTATGTAGGAGACGTACCCGACGACGGCGGTAAACGTCACGAGAAGGGCGACCAGGGAAGGGAATAAGACTTTAAAATAGACTTTCCACTTCTTCCGACCCGGTACTCGAGGTGCATGAACCACGGCAGTAATCCTCGTTCCAGTCGCACATCTTAAACTCATTATCGTCCCGGGTAAATCGATTTCGGGTTTTCCGCGTTGCCAGGGCGCGGGCTGCAACCAGCCGGAACGCCCGGTTCCTTGACGGTCGCGCCCTGCGGCCGGTATACTTGACAGCCAAACCATTTGACATGACGAGGTTTTTGCCAGAATGAAGTCCTTTTCACGGGGCGCCGCGGTGATTGCCTGCCTGTTCTTCATGACCGGGTTATTTGCGCAATCTCCCAGTTTTTTCCCTCTGGAGCAGGTGAAGCCGGGGCTGAAAGGCTACGGAAAAACCATATTCGAGGGCAACCAGGTAGAACGATTTGAATTCGAAGTGCTCGGCGTCCTGAAAAACGTCGGCCCGAAGCAGGACATGATTCTCGCTCGACTGACGGGCGATAAAGTGGACCGGACGGGCGTCTTCGCGGGAATGAGCGGTAGCCCCGTCTATATCGACGACAAGCTGGTCGGCGCGGTGGCCGCGGCCTTTCCTTTTTCCAAAGAGCCGATCGCGGGGATTACCCCCATCCAGCAGATGGTTGACATTTTCAAGGAGCGGCCTGCGAGCACTGCCCCTGCGACGGTGAAAGCGGACCCGAGAGTGTGGCTCAAGCCAGCTGACATGGCCCAACTGCTTCCGCCCAGCCTCGCGGCTTCTTTCAATGGCGGCGGTGCCGCCAGTCCATCCAGCTTGCGCCAGATTGCCACCCCGCTGAATCTGTCTGGTTTCTCTCCGTCCGTCATTGCCCAGTTTGCGCCTCAGCTGCGGAGTTTGGGATTTGAGCCTGTCAGCGGGATGGGAGGAATGGCTGCCGAACCGGGGGACGACGGCCGCCTCGAGCCCGGTTCGACCGTAGCTGTCCAGCTGGTCAGGGGAGACATGGACGTCAGCGCCACCGGTACCGTGACCCACGTGAGCGGCAACAGTATTTATGCGTTTGGCCACCCGTTCCTCAGCATCGGGTACACGGATCTCCCGATGAGCAAAGCTTCGGTGATCACTGTTATCCCGACGCTAATGGTGAGCATGAAAGTCGCGGCGACGACCCGATCGGTGGGAACCATCAAACAGGATCGGGCGACCGGCATCATGGGAATAACGGGCGAGAAATCCCATATGATCCCGGTTCACCTGCAGCTCAAGACAAGCCGCAACGAAGTCAAAGAACTGAACTACGAAATCGTGAACGACACGTTCCTCACGCCGTTTCTGATGGCTTTTACCGTTCAGAACGGGATTGTGTCGTCCGAGCGTTCTATAGGTGGCCAAACGCTGCAAATCAAGTGCAGCATTACCGTCAAGGATCAGCCTGAAATCCTCTTTGAGAACAGCGTTTCCGACCTCGCCAGCTCTACAGCTTTCGCTGCCATTGCCGCTGCCTCGCCGGTTCACTTTCTGCTTAACAGCGGTTTTGACAACCTGGTGATGGAGAAGATCAACCTGGAGATCAACGCGGTCGAGCAGACCCGGGAAGCGCTTCTCGAAAAGGTCTGGCAGGACAAGCTGGAAGCTCGCCCTGGAGAAGAGGTGAACGTCACCGTCTTTCTGCGGAAACCGAACGGCGAAGTGATGGCAGAGAAGTATCCCGTCAAGATACCCGAGGACATTCCTCCGGGACCGCTCAAAATGATGATCGGAGACGGCACTTCCTTCGAAAAGACTGACGCTGAATCGGAAATGGAGTTTGTTCCCACTACCCTCCAGCAGCTCGTCAGGGCTATCAACAACCTAAAAAAGAATGACCGTCTGTACATTCGACTTTACCGCGACCAGCCCGGAGCGCTCATCGGGGGCGAAGCCCTGCCCGATCTTCCTCCGTCCTTGCTGGCGCTTTATAAGTCGGAGAAGACTTCCGGCGACGTGAAGACGATCAATAAGGTCATCTATATCGAACACGAGCTTTCTCCGACTAATTTTGTTCTCAGTGGTCAGAAGGTCATAAAGGTCAACGTCAAAAGCTAGCCACACGGGTTACACGCTGCGGGTTGCGAGTTACGGGTTGCCAGTTGTCAGATCAACCGGTAACTCGCAACCCGTAACTCGCAACCCGTCTTTCTTGTCAACCATGAAAAAACTCATCCGATTCAGCCTGGCGTTGCAGGTCCTGGTGTGGACCTGCCTGTCTACCCGTGCTACTCAACCGGATCGGTGGACTGTCTCAACTCCCGATGAATTTCTCGCGGGAGAACTGAAAGGCGTGTCAATTACCGGTGAAGGCGGGATTGTCTTGGCCCCTGCTCTCGAACCGTTATTGGATACCAAGGAAGCATTTGTCTATGCCGTTGTCTCGGACCCGGCCGGAAACATCTACCTGGGAACCGGGAATCAAGGCAAGATCTTCCGTGTAGGGGCAAGTGGCCCGGGAGCTGAGTGGGCCAAGCTCGGAGAGGCGGGTGTTCAAGCGCTGGCTGTGGATTCAACCAACCGGTTGTACGCCGCCACTGCCCCGGACGGGAAAGTGTACCGCTTCGACAACGGTCCTAACTCGCAGGCTTTCTTTGATCCCGACGACAAGTACATCTGGTCGTTGGCAATCGACAACCAAAATAACGTCTATGTTGGCACCGGGCCAAAGGGCATCATCTACAAGGTCAACGCGCAAGGCAAATCAGAGGTTTTCTACGACAGCAAGGAAACTCATATTGTCACGCTCGAGCTGACACCCGACGGGCAACTGCTGGCCGGAACGGCTCCCGGTGGCTTGGTTTTTCGGTTCTCGCCTGACGGCAAGCCCTTTGTCCTCTTTGACTCCGGTCTCGGTGAAATCAAGGCGCTGGCTACCGATCGCTACGGAAACATCTATGCCGCAGGCCTTTCCGGCGGTGCTTCTCTGGACACTCCGTCAGAGAGCGACAGCACCACCAAGCCGAAGGCTGCTGTTACAGTCACCGCGACCGCCCCAAAAGAAGACAGCGAAGACGAGACCGTCGAGGCAGGTGGAGACTCCAAGGGCAGCAAGAAGACCGAAATCTACAAGATCGACAAAAACAATGCCGTAGAAACCATCTACACGTCTAACGACGGACTTCCTTACGATCTCGTGGTGCGGCCGGACGGGAATCTGCTTGTTGCGACCAGCAACAAGGGACGAATCGTCTCGATTGACCCGCGCCGCTTCCCGACGTATCTTGCTCAAACGACCGAAGAGCAGGTGACGCAGTTGATCGAACGTGGGGGAAAGCTCTACGCCGCCACCAGCAATCTCGGAAAGCTCTTCCTGCTCGGCGGTAAGAGCACGGGTGTCGCCACTTACGAATCGAAGGTGTTCGATGCGGGAATGACAGCGACGTGGGGCGCTATCCGGTGGCGGTCGAAAGGTTCGGGAACCGTTCCCGGCGTTCGAATCTTCACCCGCTCCGGGAATACCTCGACCGCGGACCAGACGTGGACGGAGTGGAATGGTCCCTACCCGGACGGCGGCAGTGCGCAGATCAAGAGCCCCTCAGCCCGCTTCCTCCAGTGGAAGGTGGAGTTTCCTGAGAAGTCCGGGTCCGTTTCGCCCAATCAGTCGGGCGGCGTTGACATGGTGACAGTGGCTTTTCTGCAACAGAATCTGGCGCCCCAGCTGAATTCCGTCACCGTTCTTTCGCCGGGTGTCGCCTTCGCCGAGTTTCCGGGCGCGAATACCGGAGGCGGGGTCTCTCCCGGAGGTCCGGACCGATCGCATCTGCTGTCTCTGCCACGCTCCGTTCGTGAGATCGACAAGGGGGCGGGGTCCGTGCCCGCGCGGAGGATTTACTATCCAGGCGCCAGGAGTCTTTCCTGGGCCGCCAGCGATCCCAATCAGGACGATCTCGTCTACTCAGTTGCGATTCGGCGTGAGGGAGAGAACAACTGGTTGCTGCTGAAGGACGACCTGACTGACACTCACTATACGATCGACGGATCCAGCCTGCCGAGCGGTACCTATTTTGCCAAGGTCACCGCCTCGGATCGTATGTGCAATCCGCCCGGTCAGTCCCTGGAAAGCCAGCTGTTCAGCAAGGCGTTTATTATTGCAAACGATCTCCCGTCGGTTCAGATCACACCCGCCCAGGTCCAGAGCCGGGCGGCGATTGTGCAGTTCACATGCAAGAGTACCGCTAGTACCATCCATCAGGCGGAATACTCAGTGGACGGCCGAGAATGGAGCATTGTCTTTCCTGCTGACGGGATCGCCGATACGGAAACCGAGCAATACAGTGTCAAGCTCGATGACCTGAGCGCCGGCGAGCATCAGTTCCTGGTCCGCGTGACCGATTCGGTCGGGAATATGTCGACGGCAACCACTCGGTTGTCGGTGCAGTAGGGATTTTGAAGGTTCCACGGTTCAGGGTTCCACGGTTACACCAGCGGTGCCCGGCCTGATCGGTTGAAAGCTCCGAACCCTGAACTGTGAATCCTGAACCCGGAACCGTGAACCCGGAACCGTGGAACCCTGAACCTTCTTCCTACAGGTCCGGGTGATCGCTGTAAACGTCGATCTTCTGGAAAGAGTAGATGACGAGCGGTTTCCGGAAATTCTGAGCGCTCTGAAACTGGGTGCTGCGAAGCGAATCATCAATAGCAGCAAGCAGATCCTGGCTCTTCGGGTATTCCAGCACGTGGTCGATTTCCGCATGACCTGTCGGTGTGATCTGCGCGACCAGTGATACGGAATCCTCGTATGGGATTTTCCACGCCGCGCTCATGATCTCGTCAATATCCGCGTAGGTATGTCGCGCCCGGACCTCGGTCAAGAGCGGTTCCGAAAACACGCTCGAAGGCATCCTCCTCATCTCGAACGCCGGGTATGACCATTGCTGGAACGGGACGAGCGGGAACTGCATCAGAATCATGATGAAGAACGACAGCGTCACGGGGACAGCAGACAGCTTCGACCATAGGGTCAGCGGTTCCATGTCGCGCCAGTAGGTGCAGAACCCATCCCACTGCGCATAGAGCCAATCAGGCCAGCCATAACCGGCCCTCACATGGACTTGCTGCCATATATGTTCCTGGGCGGCGGTAGGAAGGTGCTCCCTGACGCCCAACTCCTGTTTCACCCAGCGCAGGCCTTCCCAGTTTTCCCGGCATGAAGTGCACTCCCCCAAGTGCTCTTCGAGGAAGGCGGCTTCGTTGGCCGGGAGTTCGCCATCCAGGTAATCGTGAATCTTATTGCGCGTTTCAGGACACGTCATAACGCCGCTCCTTCACGATAAGGCTTCAGTCGATCCTTCAAACGCTCGCGTCCACGCGCGATCCGGGATTTAACCGTGCCTATTTCCGCCCCGACGACTTCCGCGACCTCTTCATAGGACAGGCCCTGTACGTCACGGAGAACGACTGCAGCCCGTTGGTCAAAAGGAAGTTCGTTCAGTGCCACTTGGAGCGCCTTGTGGATCTCTGCCGCATAGACCTCCCGATCCGGCCATGGTTCGTTGCCCGCCGGATCTGGGACGCAGTGGCCGTCTTCCTTCAGCTTAAGGCTGAGAGACTCGGTCTGATTCCGGAAGCGTCTTCGCCACCAGCGGTTTCGGTTGGCTGCCTGGTTCAGTGTGACCCGGTACAACCAGGTTTTAAGGCTGCACTCGCCACGGAAACAGTGGATTTTGCGGAACAGGGTCAGGAAAACTTCCTGGGTGATATCCATCGCCTCGGTCTTGTCCGAAAGGAGTTTCACTGACAAGGTGTAGACCAGATCCTTGTACAGCTGAAAGACTTCCGCGAAGGCCTGCTCATCGTGTTCTCTAAGGCGTACGATCAGGTCTTCGGCTTCATGAAGACCGATCCGAGAACCAACTGAACCCGTGAGCTCTCCCATGAGATTCCCTTCCAGGCTCCATTATACGTTTATATTAGACTCCGGGACCCCCGAAAAAGTTCCGTCGGGAAATTCCCGCGCGAAATCCCCTCGAAAACTGTCACACAAGGGCGTACAACGAGGCGGAGGTGGAGTCGCGTTACAGAGCCGCGCACGGAGCGAGGGTGTTG
>Ga0209819_10000200_pt1 | contig 16984 bp, 12 predicted proteins | sample PPLLak2March2015_FD_187248 | JGI IMG/M metagenome (GOLD analysis project Ga0209819, IMG submission 187248) | Freshwater sediment microbial communities from Prairie Pothole Lake near Jamestown, North Dakota, USA - PPLs Lake P7 Core (1) Depth... | ecosystem: Environmental > Aquatic > Freshwater >... | reverse complement strand
ACCCAGTCCCCGAGATTTGGCCATGGGAAGCAAAAGAAGCCGGTGCACGCGTTGTTGCCACAGGCCGCTCAGACTTCCCGAACCAGGTCAACAACTCGCTCGGATTCCCCGGGATTTTCCGCGGAACCCTGGATGTGCGCGCGAAAACCATCACCGACGAGATGTGTTTTGCTGCCGCTGAGGCAATGTCCAGCCATGTCGGTGACTGCCTGGACGAAGAACATATCCTTCCAAACATGGATGACTGGACCGTTTTCGCTCGCGAAGCTGCATCTGTTGCCATGAAGGCGATCGAACAAGGCGTTGCTCGTTTAACGACAACGTACGAGGCAGAGTTCGAGAATGCCCGCAAGATCATCAAGCGCTCGCGCGATCTCACGACCATGATGATGAAGGAAGGCTTTATCGAAGAAGCACCCGGCGACCTCGAGCCTGAAAAGCATATCGAGGTTACCCTGGAAGACGCTGGATAACCTGTTTATACTTTTCTCATGACGAACGATTGGGAGGAAGCCATGTATGATTTGATCATAATCGGTGGTGGACCGGCTGGACTAACAGCCGCGGTTTATGCCATCCGTAAGCGTTTGAATGTCCTGCTCGTATCAAAAGACCTGGGTGGAAAGACGAATTACCACCTGGCGCTGCCCTGGATCGACGAATACCAGGTGATCCGAGGTCTGGAAGTTGTCAATAAATTCAAGAGAGAGCTTGAGTATCTCGAATTTGCCCGCCATATGGAAGCCGTTGAATGTGTCGAAAAGAAAGGCGACAACTTCATCGTCCAAACTCGTGGCGGTGCTAATCTCGAAGCTCGTTCTATCATTGTCGCTACAGGCGTGAAACAGAAAAGGCTGGATATACCCGGTGAGCGTGACTTCATCATGCGCGGCCTGTGCTACTCAGCTTTAAGCTACGCGCCGTTATTCATCGATAAGAAAACGATTGTCGTGGGAGACGACGATTTGGCACTGCGCTCTGCCGCAGAACTTTCTATCGTTTCCAACAATGTCACCCTCATCCGATCAGTAACCGATCCGCTGGAATCGCCGCTTTATAAAAAGCTAAAAGCCGCGGATAATGTGACTGTACTGGAAGGTTACCAGGTTACTGAAGTAAAGGGCGACAATTATGCCCGGTCGATACTTGTGAAAACGCCAGAAGGAACCAGCGATGAATTCTTTGCTGATGCCACCTTTGTCGAGATGGGCCTGGTTCCCAACACGAAGATGGTTGCCGGCCTGGTGGATATGGACGAAACGGGCCGCATCAAGGTCGACTGCGGAGCTCGCACCAATGTTCCGGGTATCTTTGCCGCTGGTGATGCTACGTTCGGACTTGCCGAACAGGTACTGGTAGCTGTTGGTGAAGGAGCAAAAGCTGCCATCAGCGCTTACGAATACCTGCTGCCGAAGCTGTAGAATTTGAGATCAATAAAAGGAATTTGAGGTAACGTACCGGTTGAAGAACCGTGAAGTACCTCATATTCCTTTTTATTTTAATAAAGTGAGTATTGCAACGATGATGGGGGCGAACAGCAGGGCAGGCAGAAAATTTCCGACCCGGATGGACTTGATCTCCAGCAAGCTGCTGATTGAAACGCCCAGAAGGATGACCCCTCCTACGGCAGTCATTTCATTTGCCATCGAATCATTGATGATCGATTGGGCTTGCCCAGCCAGCAGCGTGATCCCGCCCTGGTAGAAAAGGATAGGGATACTGGAGAAAAGGACACCTGTCCCTAAAGATGAGGCAAAAGCCAGCGAGGCAAAGCCGTCCAGGATAGATTTGATTGCCAGCAAATTGTAATCGCCGTACAGCCCATCCTGGATGGAGCCTAAAATCGCGATTGGACCAATACAAAAAACCAGTGATGCGGTCAAGAATCCGCGAATAAAACGGCTTCCTTCACTACTGGGTTTATCTTGGCTGCCCCGGGTGAAATGTCGTTCGAAAAATGCTCCCAGACTGCGTAAACCATCCTCGATCCGCCACCATTCACCGGCCAGGCTTCCCGCAAGTAAGCTGCCAACCACAATGATCGGGTTTTCAGTTTTTAAAAACATTTGAAATCCGATTGCGGCGACGAAAAGCCCGAGTCCTGCAATAACTGTCTGCCGCATGCGCTCGGGGAGGCGCGCTCCAAATAACAGGCCAAGCAGTCCTCCGACCAGAATGGCAGCAACGTTGATTATGGTACCTGTCATACTATTTAATTGTAACCCTATTTATAAAGATAACAGCGAGTCCAGCGGTCTTCTGACACCTGGAAAACTGGAGGGTTCTCCACCCGGCACTCCGGCATGACCCGATCGCAGCGAGGAGCAAAAGGGCACCCGGTGATGGCTGCAGCCAGACTGGGGACCTCGCCTTTTGCTTCTACGTCAGAGCGCGTCAGTAAGCCTCGCGACGGGTCTGGAACCGCGGAGAGCAGCATCTTTGTATATGGATGCAGTGGTTCTTGGATTAGTTCTTCACTGGGACCACCCTCGACCATATAACCGGCATACATGACCAGGATCTGGTCCGAGAAGTACCGGGCGCTGGCCAGGTCATGGGTAACGTACAGGAAAGCGATGTTCTGTTCATCCCGCAGCGATTCCATTAAGTTGAGGATGCCCATCCGGATCGAAACGTCAAGCATGGAGATAGGCTCATCTGCCAGGATAACTTCGGGCTCGACAGCCAACGCTCGAGCGATAGCGACCCGTTGCCGCTGCCCGCCGCTTAACTGGTGCGGGTACTTATCGATGAAATCGTGAACGGGAGTCAGGGAAACTCTGTTGAGCAGATCGCCAAGGCTGTATTCCAATTCTGATTTACTGCTCACTCGTTTATGCAAAATCAGGGGTCTCTTCAGGTGATGGCGGATTGTGTGGACCGGGTTGAGTGAGCTAAATGGATCCTGGAAGATCATCTGAACGTCGCTTCGATACCGCAGCATCGCCGGGCGGCTTCTCGACTTCAATACATTTTCGCCTTTGAAGATGATCTGTCCGCTTGTGGGTTCGTACAACCTGACCAGCATCCGGGCAGTCGTCGATTTGCCGCTGCCACTTTCGCCAACCAGGGCGGTCACTTTTCCACAATAGAGGGATAGGGATACATCTTGCGCAGCCCGAATAATTTTCCTGCTCATAACGCTGCCGGCATGGAAATGTTTCGTTAGCTGTCTCGCTTCGAGTATGGGCTGTCCAAGCTGGTTCATGAAGATCTCTCCTCTTGAATCAGGAGACAGGCAGCGTGGTGATTTTGACCTACTTTAACGAGCTTTGGATTGATTATCAGGCATTCCTCGAAAGCTAACTCGCAGCGTGGATGAAAACGGCAGCCCGATGGAGGTGAGATCAGGTTTGGCGGGCTGCCGGGGATACTTTGCAGCTTTTTGCGCGGTCCGCTGATAGAAGGGAAGGAATTCATCAATCGTACTGTATAAGGGTGTTTCGGATTCTGGAAGATTTGATTTGAAGGACCCACCTCTGCAATTTGGCCTGCGTACATGATTGCGATCCTGTGGGCAAATTCAACCAGGAGAGACATATCATGGGTGATATATAAAATTGAGAAACCAAACCTCTGCTGCAGGGATTGGATCTCTTCCATTATCTGCCGCTGCACCACAACATCCAGGGCAGTTGTGGGCTCGTCCAGGATGATCAGTTCTGGGTTGAGCGCCAGTGCGATAGCAATAACAGCCCGCTGGCGCATTCCTCCGCTCAACTGGTGCGGGTAAGAATTGATCCGTTCTTTATCGATACCCACGAGCTGCAGCAAGTCCAGTGCCCTGTTCTGCGCTTTTTCCTTTTTTATTTCCTCATGTGCAACGATGGCATCGATGATCTGGTCGCCAACCGTCAGTACCGGATTGAGCGCATTCATGGCGGACTGAGAGACAATTGACAGGTGCCGCCAGCGAAAATCGCGAAGGGACTCTGCATCCATCTGCATCAAGTCATAATCCATAAACTTAATGCTGCCTCCTTTGATATAGCCCGGTGGCTTTAATAAACGTGTAATTGCGTGAGCGATCGTCGATTTTCCACTGCCCGATTCACCTGCCAGGCCAAATATTTCATTCGGATAGATATCGAAGGAGACATGGTTCACTGCGCCGCAGGTGCCTCTGCCTATCTTATATTCCACCTGTAAATCGCGCACGGTCAGGATAGGCTTTGTCGTATCTCGAACTGGTATTCTCTGTAACTCCGTTTGTGTCATTCTTAAAGACTTCCTACTGCGCACGCAGGCGCGGGTTGGTAATTTCGTCGATTCCGAAGTTGATCATCGTCAGACCGAAGCCGGTCAGGGCGATACAAATCCCGGGGGGTATGAATGTCCACCATGCTTTTGTCAGCAAAGCAGCATTGTTTTGCGCCCAATAGAGAGTGGTCCCCCAGGTAATCAGGTTTGGATCGCCTAACCCGATAAACTCCAGGCTTGCTTCTGTCAGAATTGCATAGACGACAGCGCCGATCCAACCACTGACCACTAATGAGGTCATGTTAGGCAGGATCTCAGATAAAATGATCCGCCAGGATGGCTCTCCTATGACCTTTGCAGCGGAGACAAACTCGGCTTCTCTCAGGGTAAGTGTCATTGATCGCAGGATTCTGGCGCCCCAGGCCCAGCTAACCAGGCTTAAGACGATCACGATCGTAAGTGGACCCGAGCGCTCTATATACCTGGCTACAACGATGATCAAAGGCAGAGCAGGAAGAACAAGTACGACATTGGTCAGGAGGGAAAGTACATCGTCTACCCAACCACCCAGGTAGCCTGCGGTGATACCCACAATGACGAAAATTGCCATTACTGTTGTCCCCGTCATTGCTCCAACCATCAGAGAGGTACGGGAGCCGTACACAATTTGCGAAAAAACATCCTGACCCTGGCGAGTCGTGCCGAACCAATGCTCGCTGCTCGGAGCTTCATGCGGACGCCCAACCATACGTGTCGGTTCGTAGGGTGCAATGACGTCTGCCAGTAAAGCAACCAGGGCAAAGAAACCAACAATAATGAGGCCAAAAGTAGCTTTTCGGGAATGCAAGATTTGCCCGAACCAACCGAGGGTGGGCAGGCGTGATGCAATTACAGTTTTCTCGGGTTCAGCGGTAGATTTGCTAATTGAGACACTATCTGCCATCTCTATTTGCCTTATCCTTCTTTTCAGCCGTTAAGCGTAGCGTACACGAGGATCGAGGAAGACATAGACAATATCCACGATCAAGTTAGCTGCCAATACAGTAAAAGTAATCAGGAGGAAGATCCCCTGCATCAACGGATAGTCACGGGTATTTACCGCTGTGATTAGTGAATAACCCATCCCAGGGTAAGAGAAAACGATTTCAGTTAAAAAAGCGCCGCCAATGATAAATGCCAGAGCCATCGCGAAGCCGGTAACAGTAGGCAAGATCGCATTGCGAGCAGCGTAAGTAACCATCACTCTACGGTTTGAAAGGCCTTTTGCCTCTGCCAATACGATATAATCTTGGGAAAGAACGCTGATCATGCTGCTGCGCATACTAACGAGCCAGCCTCCGAGCGATGTAAGAACGATCGTCAGTGCAGGCAGGGTAGCATGATGAATTACGCTTCTTATATATTCCCAATTCGTCCAATCTTTTGAAATATTGACGGATGCTGCATGCCCCAGGGGGAACCAGTTTCGGCCAAGTGCAAGCGTATATACTGCCAGCATTGCCAGCCAGAAATAGGGGAAAGAATTCAGCAAGCTGGAAGCCGGCAGGATAAAATTATCGACAAACTTTCCGCGCTTCCAGGCTGCCAGCATTCCCAGGAAAGTTCCAAGGAGGACAGAAAAAATGAGCGCTACGGTAAGCAGGCGGATTGTCCATCCCAGGCTGGTCATGATAACCTGAGAAACAGGAACGGGAAAATTAGAAATCGAAAGCCCCATCTCTCCCCGAAAGAGGTGCTGCAAGTAGGTGACATACTGCACCCACAGCGAGCCCCGGACAAAACCGAAAGTTGCATATAAAGAATCGAGGGCTCTTGGATCCAAACGTCCCTGGAAGCGGGCAAACATAAGCTGGACCGGGTCACCAGCCATCATGCGGGGGAGAAAGAAGTTAACTGTGATCGACACCCAGGCAGCGACCAGATAAAAACCTAACCGGCGTACGATAAAGCGCATCTTATTCTCCGTTCTCCACTCTAAAATACCAATATATTCGATGCGAGCAGCAATAGATAAATTCGGGGCCGGAGGAAACCCCCCGGCCCAGATTGAACTTTCGTTTGGTTACTCGACGGGTCGCAGGTTAAGAGCTACCAGGATGCGTGAGTTTGGTTCGCGCCACGGACTGCCCTGAGTGTAGTAATCTTCTGCGGTGGGGAATCCAGTAACGCGTGTCGTATTATACTCGTACCATGTGGGTCCAGGGAAGAGCGGTATAGCTACAACATTCTCCACGTAGAACATCTGAAGTTGGTCGAGGATATTCGCCTGTTCTTCAGTGTCTGCAGTAGCAGTGAAGGAGTCAATCAGCTCATCCGCTTCTGGGCTGGTCCAACGGTGCCACAACTGGCCATTCGCAAAGTCATCCACCAGGAAGGATGTATGCATCAACTGGTAGTAGAACTCCCATGGTGAAACACCAGCAGTGCTCCAGCCAATCGAAGCATCATAGCTTCCGGTCTGCAGGTTATTCAACCAGTCACCAAATTCTGGGGTGACCATGGTCGCATTCAAGCCTACATCCTGGAAGCTTTGTGTCATGATCTGGACACTGGTGACCCAGTCCGTCCAGCCGTTGACGACCTGTATCTCGAATTCGATCGGGCTGCCGTCTGGCATATCGCGCCAGTCGTCACCGTCAGCATCGACGTACCCTGCTTCATCAAGGATTTGAGCCGCCAGTTCGGGGTTGTACTCGTTGAGACCCATCTCTTCGGCTCTTGCCACAGCTTCTTCATTCACCCAGGTGTCAAACGCTGGGCTGAGACCTACCGGGTTACCTTTTATGGTGTAACCGTACATACCGATATCAACTACGCTATCGTAGTCTATTGCAGCACTCAGAGCGCGGCGGAACTCAACATCATCGAAGGGCGGTTTGCTGGTGTTAGTATACAATTGAATGACGCTGCCGCCAGGCCAGAAGAAGTAGTTGAAGTTATCAGGATCGGCAGCCACGTAGGTGGTATCGATATCGGGAATGAAGTGACCGGCCCAGTCTATTTCACCGTTTACAAGGGCGAGCTGCGACTGCTCGTTGCCAGGATAAGCCGGGTAGCGCAGGCAGTCAACAAAAGGTCCTTCTTGCCAGTAGTTCTCATTCTTGCAGAGCTCGTAAACCTGGTCTTCGAAGCGGGCCACGACATTAAATGGACCGGTGGAGATTGGGTCGGGGTTGGTGAAGGTAACGGGATCATCTACTTCCACCCAAACATGCTCTGGGACTGGATTGACCTTACCGATTTGAATGTGCGCCAGGGAGTATACATCGATCAGATTGAAATCAACAGTGAAATCATCAACCTTTTCGACGGTATCAACGAGCGCATTTACACCACCGCGATCTAACTCCGGATTCTCCTTCATCAAGTTAAAAGTGTAAACGACATCATCTGCGTTGAAGTCTTCACCGTCGCTCCACTGAACGCCTTCCTGAAGCGTAAAGGTCAGGGTCAACAGATCATCGGAGTATTCATATCCAGTTGCCAGCCAGGGCGTGGGCTCACCACCCAACGTAGGATTCCATACGATCAAAGGTTCGTAGATCATGTCCAGGGTCTCGTTGATCGGGTCAGGTGCGAAGGGATTAAAGTTGCGAACCCAGACAGATGCAGCACGGTGAGAGACAGTGACGATGACCTGGTCATCCGTTTCTTCAGTAGGCATTTCTTCGGTTGGTTCCGTGGTTGCCTCTTCAGTTTCGGCTGGGGGTTGTGCTTCTTCGGTTACTACGGCTTCTGTCTCTTCTACTTCCTCTTCTACTTCAGGCGCGGTCGTTGGGGTCGTTTGAGGTGTGCAAGCGCTAAATATCAGGCTGAGCACCATTAGAAGAGTGATAAAGAGGGGCATTCTCTTATACATTTGTAATCTCCTTGTGTATTACTTGAACAAGTTGAACATTATATAGATGTTTCATCGATTGATTTTTCCATTTGTTATTCACTTTTACCTGCTGTATCATCTCCTCCCTTCGTGGATTAGAAATCTGTTGGCTTGTTAGTTATTCATTCGCCGGGCAATAGCCAGATTTTTTCCACATGATTCGCGTACCACAAGCTCTGTGCCAAAGATCATCCGGCGAGGTGGGAAAGGTCCATTTTCGATAATGTCCAGCAGTGTTTCGACTAACTCAATCCCGAGTCTTCGTATGGGTTGGCGAACAGTTGTCAGGGCAGGTATCGCTTGCCTGGCAGGCGGCAAGTCGTCATAACCAACAATTGCGATATCTTCTGGTACATGGAGACCTGCCTCGCGGATAGCTTGTATGGCACCAAGTGCCATATTGTCAGAAGCAATAAACAACGCATCTAAATTATACGGGATCATTTTTTGGGCTGAGTAATAACCGCTGCTTTCTGTAAAATCCCCTATGCTTATGATGGATTCGTCGATGCTGAACCCACTATCAGTAAGAGCTTTTTTATAACCCTCAAAGCGGTCGATTCCGGCAGTTGTTAAGAGGGGGCCTGTTATCGTACCAATCCGCCGGTAACCTAACAATACGAGATGCCTGACTGCGCTGTAGGCACCATTCACATTATCCACGTCTACATAGCTTGCATCTCCGGGATGCCATGGTCTGCCGGCTGCCACGAATGGGACATCACTATTCCTCAGGGTTTCAAAAAATTCATCTTCTGCGTAAGTAGACTGGATAATCGTGCCATCTACCAGCCCGTGCCGGCTGATTCTTGGAAAGAGTTTACGTTCATCTTCTTCTGTATGGAACAGAAAAAGTGACAGGGTGTAGTCGTGGTCGTTGCATGCTTCTGCTATACCCTGAGTAAGTCGGGGGAAATATGGATCTGTAAAAAAGGTATTTACACTTCTGGGAATAACAAGGCCTATGATATGAGACTTCTGAGAAGCGAGTGACCGGGCAGCTATGTTTGGATGGAAGCCGGTTGAGTTGATGATTTCTAATATCCTTCTGCGAGCGTCCTCGCTCACATTCGGGTGCTTATTAATTACCCGTGAGACCGTAGAGCGGGAGACTCCCGCCATTTTTGCAATATCTTCAAGCGTTAGATTCGTCATCAAAAACTTCTTCAGTTATCACTTAACCGTTTGAGAGTCGAACCCAAACAAGAAAATTTTCCACCCCTGGGAACGCTTCCAACTATATTATTAATATATATAATTTTACCTCAGTTGTCAAGTACGATTCCGAGAATTTATGTCGTGGCAGCGCTTATTGTTATCATATTTCAAGAGGAACAGGTTATACAAAGAGAAAAATCATGGAAATGAAACATCCATCAGAGATATTTACCCATAACAAAATAATAACGCCAGGCATTGAGAGGATAAAGTGAACCTTGACAAAGAGGAAGGTTTTATATAGGATATGTATGAGAGAGCGCTCCCAGTACATCCGAATGCTCCGATATTAACACGATTCCATTCACAGGATAGATTATGACATACGGTTCTTTTGACGATGAATACAAAGAATATAACATTTTTCACCCAAATACACCTTTACCCTGGATCAATTATCTGGGTACTGAAAATTATTTTGGTCTGATTTCGAATACGGGTGGTGGTTATTCTTTCTACAGAGATGCTCGTATGCGCAGGATCAGTCGTTATCGCTACAATTCCGTCCCCGTCGATGCCGGCGGAAGGTATATTTATATACGTGACAGGGAAGATGGGGGTTTTTGGTCACCGACCTGGCAGCCAACACGTACACCACTGGACAGTTATTCATGCCGGCACGGACTTGGGTATTCCATCATCGAATCTAGCTGCCGTGGAATAGACTCCAATATCCGGTACTTCGTTCCATTAGGAGAGGATTTGGAAATTTGGCAGGTGAGGCTAATCAATGGCCGGGATAGAGCTGCAAAATTATCCCTATTCTCTTGCATTGAATTTTGCCTGTGGGATGCATTGGATGATTTCACAAATTTTCAGCGCAATTTCAACATCGGCGAAGTTGAAGTGGAAGATGGTGTGATTTACCATAAGACCGAATACCGAGAGCGCCGGAACCATTTTGCATATTTCGCTTCTTCAGAACCGCCCGTTCACTATGAAACGCAGAGAGAGTCCTTCCTCGGTGCTTACCGCGGATGGGATTCTCCGGAAGCTGTCGAATCTGGTCAACTCGCTGATTCTATTGCCCACGGTTGGGCTCCAATTGGATCGCACCAATTCGATTTCCTGCTCGAACCCGGGCAGGAGAAATCGATATCGTTCATGCTTGGTTATATCGAAAACCCACAGGCAGAGAAGTTTCTCGATCCAGCCTGTCAAAAGATCAACAAAGGTAAAGCCCTGGTATTTATTGAGAAATACCGGGATCCTTCGAATGTTGAATTTGCATTCAATGATGTACGGAATTACTGGCAGAAATTACTGGGGGTTTTCCAGGTAAAGACGCCCGATGTGCATACGAACCGGATGGTAAACACCTGGAATCCATACCAATGTATGGTCACTTTCAATATTTCACGTTCGGCCTCATTTTTCGAATCGGGCATCGGGCGCGGTATAGGATTCCGCGATTCAAACCAGGACCTTCTGGGGTTCGTCCATATGGTCCCGGAACGCGCCCGTCAACGTCTCCTCGACCTGGCTGCTACTCAGTTGGAGTCCGGTGGAGCCTATCACCAGTACCAGCCATTGACCAGGCGGGGCAACAATGCAGTCGGCGGCGGATTCAACGATGACCCTCTCTGGTTAGTCATCGCAGCAGCCGCTTACATCAAAGAGACTGGAGACAAATCCATCCTGGATGAAGCTGTTCCCTATGATAACCAGCCCGGTACCGAGAGCCCATTCTATGAGCATCTCCAGCGCAGTATTCGCTACACGCTCGACCGTCTTGGGCCACACGGCCTTCCTCTAATCGGCAGAGCCGATTGGAATGATTGCTTGAATTTAAACACCTTTTCAGAGGAGCCGGGTGAATCTTTTCAAACCAGCACCCACCGCGATGGAAAAGTTGCTGAATCGATCTTCATCGCCGGGTTGTTTGTTTTAGCTGCTAAGGAAATGGCGGAGATCAGCCGCTTCTGCGGCCGGATGGTTGAAACACCGGCTTACGAAACTTACGCAGAAAATATGAAAAATATTGTTCTGAAACACGGCTGGGATGGTGCGTGGTTCTTGCGAGCTTACGACCATTTTGGGGAAAAGGTTGGTTCCCGTGAATGTGTTGAAGGGCAGATATTTATTGAACCTCAAGGTATCTGCATCATGGCAGGTATTGGATTGGATGATGGTAAGGCATGTAAGGCTCTTGATTCCGTTTCCGATCGTTTGGCTACCCGGCATGGTATCGTCCTACAGCAGCCTGCATTCAGCCATTACTACCTCAACCTGGGCGAAATCTCTACCTACCCGCCAGGTTACAAGGAAAATGCTGGCATCTTCTGTCACACAAATCCGTGGATCATGATCGCAGAAGTATTGAGAGGCAACGGTGATCGTGCATATGATTACTACATGCGTATCAATCCATCTGCCAGGGAATCAATCAGCGACTTACATCGCTGCGAGCCGTATATTTATGCTCAAATGATTGCCGGGAAAGACGCTCCCACACACGGTGAGGCGAAGAATTCCTGGCTGACCGGAACCGCAGCCTGGAACTATGTGGCTATCTCGCAGTGGATTCTGGGAATCCGCCCATCATTTGACGGTCTCATCGTCGATCCGGTCATCCCGGCGGATTGGCAAGGGTTTCAGGCCACGCGCATTTTCCGAGGCGTTATGTTCGAGATCACCGTAGAACGTGCTTCTGTGGAAGAAGAGCCTGGACTCTATATAGATGGAAAACGGCTGGAAGGAAAGATTGTGCCTCTACCCCCAGCCGGCCAGCAAACAGTCAGTGTGCAGGTGCTATTACCGGAGAAAACAAAGGAATAAATAACCTTCTTCTCCTCTAGGTTTGGGCGGCTCTTATCCAGGAGCCGCCCATTGATTTCTTCATAGATCTCAGGAATAAGAAGCAAAACAGAGTGCTATCTCAGGAGCACCGGCTCCAGGAACTGTTCACTGCTTACTTTTCACTGATAACTGAATTCTGGCTACAGTCCTCAGATCTCTGATAACTTTACTTATGTAGATTCCACGCTGCGACAAATGATAAACCGCATTTCGTCAGTTCCCAAGCGGTCTTGTTTGCAGCATCCACCTTATCCAGGAAGTTTAAGGTCAGTGCATCCCAGTCACCCGATTCGATCACTTCCTGTTTGTCACGGAAATAATCCAGGATATCGGAAGGGTGTGCGCGGGTCGAATCGATCTCCGGATCGCCGCCTTCGTGCTTGGCCGAGATATTCGCTACATGTCCGGCGATTTCAAGCAGCTCTTGCCTTCGGTTGTAGGGCTGGCGGACGATACTCTTCCAGGTTTCTACGATGTGGTGCTCGAAGCGAACGACATCTTCGAAACCAAGAACTTTGCGGAACTCGGCGGTGATCTCCATGCTTTCGTTGTTGATTGAGTTTGACCAGTTGAATCCACACAGCGGGGAAGTACCATCATCACGGGAGAAGAGTTTGGCTGCCAGCAGTGTCCATAAGGCAGCATATGGGTTGTCATTCCCCACGAATACGGAAATTTTAAAGAGAAAATCTATCCCAAGCTTGTAAAGCAGATAACCCAGAAGGATAGTGCCCGAGTTGACATTGAGCACCTGGCTGACTCCGTAATTCGTATAGTAATAGAGAAGTTCATCGATCCACTTCAACGCATAGTGATTTGGCTGCCCGACTCCGCCAAAATAACCGGTGATCGTATCCGGACCGCCAAGGTGAACGTTGGAGCCGTCGGTACCCTTGGTGTCTAATGTCTCCACGTACGTCGCGCCAATGATATCCATCGCCGCGGCGATCGCAGGCAGGTCGCCGTCCGCCTCTTGTTCCTTCATCTTGCGGACTTTAATGTATCGTCCAGGCATAAGCGTTCTATCTTTTATTGCTCGTTTCGCAGCTTCAATCACCCAGGGGAAATATGAAGTTGAGCTAATTTCAAGGGTTACAGCAAGATCGTCTCTGAAGGTCATACTGCTTGCTTCCTCACCCAACACCTTTTTTCGGTAATCTTCGACGGTGATGAATGCTCCAGCATTGCGCTGGCGCTCGAGCCAGTGTAGATCCTCCAGGTATTCGGGTTTTGTCTCTTCGACCTTCTTATAAAGGTTCGCGATTTTTCGGGCTTCAGCAGCCTTGCGGTTGATCTCTTCGGGTGTCCCGTACTTATCCACAACTGCATAGAAATCCTTCATCACGCGCATGTCCGGGTCTAACAGGACCTTGTTGATATCATCCAGCCGCTCGTAAGGAATTTTCAGCAGATTTCGCAAAGACTCATCCATTTTATTCTCCAGTAGGTCTAAGATCTTGGGCTATCGAACATAAATACCTTGATCCTATTGTATGAGAAAATAATAACGAATGCAACTGGAAAACGCTCGATTATAGGGAATTATGATGAATATCACCTGCATACATGTTCTGCGATTTGAACAAAGACCTGCAGGATGAAATTATCGCCCGAACGGAGCAGATGACCTTTTGGATGTATAATATATGTGATTATCTACACAAACAACGCAAAATTCTGCGGTTTCTCATAAGCGCATAGGATAAATGTAACTTGACCTGTTGTTTGATTGATGTAAAATTAATCGGACAATAGAACCATCTATCACAGAAGAAGAATTGAATACATCGCCTGTTTCCTTAAGAAAGGAGGGATGATTGTAAGTCCAACGTATACTCACCCAACTTTAGGTTAGAAGGAAGTGTCCGAAAACTCGCAGAAGGAGAAGAGGAACGCCCCCCTACAGGGACAGGTGCCAGCGCTCCATGCCGTAGCTCATGATCCACCAATATTAATATCCAATAGCATCTAAGAATTTGGTCCCCCAGATACCTGTAAGGAGTGGGTTTGTTCTCCGCTTAAGCCTCAATAAAAATCGGCGATAGAAATATTAAAAATTTAAGGAGTAAACCATGAGAAAGTCAGTCATTTGGCTTATTACCATCACAATTTCTCTCTCGTTACTATTATCAAGCTGTGCAAAACAAGCAGCTACTTCCGAAACTCTCCAGATAGGACTTCAGGCTCCGTTGACAGGAGACTTTGCTGCTGAAGGACAGTGGGCGCAGCAGAGTGTAGAAATTGCCGCTGATTTAATCAACCAAAAGGGTGGGGTTTTAGGGAAACAAATTGAAATTGTCGTGGCGGATGATGCTTCGAACCCCAAAGACAGTGCTCTCGCCGCACAAAAATTAATCTCGCAGGGGTTAACAGAAGTAATTGCCGCTTATGGTTCATCGGTAACTGCTCCAGCGGCTGACCTCTATGATGCGAATAAAGTCGTATCGGTCGGCTACGGCTGCACCGCAGTACGTTTAACCATGGATAAGCAGCGCCCGTATTTCTTCCGGACTGCTGGTCGTGACGACACACAATCGGAATATTTCGTTGACTTTGCAGTTAATACACTCAAGGCTAAAACGATTGCCATCATGCATGACAACCAGGACTACGGTAAGGGAGTTGCCGAGGATGCAATGAAGTTCATGCAGCCATTCATCGACTCCGGCGCGGTTCAGATTGTTTACTACGATGCCATTACACCTCACGAGAGTGACTATTCCGCAGTTGTCAGCCAGATCAAATCACTCAATCCTGATGTTTGGTTCTATACGGCGTATTATGCAGAAGCGGCTCTGCTGCTCAAGCAAGCTCGAGAAGCTGGTGTGACGAGCGTCTTCGTTGGAAATAACTCGGTCCCGACTCCTGAGTTCGAAAAGATCGCTGGCGTGGATGTAATCAAAGGATCGATCCACTTGAATGAGCCGATGCCGCAATTCCTTGCCTATCCCGAAGCCTCAGAGTTCCTGGATGCTTACAAAGCCAAGTACAACGAACTTCCCGGTTCTATCTGGGCGGTTTATGCCGCGGATGCACTGAATGCTCTTGTGGCTGCCATCGACAAAGCTGGCACCACGGACCCAGATAAAGTGGCAGAAACAATGCGCACCATGACTGATGCCAAGGGTATCACTGGCCCGTTGTTGTTTACAGACCGCGGTGACCGGAAAGACATCCCCTACTACGCTTACATGTACAACGATGCAGGCGCGTTAGAGATCTACAAACCATAATAAGCTTTTTGTGCCTCTAAGGTTTTCAGAATTGCAGGGAGCTCCCTCTTCCAACCAAACGTTCAATCGTAAGGGGGGCTCCCTGTTCTGGCAGCCATTGAGAACACAACTCAACATAGAAAGTTGTGTTCGTTGCCGATCCAGCATAGAAGAGGAGATTCCCCATGCATATGCTTCTCGAGCAAATTATTAACGGTTTGACATTAGGTTCTTTCTATGCTCTCGTTGCCATGGGATATACAATGGTATATGGAGTGATGAAATTAATCAACTTCGCTCACGGAGATTTGTTTACCCTGGGTGCTTACATAGGGTACACACTCCTGGTCATTGGTGCAGGTTGGGTAACGAATACTTTTGGCATCTGGGGTGGAGTTACTGTGGCAATTTTGGGAGCCATGGTAGGTATCGGTTTCGCAGGATTGCTGCTTGAGCGTGTCGCTTATCGTCCCGTTTATAAAGCTGGCCGCTTACCTCTCGTTGTCTCAGCTCTCGGAGCATCGATTTTTATCTCCAACGGGATCATGGCAGTCTGGGGCCCGCGGTTCCAGGCATATCCAGGCCCCAGCATTCCTTCTGGAAGTCTGTTGTTGTTTGGCGATATCAGAATTACTGTGCTGAAGCTCGTGACCATCCTGGTCTCATTTGGGCTGATGGCACTCATGTATTATGTCATTGAAAGAACCCTGTTTGGCGCTGCAGTCCGGGCTTCTGCCTTAGATAAAGATACTGCCACCCTCATGGGGATCGATTTCAGGAAAATCATTCGTTTTGTCTTCTTCGTTGGGCCAGCGATGGGGGCGTTGGCAGGCGTTTTTATTGGATTGAACTACAGCCGCATTATCTTTAACCTGGGTTGGGGTTACGGTTTGAAAGCATTCACAGCCAGTATTTTGGGTGGTATTGGCAATATTCCCGGTGCTATGCTCGGAGGTATCCTTCTGGGATTAATGGAAGCACTCTTTGAGGGTTATGTATCAGGGGCCTGGAAAAATGTTTTCGTTTTTCTAATCCTGATTGTGATTCTAATCGTCAAGCCCACCGGTCTCATTGGCGAGAAAGTAGCAGAGAAAGTATAAAGATGAGCGAGATAACTCGGAATATAACCCAACGGATCCAGAAACTTCAAGCCAGTAACGAGTTTCCCTCGAAAAGCAAAAAGCGCCAGCTTGTGTATTTGTCGCTTGTGATCGTGTTCCTTGTTATCTATCCATTTCTGCCATTCGTAAACAATTACTGGATAGATGTTGGATTTTTTGTGGGGATTTATTCACTGCTTGGCTTAAGCATGAATATCATCCTGGGAGAAGTGGGGTTGTTCAACCTTGGACATGCCGCTTTTTATGCGATCGGCGCATACACAACAGGCATTCTCTATACACAATTACAGATCCCCATCATTCTGCTCCTGCCGATCAGTGCGCTCATTGCGGGGGGTTTTGCTTTTTTGGTCACCTCTCCAATCATCCACCTCAGAGGAGATTACCTCTGTATCGTTACCATTGGCATCGGGGAGATTGTTCGTATCACTGCCCAAAACAACCCATTCGGTTTGACGAATGGACCAAATGGGATTACAGGCATCGGTAACCCCGATTTTGGACTGTTTACCATACGGACCTCCACCCATTTTTATTTCTATATCTGGGTTGTT
>Ga0209819_10000197_pt1 | contig 17076 bp, 17 predicted proteins | sample PPLLak2March2015_FD_187248 | JGI IMG/M metagenome (GOLD analysis project Ga0209819, IMG submission 187248) | Freshwater sediment microbial communities from Prairie Pothole Lake near Jamestown, North Dakota, USA - PPLs Lake P7 Core (1) Depth... | ecosystem: Environmental > Aquatic > Freshwater >... | reverse complement strand
CCTCGGTGGAGGGATCCGCGATGAGCAAGCACAACCCCGGGTGCCGGCCGCGACCCACCCTGCCCCTCAGCTGATGGAGCTGGCTCAGACCGAATCGATCGGCGTCCTCGATCACCATCACAGTGGCGTTGGGTATGTCGATCCCGACCTCGATGACCGTCGTCGCCACCAGCACGTCGATCTCACCGGCCCGGAACTCAGACATGACTGCCTCTTTTTCCACCGGTCTGAGCTGGCCATGGATGAGACCTACGCGCAGATCCGGCATCAAGGCCGAGAGACGTTGGAACTCCGCCGTTGCCGAGGCGGCCTCGACCTTCGGGCTGTCCTCGACCAAGGGACAGACGACAAACGCTTGACGCCCCGTGGCGACCTCCTCCGTGATCCGCTTCCAGGCCAGGGCCTCCTCGAGCCTGGAAATGACCTTGGTCTTGACCGGCGTGCGCCCTGGCGGCATCTCGTCGATGATCGAAACGTCGAGATCCCCGTAGAGGGTCATGGACAGCGTCCTGGGGATCGGTGTGGCGGTCATGATCAGCAAATCGGGGTCGATCTCATCGGCCTTTTCCTTCAGCATTACCCGCTGAGACACCCCAAACCGGTGCTGTTCGTCCACCACGGCGACACCGAGCCGGTGGAACTGGATCCCTTCCTGAATGAGTGCGTGGGTCCCGACCAGGATGTCGACTTGTCCGGAGGCGACGTCCGCGAGCAGGTTCGCACGACTGACATCGGACCGATAGTTGGCGGCGGCAGTCGAACCCGTGAGGATCCCGATATGCACGGCAGGCCCATCCGTCCCGAAGAGGCTGTTCATCCCCAACTCGCTGGGAGCCGCGAATGGCTCCGGCGACAGCCCGGCCGTGGCGAGTAGCCCGGTCACGCCCAGGTAATGCTGCACGGCGAGAACCTCGGTCGGCGCCATGATCGCCCCCTGCCAGCCCCCCTCCACTCCGCTGAGGAGGGCGGCCACCGCGACCACGGTCTTGCCCGACCCGACCTCCCCCTGCAGGAGACGATGCATCGGGTGGGGCTCACGGAGGTCCTGGCCGATCTCCTCCAGCACCTTCACCTGGGCACCGGTGAGCTCATACGGCAATCCTGCGATGAACCGGCCCGCCAATTCCCCACTCGGGGTGTGTGCGAATCCGGTGGCATCCTCCATCTGACGACGCTTCTGAAGGGCAAGCGACAGTTCGAGCCGAAAGAACTCGTCGTACACCAGGCGATTCCGCGCCGGGTCTACTCGATCCAGCGACTCGGGGAAATGGATGTCGCTGAATGCCTGGTCGCGGCTGATCAGGCCCTTCCTCGCCAGCATCTCGGCCGGCACCGGGTCAGGAATAGGTCGCGCCCGGGTCAACGCGATGTGCATTGCGCGCAGGATCGCCCAGGGTTTCACCGATCCCACCTGTGGATATACCGGCACGATCCGGCCGGTGACGATCGATTCCTGGTCGTCTCCCAGCCTCTCCACAACCGGGTTTGCCATCTGCAGTGTCCCGTTGCGAGACGTCACGGTGCCGGAGAACGCCGCTTCGGTGCCAACCGGGAGACGTTTCTGTAGATAGGGCTGGTTGAACCAGATCACTTTGAGTGTCGCAGTCTCGTCGGCGATGATCGCCTCGGTGATCGACATCTTTTTCGGGCGCCGCGTGTTGATCTTCGTGACCTCGGCTATGACCGTCACTTCGGTGTCGAGGACGACACGATCCAATCTGGGCTTGTTGGTGCGGTCGATGTATGTCCTGGGAACGTGATGGAGCAGGTCGGCCACAGTCCGGATCCCGGCCTTGACCAGGGGCGCGGAATTCTTCGGCCCCAGCCATTTGATCTCCGACACCGGCACCTCGGCCAGACGGGTCAGAGTGGCCATATCAACTCGCTCGACGGTGTCGTCGCCACCAGGCAAACGGTAACGGCGGACTGTGACTTGGCCCGGATCACCGCTATTCTTTGGCTCGGTCGTGACGGGCCTCACGCCCGTCTACCCTTCCAGACCACTCCAGGAGTCTTCGAGATGTCTTATCGCTGTGAGATCTGCGGCAAGGAGCCGAGCTACGGGAAGACCGTTAGCTTCTCCCACAAGCGGAACAATCGTCGTTGGCTGCCCAACATCCAGAAGGTGCGGGTCCGCCACGGTTCCAACACCCGCCGCGCCCGAGTGTGCACGTCGTGCATCCGAGCGGGCAAGATCGAGAAGGCCTGAGCATGCCCCAGGGCGTGGTCAAGACCTACGACCCTGTGACCGGCGCCGGAATCATCGTCCTGGACGACGACCGGTCCGAGGTGTTCCTTCGCCCCGGGTCCCTCAAGGGATCGATATTCCGCACTCTGCGACAGGGCCAGCGCCTCGTTTTCGAGACCGTCGAGGAAGACGGAAACGTCTTTGTGTCTTCAGTCAGAGTGGGGCAAGAGGGCTACTAGGCCTCAGAATCGGTAGCGGGTCTGGCTGTAAGGCTCCCCTTTGCCGAACGCCAGCACCTTGGATGGCGTGACACCGAACACGAGACCCGTGGCCAGGTCGCCTGAGTCCCCCTGGTCTCCAGCCGGATCACGGAATCCCCCGTCGACCACATCGAAGGGCCAGTCGAGCTTCGACATCCACATCGCCGCCAGCCGCTCGAGTATGCGCGTGTCCGTTACCCGGACCGCTGTGCCTTCGACGATCACGTCCAGCCCGGTCCGGAACTCATTCGTACCGGTGGTGAGAGCGCAGCGTGGGTTCGCCTCGATGTTCTTCGTCTTCTGCTCATCCGGTCCGGTGCAGAAGTGCAGGGCCCCGTCGAGCCACATCGCCGGTAGCGGGGTCACATGGGGCCGGCCGTCGCTCCGGACCGTGGACAGCCAGAAGATCTCGGCTGCCTCGATCGCGACGAGGACCGTCTGCCAGGGAAGGGGTTTGGCCCCCTCGCTGCTGAAGCGCGCATCGAGCTCGATCGTCGGTTCTGATGACGGCCCCACCGCACTTTCGCCACGCGCCACGCAAAATGCAATCAACTAGGGTCACGCCGACCCGAGACCCTAAGGAGGCTCATTTGGTCCAGGCCTATGTCCTGATCCAGACCGAGGTCGGCAAGGCCGCCCTCGTCGCAGAGGAAGTGCGCGAGATCCCCGGTGTCGATTCTGCCGACGACGTGACCGGCCCCTATGACGTCATCGTCAAGGCCACCAGCGACGACGTCGATTCCCTGGGGAAACTGGTCGTAGCCAAGATCCAGGCAATCGACGGGATCACCCGCACGCTCACATGCCCGGTGGTGCACCTCTGATCCGGAGAAGAGCCGACTGAGAAAGGACCGGCACCCGCCGGTCCTTTCTGGTTAACCGAGTTTCGAGGCGATGGTGCCTGCGCTTCGCAGTGCCGTCCCATCGCTTCCCGCCACCGAGAACATCCTCACCGGCCCGCTTCGGGCCTCCTCCACCAGGTCACGGAACAACTGCTCCCGACCGATGGGTGGGTCTATCCACAAATAGGCGCCCATCGAGCCGGGAATGGTGTTCACCTCGTTGACGACTATCTCGCCCTCCCGCTCCAGGTAGTCGATCCGGGCGATTCCTCGGAGCCCGGCCACCTCGGTCACCCGGACTGAAAGACGATGGATCACGTCTTCGAGCGCAGACTCGAGCACGGCAGGCAGCTCCCGACCGGCGCTCACCTCACCACCCCAGGCGAGATACTTCTGGTCGTACGAATAGATCCCATCGGATGCCCTGGCCGGGGCCTCGATCGCCGATAGCTCCCACTTGGGGTAGGTGCGCACCGCCACCTGGAGGTCCCGGCTGGCGGCGAGGAATGGCTCGACTACGGCCCCCTGGTCGAGGAACGTCGAACGTCTCTTCAAGGCGAGAACGGTTGGCCAGTCCTCGGCCACCTCGATGCCGATCGAGGAGCCACCGAAGCGGGGCTTGACGATGAAAGGCCCTTCGAACGATGGGGCCGGCTCCTCGCCGGTGGCAACCATGGCACGGGGCAGGGTCGGCAGGCCTGCCGCCGCCATCGCCGCCCCGAAGGCCAACTTGTCCATGCCCAGGGCCGAGGCGGCCTGACCCGGGCCGCTGTAACGAAGACCGACGAGGTCGAGCAGGCCTTGCAAGGTGCCGTCCTCCCCCGGTCCACCATGACAGGCGATGACCACGGCATCGATTTCCAGCTGCCGCTTCTTGAGAATCAGACCCTGGCCAGGAGCGGCAACGAAGGTCAGCTCACGCGAACGGCGAGGCACGCCATCAGCGAATTCGGCAGCCTCCAGGTCAGGCTCGACCTCGAACCAATCCCCCGTCTTCGACCAGTAGATGGCGTGGACATCGCCCAGTGCGCGCGTGACCTGGAGCCCGGTGAGGATCGATATGTCGTGCTCGTCGGATGGGCCTCCGAAGATGACCGCCGGTTTAGCCATTCCGCTCCTCAGGGATAGTGGTCAGGGAGATCGTTCTCGTAGAGGACGGCGTCTCCGGGGCCCAGGTTCTGGCGGACCCAGTCGACCGCCTCCTCGCGAGAGGTGACGACGGTAACCGAGGCACCACCCTTGGCGGAACCTTGCAGCAATGCACCACGATTGGTCCGGCCGACGATGAGCAGGTCGTCGGCGAGGGACGCCGATTCGGAGGCGAAGGTGAGGTTCTGGCTGAACTGATCCGGCCCGAGCTCGACCATGCCCGGGGTCACCACGACCTTTCGCCCACCATCTCCAACCTTCTCGAGAAGGCCCAGGGCCACCCTTGCCCCATCCGGGTTCGAGTTGAAGGTGTCATCGATAACGGTGAACCCTCGTGCCGAGCTCGACAAGGTCTGCCGATGCTCGGGGCGCGGGAGCCCGTCAAGCCGCGACACGATGTCGGCTGGTTCGACGCCGAGAGCGAGCCCGATCCCGAGGGCCACCGCCAGATTCACCGCGAACACGTCATCGGGTGCGTTCCCGACCTCCGTGCCGTCGATCCGGATGACACCCTCATGGACGGTCACCCGGGCGTCCGCACCATCCCCGGAAACGGTGACGATCTCCATCGTGCCTTCTCGCTCGGCGGCAAGACCAGCCAGGAGGGGGTGATCAACCGCGATGACTCCCACCCGGGCCCGGTCGAGGATCTCAGATTTGGCAGCGACGATTCGCTCCAGGGTCCGGAAACGCTCGAGATGGACCGGGCCGATGGCGACCATCGCCGCAACATCCGGCCGGATCCATCGTGTGAGCTCCTCGATCTCCCCTGGACCGTAGGTCCCCATTTCGGCGACGAAGACCTCGGTGCCAGGCACGAGATGCTCGTTGATGGCCCTGGCGAGACCCATGCGATTGTTGAACGAGGCCGGGCTGGCAACCGTCCGAAAGCTTCCGGCGAGGAGGTGCGACGTGTATTGCTTGGTGGTCGTCTTGCCGTAGGAACCGGTTATTGCAACGACCTTCGCCCCCGAGGATCTGAGGCGGGCGGATGCCAGGTCGACCCACCGATTGCCCACAATCCGCTCGATCGGCCCGAGGGCGAGGAGGGCGATGTCGATCAATGCCGGCAGTAGGAAGAGACCGAGGGAGATGAAGAATCCAGACTCGATGGCGGCGCCGCCGAGGTAGACGGCGAGCATCAGGATCCCGGCCACAAAGGCCACGCGACGTAGCCGCGCCGTCCAGGCGAGCGGCGACGTGCGGCCACGGATCGCGAGACCGATCGGACCCACCTGAGCCACCGGGATGAGAAACGCCCACCACACACTCCACCAGGACCCGACCAGCCCGATCACCATCAACGACAGGAGGATCACGTTCGCGATTCCGGATGTCCACCACCGGCCGGCGAAGGTGGCCACGGCACCGGCCAGATAGTGCTCGCGTTGGGCCACCCGCAGCCAGCGAAGCCCCGAAGGGACCGAGGCGAGAACACACACTGCGAGAAGCGCCCAGATCACGATCGAAGTTCCTCGGCCAGGACCCGGGCGATGGCATGCGGCGCCTGGGTCGGGACCAGGTGGCCCACCCCGGGCAGCACCTCGAGCTCGGCGGTTCCACCGGCCTGTCTGATGACGCGTAGCGCCTGCTCCGCCACCGGCACCGGCACCTCGTGATCGTTCTCCCCCCAGAGAAGCAATACCCGGTTCCGCAGCATCTTCAATTGCGGCTCATAGCTCTCGTTGACCACCTTGACGAGGATGTCCCGCATCACCCCACTCGCAGCCCGGTAGTCGGCCGACCCACGACTGCGGCGGATCTCCTCCATCCGATCGTCCGAGACCAGGCGGGCGCGATTGAGTAATCGGAGCATCCGGTAGCCGGGAGAGGGCTTCTTGCCCGGCCCGAGACGGAGCAAGGGGGATCCGCTGATCACCACAGAAGCGACTCGATCCGGGTGGGCGGCAGCCAGACAGACGGCGATGCGGCCCCCGAAGGAGTGGCCGACCACGACCGGTGGGGTCTCGAATGTGTCCAGAACGGGGGCAACGAGTCCCGCATAACCCTCGGCCCCGAGAACTTCGGTCGGAGCGGGAGTCGCCCCAAATCCGGGGAGGTCGACCGCCAGGGCGTCGAATTCGGCCAATGATGCGGCGAAATCGTTGCCGCGGCGCCCCCAGCCGTGAAGTGCCAGCACGCGCGGCGATCCGTCACCATATGCCTCTGCGAACAATGCGCCGTCGGCGAGGGCGCGCAAAGCCACGTATCTAGTCCTCGTTCGGAAATGCCGAGAATACAGTCGGAAGGCTTCCATTCAGTGACATGGACGGGATGACACCAACGACGCATCAGGCGATGGCCCGGTTCCGGGCCTCTTTGCTTCGTCGCGCCTCGGCCGTGGCCTGGGTAGTCCTGATCATCATCGCCGCCCAGGCGGTGCGACAGCAGGTCTTCACGCAACCCGGCTTCTGGATCCCGATGGCCGGGCTTGCCGCGATGCTGGTTGTCTCCACCGCCACCCGATGGGACCGGCCGATGGCCACCCGGTACGCGCCCTGGATCGCGGTCGCCTGGCTGACGGGTCTCATCCTCGGAATCACCGCCTTTGCCCTGATCGACCCACTCGAGGCGACCGCCACCCCCATCCTCTATGGGATCGCGGCCGTTTCCGGGCTGCTCCTCACCTGGTGGGCCCATGCCTTCATGACCGTGCTCATCGGATTCGCCATCGCATTCATTGCCCGCGAGGCGGGTGCAGACGCGATCGCAGACTTCGTAGCCCCGGTGCTCACCGTCGCCGTGGTATCCGCCGCCACGGCGTTGGTCGGTTTGGAGTTCGAGCGCGAAGCGGTCCGGTCGGCCTCACGTGAGACCCAAATCGACCAGCAGCGCCTCGACTTCGAGCGTCTCTACGAGGTGAGCGCCACTCTGGCTCGGGCCGAGTCTTTGGCCGAGATCGTGCCCCATCTCGTTGGCACGATCTGCAAGTACCTGGACGCCCAGGTCGGCGTGGTCCTCCTCTACAACCCGGAGCGTCACCGTCTCGAAGTCATGAGCCCGATCTGGGTCAACGGGTATCCCCTCGAGACCGATCCCATCGTCCTCGACGTTGCCTCGCCCGCGATCGTGGCCCAGGTCTACCGGTCGGGGCGTCCGTTCTTCGTCCGGGACATCGACCAGGACACCGACGCCCACGTCCTCCTCAGGGAGCTGGGGTTGCGCCAGGCCCTGGTGGCGCCGTTGAAAGTCGAGAATCTGCGAGTGGGCGCCATCATCGTCGGCGACCCGTATGTGGGCACCTTCAACGAGGATCAGCTCGACCAGCTCGGCTCATTGGCGGCTCCGGCCGGCCTCGTCCTGTCTCAGATCGGGCGATACGAGGCGCAGGCAGAGATGACCAGACGTCTCGAAGAGGTGGCCCAGATGAAGACCGACTTCGTGTCGACGGTCAGCCACGAGCTCCGCACTCCCCTCACCTCCATCATCGGCTCGCTGGACACCGTCAACCGGCCCGAGCTGGCTCCGACCCAGGTCGCAGCGCAACAGCTCCTGTCCACGGCCCGACGCCAAGCGGGCCGGCTCCAACGTCTGATCGACGACCTGCTCGTGGTGTCCCGGATCGACCGAGGGGCGATACCGGTCCATCTCGAGCCGGTACCCCTCAAACTGGCCTTCGAGGAGGTGAACCGGGTCGTCTCGATCGAGCCGACCTTCACCATCGAGCCCCCAGACCTCACCGTCGAGGCCGATCGCGACCATCTCACCCGGATCTTGATCAACCTGGTGGAGAATGCCGCCAAGTACGCGGTGGGGAGTCCGGTCGAGCTCTATGCCTGGGAGCGTCCCAACAAGGCTGTGATCGCGGTCGTCGACCACGGGCCCGGCATCCCTGACGACGAGAGGGAGCGGGTCTTCGAGCGGTTCACTCAGATCGACCAGTCCGACACCAGGTCGAAGGGCGGGACCGGTCTCGGTCTCTCCATCGTCAAGAGCCTGGCCGAGGTGATGTACGGGGCGGTGCGGGTAGAAGCCACTGAAGGCGGCGGAGCCACCTTCGTCGTCGAGTTGCCCTTGGCGCGTGCCCTGCAGAAGGTCGAGAGCCGCTAGTCGGTGCGCTCGCCTCCGGAGGCGATGGCGTGAAAGCCACCGTCGACGTGAACCACCTCACCTGAGGTCATCGGCGCCCAGTCACTGAGAAGCACGCACACCATCCGGGCCACTGGATCCGGGTTCGATCCGTCCCAGGAGAGAGGCGCGCGCTCCTTCCAAACCCGATCGAAGGCATCGAAGCCGGGGATCGACTTCGCGGCAACCGTGCTGAGTGGCCCTGCCGACACCGCATTGACCCTGATTCCGTGAGGCCCGAGGTCACGGGCCAGATACCGGGTCACGCTCTGCAGTGCAGATTTGGCCACACCCATCCAGTCGTACGCCGGCCAGGCCTGCGAATTGTCGAAGTCGAGGGTGACCAATGCCCCGCCCTCCGTCATCAGGGGAAGAAGGGCGACGGCCAGTGTCTTGTAGGAAAAGGCCGACGTCATGAAGGCGGTCTGCGCCGATTCGGGCGGTGTGTTGAGGAAGTTCCCCCCTAGGGCGTCTTCGGGAGCGAATGCAATGGCATGGAGCGCCCCGTCCATCCGTCCCCACCGCTCCCCCAGGTCCGACATCAGTGACGAGACCTGATCGGGGTCGTTGATGTCGAGCTCGAGCACTGGGCACGGCTCGGGTAGCCGCTGCACCGATCGCTCCGTCAAACGGAGACCTCGACCGAAACCGGTGACGACGATGTTGGCGCCCTCCTCCTGGGCGATCCGGGCCACGTGCCAGGCGATCGAGTCGTCGGTGAGGACCCCGGTGATGAGCAGGTTCTTGTTCTCGAGCAGCATCGCGACCTCCTAGAAGTTGCCGCCAAAAGTGAGGATCCCCCTGATGGCGAGCCCCATTGTGAACAGAAGAAGCAGCCCGTAATACATCGCCGGCCGTTTGCGGAACTGGGACCGATATATGTAGGCGAACGAGAAGGTCACCGCGATTACGACACCGTAAAAGACGTGCTGGTTACCCGGGTCGACTCCGCCATTGGCCACGATCACCCCGATGACGATCTGGAGGAGGAGGGCCGAGATCGCCAGCCCGACACCGTAATAGAAGGCACGCGGCGGGCGCTCACGACCTCTGATCAAGATTCCCCAGAGTCCCACGATCCCGCTGATCCCGGCCGCGACGTACCCCCAGTTAGTGTGGAAATCGCTCAACAAAATGAGCATAGGGACCAGTGCAAATGACCCGTCGTCACCTGTACAATCGAGTCAGGAGGCTGGTGAATGTTCGAGGCGGTGGAGTTCACAGAGGTCCGCGGAAGCGACGAGCCCGATCAGCGGGTCATCGGCGTCTTTCCGGACGAGATCGGTGCGGTAGAGGCAGTCCGGTCGGCCAAGACGGAGTTCGTCGAGTCCGGTTCGGAGGATTTCGCCTGGTGGGTGGTCCGTCAACCCGGAGCCACTCTGGCGCAGTTCATCTCCGATTCGAAGAGCGACAAGGAATTTATTGTCGATCTGACGACGGGTCAGCTGATCGAGGTCTGACCCTTTCAGGGCCGGCGTCACTCGCCGTCCCTAGGCTTGGCTCGTGGCTGAACCCCCTGTCCCGGACACGGAGCAGGTGCGCACCGCGGAGGTGATCGCGGCCGCCTGTCTGGCTACCGATCTGGGAATGGGCTTCCCGTTCGAGCACGGGCTTCAGGCGACTTTGGTGACGTGTCGGCTGGCGGAGCGTCTAGCCGTCGGCCCAGCTACAAGAGCTGAGGCGTTCTACGTCAGCCTTCTGATGTACTCGGGCTGCACCACCGATTCCGAGATCAACGCCGGCATCTTCGGGGGGAGCTTGACCAAGAATATGACGGCTCGACAATTCGGCTCGACTCTCGAGGCGTTGGGAGGCGTGATACGTGCCCTTCCCGAGCCCGCCTCCGGAACTTTGAAGAGCGGTATCGAGGTCGCCGCTGGCCTTCCCAAGGCAGCCCGGTTCCGCCGCGCCCATTTCACCGCCTTGTGTGAGGTGGCGATGATGCTGTCGGAGCGGCTCGGCCTCCCTGATGAGATCAACCGGCTCTTCCTCTACCTCACCGAGCGCTGGGATGGCAATGGCGTCCTGGGCCGAAAAGCCGGTGACGAAATCCCGATGGCGCTCAGGATTGTGACCGTGGCACGGGATGCCGCCTACCAAACCCTGATAGGCGGAGAGGAGCACGCCGCCCGCGTGATCAGGGAGCGCGCCGGGCATGCCTTCGACCCCGATGTGGCAATGATGCTTTCGGACAATGCCTCGGAGATGCTTTCGACAGCCGATGACTCGCCCACGGTGTGGGACTCAGTCCTCGATGCGGAGCCAGGGCCCCACCTCAGCCTGGACCCTGAAGGCGTCGACCGCGCTCTCGGCGCCCTTGGCGACTTCGCCGATCTGGTCTCCCCATCTTTGGTGGGACACTCGGCCGGCGTTGCTCAATTGGCCGGTGACGCGGCCACCGAGCTCGGCCTTGCACCAGCCGAAGTCACAAGCGTCCGCAGGGCCGGCCTGATACATGACATCGGCCGGGTGGCGATCGATCCCCGAACGTGGCAGAAGAACAGCTCGCTCAATGCCGACGAGTGGGAGCAGGTGCGTCTGCACGCCTATCACACGGAGCGAGTCTTCAACCGATCACCTCTCCTTGCCCCGGTGGCGGCCGTCGCCTGCCGACACCATGAGAGGATGGACGGGTCCGGGTATCACCGCGGCCTGAACGCCACGTCCCTCGAGCCGGTGTCTCGCCTGCTCGCCGCTGCCGACGCCTTTCACGCCATGACGGAACCCCGGGACCATCGCCCCCCAATGCCGTCAGTTGATGCTGCCGCATTTCTTCGTGAGGAATCCGCGGCCGGTCGCCATGACGGTGAGATGGTCGCCGCGGTCCTGCGCGCCGCCGGTCAACAGACATCTCCGGTAGCGCGCCCGGCCGGCCTCACCGAACGCGAAGTACAGGTGATCCGGCTACTGGCCCGTGGCCTTCAGACCAAGCAGGTAGCGCGCGCTTTGGAGATCTCGGCCAAGACCGCAGACCGCCACATCCAGAACGCATACCGAAAAATCGGAGTCTCCACCCGGGCCGCGGCCACGCTCTACGCCAGCGAACACGGGCTGGTGCAATGGGGAGAACTCCCGATTTCGCCCTGACCGCCCGTGCCATACGATCGATTCCATGTCGAGGGTGCATGGTGATCGAGGTCGAGCGGCCCGCAAACAGCTGATCACAGCCGGTGCACTCAGCCTGGGTCTGTCGATCGGACTGGTCGGAACTTCGACAGCGGGCACAACGACTTTGGGGGCACCGGCCTGGTGGCCCTGGCTCCTGACCGGTCTGCAGGTGCTCGCCCTCTGGTCGGCAGGACGGGGCCGGTGGTGGGGGTGGCTGCTGGGTGGGGCGGTTCAGCCGGTGTGGATCGCCTATGCCCTGGTCACCGGTCAGCTCGGTTTCGTGCCGGGATGCCTCGTATCGGCCTGGGTACAGACCGCCAGTTTCATGCGACAGAGGACCGAAGGAGAGGATCATGCATGTGAGTCGGCGAATCGCGACCATCGTCATCGGAGGAGGCCAGGCTGGATTGTCGGTCGGATATCACCTGCAACGGCTCGGGGTGCCGTTCGTCATCCTCGACGCCGCGGAGACGATCGGTGGGGCCTGGCGGAGCCGGTGGGACTCGCTCCGCCTGTTCACTCCGGCCCGGTATGACGGGCTCGACGGCAAGCCCTTCCCCGCTCCAAGCCATGCGTTTCCAACCAAGGACGAGATGGCCGACTATCTGGAGGCGTACTCGGCCGAGTTCGATCTTCCGGTCCGAAGCGGCCAGCGAGTGACCAACCTCTCGAAGCGAGACTCCGCCTTCATCGTGGAGACGGACGACACCCGGTTCGAGGCGGACACGGTGGTGGTGGCCATGTCCAGCTGGCAGGTCCCCCGTCTCCCGAACTTTGCCCCGGATCTCAGACCCGAGATCAAACAGCTGCATACAACCGACTACCGGAATCCCTCCCAATTGCAAGACGGGCCGGTCCTGGTAGTCGGTGCCGGGAACTCAGGAGCGGAGATAGCGCTGGATGTCGTGGGCTCCCACGAGACCACGGTCGCCGGGCCCGACACCGGCCACGTCCCCTTCCGGGTGGAAGGCAGGGTTGGGCGGTTGCTGGTCCCTGTCGTCCGGTTCGTGTTTCATCGGGTCCTCACAAAGAGCAACCCGATCGCCCGGCGGAGAATGCCAAAGATGATCGCCTCCGGCGAGCCCCTGGTGCGGAGCAAGCCCCGGGACCTGGTCGAGGCGGGGATCGAGCGGATGCCTCGGGTTGTCGGTGCCAAGGATGGATGGCCACTACTCGAGGACGGTCGCGTCCTTCACCCGGCCAACGTCATTTGGTGTACGGGTTTCGAACCCGGCTTCTCCTGGATCGATCTTCCCGTATTCGAAGCTGGGCGTGTCAAACACGATCGAGGTGTTGTCGCGGAGGTCCCCGGTCTGTATTTCGTCGGCCTCAAGGGTCTCTATTCGGTGTCCTCCGCCCAGGTGAATGGTGTCGGCCGCGACGCCGAGCGGGTGGCGGGACTGATCAAAGCGTCGGTCTCGAACCATGATCTACCCGCACGGGCCACGGCGCGCCGGTGAGAGCAGAGCGGGTCCTTGTTGTCGGCGGCGGGCTGGCGGGCCTGAGCGTGGGCATCGCATTGACTCATGTCGGCTCCCAGGTGAAGGTCGTCGAGAAGACCGAGCAGTGGGCCGACGTCGGAGCCGGCATGTACCTGCCGGGCAACGCACATCGCGCCATGGAGGCTTTGGGCATCGCCGGCGTGGTGCGAGATCGCGGCTTCCAGATCAGGCGCCAGGTCTTCAGGGATCACACAGGGCGGACCTTGTCCGAGGTCGACCTCCGAGAGGTCTGGGGAACTACAAGACCTTGCATGGCGATCACGCGTGCCGACCTGCACCACGCGCTCCGGGAGGCGGCGTCCGACGTCGACCTGCGTCTGGGTATCGAGGTCGCGGCGATCGACCAGGATGGAGATTCCGCAAGGGTGGATTTCACCGACGGAAGCAGCGACCAATTCGACCTGTTGGTGGGGGCCGATGGCCTCCACTCTTCTGTCCGACGACACATTTCAGGGACTGAACCGAGCCCGGTGGGCCAGGTCAGCTGGCGGTTCATCGTCAACCGTGACTCCGGCCTGAGCAACTGGACCGTCATGCTCGGCGGCAGACGGACATTCCTGGCAATCCCACTCGGCGGAAGCCGCATCTACTGCTATCTCGACCTGTCGAGCCACGATGGCACGGACCCGACCCATGGGGACCCTGGCCGTCTCGAAGACCTGTTCGGCGATTTCGACGGGCCGGCCATTGACCTGATTCGGGCAGCCACGAAGAGCCCTGTCCACTTCGGCCCCATCGAGGAGGTGGTCACGGACGATTGGGTGAACGGCCGGGTTGTCCTAGTGGGTGACGCGGCACATGCGACGTCCCCGAACATGGCGCAGGGTGCTGCCATGGCTTTCGAAGACGCCGCGGTACTCGCAGAATGCCTCGCCGATCAGGCGTCGGTAAAGCGAGCGTTGAGAACGTACGTCACACGGCGACTGCCTCGCATCCGGTGGGTTCGAGAACAGTCCCACCGGAGGGACAGGATCAGGTCTCTCCCCGCGCCAGTTCGCAATCTCTCCCTACAACTAGCGGGAAAGCGGATCTATCGGTCCAACTACGGACCGCTCATGGCTGACCTGTGAGTCAAACCTCCCCTCCGGTCAGCTCGTCGAGAGGTCCGAGGTCGCGTCACCCTCGAGTTCGCTACCGAGATGACAACCGCGAGGATCAAGGCGATGAGGCCTGTCACGACGGCCTCGTCGAATGCGAAATAGACGGCCGCCACCAGAGCAATGGCGGTGCCTATCAGCGGCATCCACCCCGGCGCTTCGACGACTGGCCGCGATCTGATCCCGGCCCAGGCCAGCACGACACCGGGCAACAACATAAGTAACCCGAGCAGGTTCCCACCGGGGAGAAGGGCAGCGCCGGCCACGAACATGGCGCCTCCCATCGCCAGTGCCTGCTTCGGCGCGCGCAAAGTGCTGATCGCCGGAGAGGCGAAAACGACCATGAGGACGAACCCCTGAAACACCGATGACGGGGTCGGGCCACCGTCCGGGGAGAAACCCACCAGGACGAAGACCGCGATCGATACGGCGAGGGCGAAGAATGCGGCGACCCGAACCGCCGACAGCCGGCTGGCGTCAGCTGTCTTCCATGAGGAGGTCGGCGTATTCGTTCCTCACGACCTTCTTGTCGAATTTACCGGTGCCAGTCTTCGGGATCTGGTCGATGAACAGAATCTTGTCGGGCAGCCACCACTTCGCCACCCGCTCCTCGAGGAACGAGTGGAGATCCGACTCCGACACCTCCACGCCCTCTCGGAGAACGACGAATGCGACCGGGCGCTCCTGCCATTTGACATGCTTCAGGCCGACGACGGTCGCCTCGCTCACGTCGGGGTGGGCCATGAGCGCATTCTCCAGGTCGATCGATGAAATCCACTCCCCACCCGACTTGATAACGTCCTTGGCGCGGTCGGTGATCTTGATGTAGCCCTCGGGCGTGATCTTGCAGACGTCGCCGGTGCGGAGCCACCCGTCCTCGAACGACTGGGCGGAGCGGGTGTCCTGGTAGTACTCGGCGGCGATCCAGGGGCCGCGGATCAGTAGCTCACCGAACGCCTCTCCGTCGTGGGGCAGCTCCTCACCGATCTCGTCCACGATCTTGACCTGGAGCCCGGCCACCGGGATGCCTGCCGTCTCGAGGAAGTCGAGCTGCCGGTCGAGGTCCCACTCCTCCATCTCAGGCTTGAGCAGGCTGGTCGATGCGACGGGGTTGGTCTCGGTCATGCCCCAGCCCTGCACGACCCGGATTCCCTGGACCTTCCAGTACCACTCGATCATCGACCTGGGAACGGCCGATCCACCGCAGAGGAAGGCGCGGATCGATGAGAGGTCGACATCCGGGTTCGCTTCGAGATACTGCTTGATCCCCAACCAAACCGTGGGCACACCGGCGCTGAATGTCACTTTCTCCTGCTCGAGCAGGGGGACAAGACCCTGTGGGGTCAAGTCGGGACCGGGATAGGTGAGTTTGGCCCCCTGGGTGACGGCCATGAAGGGATAACCCCAGGCGGCGGCATGGAACATCGGCACCACGGGCAGGACGTTGTCGCTCGGGAGCATGTTGAAGTTGGCCAGGTTGGAGATCGTGTGCAGATATGTGGATCGCTGCGTGTAGGCAACCCCTTTCGGGTTGCCCGTTGTACCCGACGAGTAACAGAACATCATCGGGGACCGCTCGTCGAGCTGGGGCCATGGACCGTGAGGCTCGGCGTCACCGATCAGGTCTTCATAGGCAATCGATCCCGGGATCGCATCCGAGGATGATTCCCCCATGACGACGAAGGTCTCCACAGTTTTCAGCTCCGGCGTGATCGGTCCCAGGAGTGGAGCTAGATCGGGGTCGACGAACAGCACCTTGTCGCCGGCGTGGTTGACGATGTAGGCGATCTGATCGGCGAAGAGCCGGATGTTCACCGTGTGACAGACGAGCCCGGTGTTTGCGGTGGCCCAGTAGAGCTCGTGGTGGCGGCGGTTGTTCCAGGCAAAGGTGCCCACCGGGTCGCCCTGCGAGAGGCCCAGAGCCTCGAAGGCGGTGGCCAGACGTCTCACCCTGGTGTCGGTCTCGCCGTAGGTGGTGCGGGTCACCGATCGGTCGGCCTCGACGGAGACGATCTCCTGATCGGGGTAGAGCCAGACCGCCCGGTCGTAGAGGGTGGAGAGATTGAGCGGGAAGTCCTGCATGTGTGGCATCAGACGCCTTCGATCAGCTTCTGCTTCTCTGCCTCGAACTCGGCATCGCTCAGCTTGCCCTCGTCGTGGAGCCGGGACAGTGTGGCCAGCTGGGAGGCGGAACTTTCTGCCGCCGCGGCCCGGCCGCCTGATTGCAAGGAGTGCTGGCGGTCCTCCCTCGCCTGATAGATCAGCGACTGGATCGCCTCGGGATCGGGGATGTCGGTGTAGTGGGTCTGCCCGTGGGTCCCGGCCGACTCGATGAGAAGATCACCGGTTCCGAAGATCCGCTCCCATGCCGATTGCTTGAACGCCACATCATTGATGACCTCGAGCGGAAGCTCCTTTCCTTGTTTGGAGAGAAGGCCCACGCGGTGGATGAGGCGCTCGGTCGTTATGACGTGCAGGGTGGTGAACCAGCGAATGAACCCTCTCGCTGTCAGCACGAGCCACAGGATGACGAGTGCGCCGATCACCCACAGAGCCCAGCTGTCACCCCGAATGGCCAAGAAAACGATGACTGCGAGAGCGAGGATGGAGAGTATGCCTTCCTTCAGAATGCCCGACCAATGGGGTCTGAATTCACTCTGGATCTCTTCGCCCGGGCTGAGCAGTTTCTCTGGGTAGGCCATGGCGGCAGGCTACCGATCAGGTCGTTTGGATGAGTCCCCACACAACGAGAAAGTCCCGAGGGAGCCTTGGCCGAAGCCTCAACCCTCTCGGGACTCTCGCCCATCCGGTGTCGGGCCGGGGACCCAACTTCGAATGGAGTTCTTGCCGATGGCCGAAGCC
>Ga0209819_10000196_pt1 | contig 17116 bp, 22 predicted proteins | sample PPLLak2March2015_FD_187248 | JGI IMG/M metagenome (GOLD analysis project Ga0209819, IMG submission 187248) | Freshwater sediment microbial communities from Prairie Pothole Lake near Jamestown, North Dakota, USA - PPLs Lake P7 Core (1) Depth... | ecosystem: Environmental > Aquatic > Freshwater >... | reverse complement strand
CGGCGTCGGCGTGATGTTTACGACGGGCGTGGGTTTTGCTGTGATGTTCACGACGTTCGGCGTCGGCGTCACGGACGCGTTCGGTTTTTTTGTGGGCGATGGCGTGGGTGCCGGCGTTGGGACCGGGGTCGGCTTTTTCGCGGGGATCAGGTTGATTCCGATGCGGGGTCCCAGCGCGAACACGGCGACTACTAGTATGACGATGGCCACGGCTGCTAGTATGAGGCCGTGGTCTTCGATCCAGTAGCGTGCGCCGCGGGGGATGATGCTCTTCGGCAACATGGGATCACCGTGGCCAGTTGAATTCTGCTAGATTCCTTTTCTTGGCCAGGGCGGCTAGTTCTTTATCTGTGTTTTCGCGGGCTTCTTGGGCGTCGGCTTCGGCCATCTTTTTGCAGTAGTCGGCCATGCGTTCCTGGCGGCGCTGGTATGCGGCGATAGCGTCTTTCATCATTCCGCTCTCGTTGACCAGCTCGAAGAGCAGGTCTTCGAACATTTCGCGTTCGTTGCCCATCCACCGGGGCAGGCCCTGGGTGATGCTGCTGACGAGCAAGATTTTTTCGTCGATCGGTCTCATACGCGGCCCTCCCGGACGTTGTGGCCCTGGTACTTGTCGAGGACGGCGACGACGGTGGTCCTGCGCCACGTGTGGACTTTGCACCTGCATCTGCCGCACTTGGCGGTCACCACTCGTTTTTCGATGAGGCCGTATCGCCAGTCCAGCTCTTTCAGTTCCTGGGAGACGCTGGAGTATGGGCGGTCGATCTTTTCACAAATTTTCCGGGTGGTGCCGGGGAGTGCGCCTAGCAGGGCCCAGATCCTGGCGTTCACGGTGTACGTTTTTCCGGTGTCGGTGTTGATAGCTTGCGCTATCTTGGGTGTAGTCTTACGAGTCATGCTGTTCAATCCATCCTTTTTGATAAGCGGCGGTTGTGCACCGCGCTTTTGGACAACAAGAGATAGTATCTCAAAGGATATAAGCTTATTCTATAAAACGATGTTTGTTTTGGCTTTGATAACGAAAGCGAACTTGGAAACGAAAGCGAAGTTGGAAACGAAAGCGAAGTTGGTTTTATTTTTCGGATATGACCAGAATAAACAAGAATAAAAGGCGGGCAGTTCAAAAAGAGCTTCGATTGAGCTTATGGATGGATCAGCCTGCCCGCCGCCATATGGTGTTTCGGTGCGGCGTGAGAATGGCGAAAGCGCCGCACCGGTCAGTACATTTTTCGGAGGTGAGTCAACCCTCTAAGGGTATGACGTTTAGTCTTCCCCGCCCGATATGATCCTGAGCAAGTACCAGCCGATCAGCGCAATGGGGACCACGAGTAGCAGGCTAACGTTGCTGGACCACGAGGTGCTCAGCGCGCTCGTCGCGTTGAAGCCCGTGCCCACGGCGGGCGCGGTGATGGCACCCTGGATGACATTGAGCACGGCCTGTGTCACGTATATGGTGACGAATAAGCCAGCGATCATGATCACGATTTTTACTGGTGCGTTCATGTTCGTTTCACCTGCCTTAACAGGGCTGTAGGGCGGGCGCCATATTAAAAAAAACGCATGCTATCAACTTGGTAATCATCACGGTGGGCTGGGCGTAGAGCTGCTCAAGAAAAAATGAAGACAAATGGAAGGCGGAAAAACGAAGACGCCGGATTCTGGCGTCTTCGTACCATCGATGGGCTTATATGAGGCCGATCCGTTTCAGCCAACCCCGTTCTTCGGCCGTTAGCTTGTGTTTTTTCGTGTGGATGCGGTTGCCGTGCAAGATCATTGGCCTGTTTGTCCGGTTGCCTTTTTCTCCTGGTAGGATGATCCTGATGTCCATGTTGTACATAGTTGTACTACAATCCATATATTTGTGTCGCCATCCACAGTAATGTACGTATGGAAAGCGATAGATAGGTTTAAATAGAATACTGGTTCACTTCTACCTGACATTGTTGGCTGTACATTCGTGCATTCGTGGCCGCGTTGACGCGCGGCCACCCGTCTTTTTTCTATCGCAATCCAGTCGGCTCCCGGACGAGTAGAAAATTCACGCAATTGCGGATTTTTCCGGAATCCGGTACTCATCAAATCGGGGCGTTTATTTGTTTTTATATTAATATTATTTCCAAGTGGTATGTGAAAAGGTAAACGTGGGATTATTTTGGTTTGTACTATCGGAATTTCTGTAAAAAGTCATAAAATAACTCATACTAGTGCTACCAGTTGCTACGATTGCATCAATAGCGAGCATAGCGATGATAGAGTCTAAAACGTATAAAATGGGCTTTATTTTAGAAACCGAATGCATACACGTCGCCTTTGTGTCGTAAAAGAATAGTTTTACGACCAAACCACGACAAAACAAACCCTTATATCCTGAAACAAAGTAAAATACAAAAACAAGAAAACAATATTTTTATATAAACCTGGAGGCGTGTTACTCTCTTCGGTTTCTCATCAATGCTGCCAATGCGACGACGAGGGCTATAATCCCGACGCCCGCTCCGACGACCCCGATCCCACCGGTGCCCGTGCTCGGCGCCGACACGCGGATCGTCCGCATGGCGGTCCCGTTGAACACGGCGTTGCTCGCGTTGAGGGCGGCGGTGTACGTGCCCGCGGTCGTGTACGTGTGTACGGGGTTTTGTTCGGTGCTGTTGGCGCCGTCGCCGAACGTCCAGAGCCACGCGGTGACGGGCCCGGTGCTCGTATCGTTGAACTGGACTGTGAGTGGGGCGGTGCCGCTCGACTTGTTGGTGGTGAAGGTCGCGGACACGACGCCGGCGTTGTATCCGCTCACATTGGTATAGTTCCAGCCGAACGCGTTCCCCGCGTACATTCCGACGGTGTAGCTGCCTACGGCGGCGTAGAGTGCGATGGGGTTTTGGTCGCTGGAGTCGTTTATGCCGTCGTTGTCGAAGTCCCATTGCCACATTGTTGCTGCGGTCAGTCCGGTGCTCGTGTCGTTGAACTGGACGCATAGTGGGGCGACGCCGGTGGTCACGTTCGACGTGAACGATGCTGTGGGCGGGGAGCCCGCTATGACGGTGATGTAGTCGGTTTTTTCTTCGTAGTCGGTGCCGTTGTCGTTGATCGCGTAGAGTCTGACGGTGTAGGTGCCTGGGGACATGTAGATGCACACGGGGTTTTGGTCGGTGCTATCGTTTGTCCCGTTGTTGTCGAAGTCCCATTGCCACGATGTGGTGTTGGTCGACAGGTCGTTGAATTGGACGCATAGTGGTTCGACGCCGCTGGTCACGTTTGATGTGAAGTCTGCTGTTGGCATGGTCGGCGGCATTTCTGGCTCGTCGATCGTGATGGTCGTCGTGGTGGGCGTTTGGAGTGTCATGTTGACGGGGTTGCTGATGGTGATGTCGAAGTCCAGGTCGGGCCCGTTTGGCACGGCGATCGTGTCCACGTCGATCGGCTTCCACGTCTCGTTGCCGGTGAAGGTGAGTGTGCCGCTCGTGTCATCGTAGTCGATGCCGGCGGTTGCGGTGCCGTCGCTCGTGGCGTAGTCGAGGGTGGCGTCGGGGCTGCCGGCGGGGAGGATCATCATGTCGTCGAGGACCCAGCAGCAATCGTAGACGCCGATCACTATTTTGTGGCTGCCGACGGCGGACCCGTTGAGCGGCACTTGGATGTGGTGCCATTGGGTGTCGTTGAGCGGCTCGAAACGGTGTCGGCTGTACGCTCCGAACGCGGTCGTGTCGATGTCGATGTCCAGGTAGGCGTCGTTGGGGTTGGGGGTGTACCTGTAGATCGCCATGACCCAGAAGTCGAGGATGTCGCCGTCGCGTATGGTGATGGCGTCGTTTTGGATCGCGTCGGTGGGGAAGGCGCCGGCTGGGTCTATGACGAGGCTGTGGGTTCCGGCGTGGACGTACTGCGCGGTGGGCGTGGTGTACCACATGGCGGGGTTGGCGGTCCACCCGGTGATGCCCAGTTCCCAGTCGCCGTTGACGAGGTAGTCGCCGCGGACGGCGTAGACCGTCGCGGTGTCGCCGCCGGTCACGGTTATCGCCGACTTGTGTAGGCGCACGTCGGGGGTGGGCAGGGTGACGTTGATGTACTCTGTTTTTTGTATGGTGTTGGAGCCGTTGGCGTTGGTGGCGGTGAGTGTAACAGTATATTTTCCAGGAGTATAGTAGGTGTGGGCGGGCGGGTTTTGGTTGCTGCTGTTTGCCGATCCGAACGGGTCGGCGTCGCCGAAGTCCCATTCCCACGACGTGGGCCCTCCGGTGCTGTTGTCGGTGAACGTGACGACGAGGGGGGCGAGGCCCGTGGTCGTGTCAGCGTTGAAGTCTGCCGTCGGGATCACCGGCTCGACGCCGTTCTCCTCTTCGCCATGCGTGATGGTCGGATCGGTTACGAGGTATTTTGCTACTAGTATCCAGTCGGAGATCGATGTGCTCGGCTTGTGGAATATTCTGAAGAACGGTTTAGTGTTGGCGCTGCCCACCTGCGTCGTCTCTGTCTTGTATAGTATCCCGTCTTGGCGGTATTGTACGTCGGTGGTGTTGTTGCGGCTCACCTCGTAGATGTGGTAGGAGGTGTCCGGGAGGATCGTTGTTGTTTGCCGGTTTTCTGATCCGCCCGTCTTCTTCGATCCGGTGTACTCGTATACGCCGATGACCTGGACAGCGTAGGCCCATACGTAGTATTCTGTCATGCTGCCGGTGTCGCTCCACCCGTAGTTGAAGTGCTGGGTGCCGCTATTGTTCTTGTTTCGTTCTAGTATTCTGTAGTTGACGCCGAACGCGGTCTTGCCGAGGATGTAGGTGTTGTAGTTGGTCGTCGGGTTGGTGATGGTGCACGTGCCGCCCGACACGGTGATCGACCCGCCGCTGCCCGTCGCGCTGTCCCACTTGGAGGAGTCGAGGGACGCGCCGAGGAAGTCGTCGAAGAAGTTGAAAGTATTAGACCCGTTAGAAACGTCGGTGTCAGAACTCTTGCCATAGTACAGGTAGATGACCGTGTCGCCGTCTGCCTGGTCGTATTCGGCCCACCAGGTCGAGTTCGCGTAGGTTCCGGTGGTGTCGTTGTTCTCTCTCCAGCAGTCGAGGAGCGTCTCCCCGTCGTCTGTGGTGAACCTGAAGTCGTTGGGCCAGCTAAGCGAGTGGCCGTCGAGGTAGATGAGGAGGCCGCTGTCCGAGCCGGTGCTGTTGTTGATATAAAGGCGTTGTTGGTAGCCGGTGCACGCGCCGGCGTGGTTGAGGGTGATCTGTTCCCTATACTGGTAGTCGTCGAGCCATGGCGTATCTGCGTGGGCTGCCGCGGTGAGGAAGAATATGAAGAGGAAGATCGTCGACGCTACGAGTGCGAGTCTCCATATGTGGCGGAGCGGGTCGTCAGGATGGCCCCAGACGAACGTTTTCAGCCTCATCCCCATCCCAGCCCTACAGACACGTAGTAGGACGTGTAGAGGCAGAGGACGCCTAGTAGTGTTCTGCGGATGATCATCTTTTTCGGGGTCATTTATGGTCTCCTTGTCCTTCTCTGTGGTGTTAGGACCGTGTTTTTGAGCAGTGCTGCGCCGCATAGGGCGAGCATGAGGAGGGCGTGCCAGCCGAAGATCGAGGCGAGCCAGGGGTCGGTCATCGTGGTGCCGTTGCTGTCCACGCCGCTGGTCATCATGTCCGAGATCCCGGTCGATATGAGGTAGCAGGCTCCGGCGCAGATCAGGTTAGCCCAGTATTCTTTCAATGCGATGAAAAAAAACAGGGTGAATGCCATGTCGATGAAGATCAGCGTGATAAAGAGCTCTTCCGTGATCATGACGATCACCCGACTTGTTTTCCGCAGTGTGGACACACCTGCCAGTGCTGGTGCTGGTGGCGCTCGTATCCGCGGATCTTGGTCAGCTTGCCGTGGCGTCGTGCGTAGTGTGTGACTACGTGGTGCTCGTCGCGGACGTCGACCTTTTCTACGTACTTCATCAGATCATGCCTCCGAACTCCCTGTCGATTTCGCTCATCGTCTTTCCGCGGCGGCGCACGATCTTGGCATTGGCACGTGTGCCACGTTTCCGGCCTGCTGGCATGGAGAACAGTGTCTTCGCCAGGTTGGCTGGGGCGGTCATCTGTTTTCGTCGGGCTGCGACGACGCTCTGTTTTTGTACTTTGGGTTTCGGTTTCGGCGTCGGTTTCGGCGTCGGTTTCGGCGTGGGCAGTGGCTTACGATGGTAGTGTCCGTCGGCGCCGACGGCCATGTCGGGGTGCCGGGGGTGCCGGTCGCCATGGCGTGAGTGCCTCACGACGCCGGCCTGTTTGGGTTTCCACAGTCCAAAAGCCATTTAGGCGCCTCCTCCTGAGATCGCCTTTACGACGATGTATCCGACGATGAGGAGCAGTAGGCCGGGGGCGAGGCTCCAGCCCAGGTCGATGAACGCGTCGGTCTGGTTGCTCTGGTTGACGAGCAGCGTATCGTTTGTATCGTACACGGGCGTGCTCTTGACGATTGAGTTAGCGCTCATGCCTGCCATCAGGCCGATGTAGCAGATGCAGACGAGGACTACCGCCTGGAATATTCGCATTCAGATCCCTCCGAGCATGGGTAGGAGTAGCTGGGCGGCCGCGATCCACGCGACCATCGCGAACACGAATACGATGTGCGTCGACGCGTCTGCGTCGCCCATCTTGACAAGTATCTCGTGCCAGGTGCGGGTCTTGACCACCGTGCGCTGGCCGTGCATGTAGAGCTGTAACTCTACGCTTTCGTCCCCGTGGTGACCCTGCCGCGACCGTTTTAGCGCCGCGGCGGCCTCATCACGGGCCTTTGGCCACGTGCCGCTACCAATCTGAAGGTGTCGGCCGTTGTTGTGATAAATTTTTATGTACTCTGTCGTTGTCGCGGACATGTTTACCTCTTTTTCGACTTCTTTGTTCTTGTTTTAGGTTTTGATGATCTTGACTTCTTACCGAGCAGGTCTTGTAGGATCTTGTCGACGGGGTAGTCCCACTCCCATCGGCGTTGTCCTTCTTTGCGTTTTTTCTTTTTCTTTTTCTCGTTGTCTTCTCCGATCTTCCTCTTGCGGATGTTGTCGTCGTTGAACAGGGTCGGGAACGGGATGTTCGGCGTGGGGGGCGTGGGCGGCGTGGACGACCGTTTGCCCGGCGATGGGTACGGTGACGACGACCGTAGTGATGGTGGCGACGACGACCGTAGTGATGGTGAGATTGATGATGAGAGGTCTGGGATAGTCCATGATCCGCTCGGCGATGGTGACGGCGACGACCGTAGTGATGGTGGCGGTGAGATTGATGATGAGAGGTCTGGGATAGTCCATGATCCGCTGCCCTTCGAGCCGACGGGGGATGATGGTGTTGAATATGATAATGGCGAAGTTTTGAGGCTGGTGCTCCCAAGACTCGACGAGCCGCTCCTGCCTCCGCTGATGCTCGTGCTGATGCTTTTTAGGATGCGCGGCGACGATGAGATCGATGAGAAGCTCTTGCTGCTCAAGTCGGGGGCTCTCCACACGCTGCTGGTGTCTTTGCGGCTGGTGCCGCTGACCATCGTCCCGAGGATTCCGCCGGGCGCGAAGTTGTATTTTCCAGTATAGTATTCTCCGCCTCCTTTGCTTCCTCGTCCGAGGCCGAAGGTCATGGTTTCGACGTCGACGTCGACCATTTTGCCGGTGGCTTCGAGGTCGTAGATTGGGACTCGGGTGCTGCCGATCCGGTTGCCTTTGCTGCCGACTTTGATGCCTCCCAGCTTGGTATAGTAGCCGCTGTCGGCGATTTTGACTATGTTGCCTGCGGGGAGGACTGCTTCGTACTCGATCTTTTTGAGGGGCATGTACGCGGTGCCGCCCTCCTTGTTGGCTCCGATCCACTCGTTGAGGCCGCCGTATTCGTTGTTGCCCCGGAACTTTGCGGGCACGGCCTGGAGGTCTTTGAGCGTGGTGCGGAGTATCGAGGGCCTGTCGAAGAGTTTGAAGTCGAGGCCGAGTCCGGATTCGGCCATTTGGCCGCCCGTCTTCACCTTGGTGAAATACGAGTCGACGATGGGAGATCCGTACATGCCCGGGATCTCCGATGAGCCTTTTCCGATCGGCGTTTCTGTGCCGGTCTTGCCGGGAGTCTTGGCCCACGCCGTCCACATTTTGGGCATGTCGGTGGCCTCGCCGGGGAGGAACGCGTGTTCGGGGATGGGGGGGACTTCGGTGTCCAGGAAGGTGCCGCCGCCCTTCATCTTCTCGGGCGCAGGGAATAGGCTGCCTTCTTTGAAGCTTTTGGTGAGGCTGGCCTCGGTGATCTTGGCGCTCGTCGGATAGCCTGCTTCGGGGGGTACGCCGATGTCTTCGATGGGCACAAATTCTTTGCCGGCGGTCCGGATGCGTCCGACGATGCCTTTGCTAGCCGAGCCGAGGGCGATGCCGGTGCTGATGCTCGTGATGTCCATGATCCACCGGTCGGGGCCGTCTTCGGGGACTCCGACCCTGCCGCTGTTATCTGTCGGGCTGAGAACCCTGGCCATGCTCTGGCCGCTCGGGCCGCGGAGACCGACCAGGCTCCAAAACTCTTCGGAGGCCCCGCTGCCAGTGTCTAAAGAACCGATGCCGGTCTCGACGAGGCTGGACGCAGTGCCGGGGATGGCGAATGCCGCGGATGGCAGGAATGATAGTCCAGTCCATATGCCCTGGCCGACGGCTTGGATGGGGCCGGGCAATGCTTTCGCAACATCGCTGCCGAAGATCGTGTCGTGGGCCGAGCCGAGCAGGTTGTTCACGCCCTGGCTCACGCCCATGAGCGTGCTCGTGACAGGCCCGAACTCGTAGTCGGTTACCGGGTCGTAGTAGACGCCCGGCTTCTTGACGCCCTTCGTTATCTCCGCCCACGGGCCGACGATCTGCGGCCCGCCACCACCAACAGGCTCGAACGTCGAGACTGGCAACCCGTAGTTCGCGCTCAACATGTTCTGCTCGAACGTCGAACCGGACGTCATGAACGCCGAACCGGACGTCATGAAGTCTTCCGGGTTTGAGACCGGGGTCTTCCTCTGGTTGACCTCGGTGTAGAGGTCGCGGCCGGTCGTGTTCTCGGTAAAAAAACCGACCCTGGTGAAGCTCATCAGGTCTTTTCCGGGGAGGTCCCACTCGACGATCTTCTGCTTAGGATCATAAAAGGCGTCGGGGATTGGGGCGCCGTACCAGTCGGTTGCGGGGATGTCCCACGGGTCGCGGATCGGATCATACTCCTGGGGGGTCCACGGGTTGACCGCGGCAACGTCTAGAGGAGACCCGCCGGTAACGTATTGCATTTTGACGATGGGCACGGGCTGGTCGCGCATTTTCGCGACAACATCGTCCGATGCCGGCGTGCCGACCAGCGGCGACTGTTTTTTGTATCCTGCTGCGCCGAGTTCTTCTCCCCTCTTGACGTCGGTGGCAGCGTACTGTGCCTCCGGGTGCGCCTGTGCCCACGCCCACGCGTCCGCGTAGTAGGGGTCGCCGGGGCCGACCTTGCCCTTCTGAGCCCACAGGCCGTTGCCCTGGTCGCTCATGATCGCAAACGTGCCGTCATCCTGGAGGATGCTCCTCTCGACGTTGACTACGCCCGTCCGGCCCGACGGCTGCGAAGCCATCACATTAATAGTCTCGGGCACCGGCAATGGGAGCGGGTCGTTACGCGTGTACTCTGGCGATGACAGGTCTGTGTGGGTTGGACTCGGAGAGTACGGGCCCGAGATTGTCTGGCCATAGTATCCGCTGTTCGTGTCCTGTACCCACTGGTCGAGGTCTGACTTTGTGGCGTATTCGCCGGCGATCGGACCATACCTGGTCGAATACGACGAGCGCAGCTCGTTATAGGTGACCATTAGCGCCTCCGTCCCCTACTAGTATAGGCTACCTGGCTGTCCGGCTTCATGACCAGGTAGATCGAGCCGAAAACGCCTTTGCCGAGGATGACCAGTGGCATGATCTGGACGCCCAGGATGTGCAACGTGTCCAGCACCGAGGCCGCGTTGAACGGGTCGCCGGGCTTGGCGTCGCCAATGGGGGCGATGACTCCGCCGAGACTCTCAAAAATAATCACGGCGACGGTCCACCATACGAGGGCGAACAATCCATACTTGGCGAAGTGCATGACGATCTGGAATATGTCGGCCATGGTTTAGCCCCTGTGCGCCAGCACGATTACGAACCAGATTATGCTCAAGATCCCCAAGATCCACGGGGCCCAGTCCATGTACCAGTTGATCACGTCCAGTACCTCGGCCGCGGTCTGGCTCATCCCCATCCCCGCTAGTGTCGGGAACACGGCGGACTCGTAGACGGTGAAAAACCAGTTCAGTCCCATGACGGTTACGCCTATAAAAAGCCAGCCGACGACGAGGTTGGCGACCCACCAGAGGCTCATACAGCGCTCCTCCCGCCCCACAAGAAGGCCTTGAGTTCGAGGACCCAGAAGAGCAACATGATCTTGCCTATGATGAAGGCGATCATGGGGTCGATCCCGTAGTTGACGATCCAGCCCACGTCGAGGGCTCCCAGGATCATACACGCGGCGTCCCAGAAGCTGCTCAGGCCGAGGCCGTATTGTGCGTTCACCGCGTCGGCGTAGCCCTCCTGCGACGACGTGCTAAAGTTGATCGCCGGATTTAGCGTCACGTCGACCGGGGTTTGTACCTGGGCGAGTCCCGCCGTGCTGAAAAACCCTAGGACGAGGTTCAGCACCAGGGTTCCCAGGGCAAACCACCCGAGCATTGTCCCAGCCATACTAGTCCCTCTTTACCGATTTTATGGTGAGCAGGATCGCTACTGTGACCGCCACCGCGATGATCAGGGTGACAGGTAACACGTACTCGCGGGGCACGTAGGGGATCACGATCGCCCAGCTAAACAACCCGGCCACGCCGGCCGCGAACACGCTCTTTGAACGCCACCAGATGGTGACGAAGATGATGAAGGTGAGGAGCATTAAGATCCTCTCCGATCCGCCGAGGACGAGGCCGAAAGGCATACCGAAATCCCTGGTAATGTTGCTGATACCGTTCCACGAGAGTAATATAGAAAGGTTGGTGTGTAACGTGTCGTTGATCGTCTGGTTGTACCCCGACGTGTTGAGTGCGTGGGGATAGTAGCCGGGGTTTACTGTGGGCCAAGCATAGTAGGGGGTGGGCATGCCAGACGTGCCGCCGGCGGCGGCGGTCACGTACACTACGGGCTCGTTGAGCGTGTAGTTGCGCACCGCTATCCAGTAGGCGAAGGTGGTGTGGCCCGCGTTTTTGGCCTGTAATCGCACGTTGAGGGCGATAGTGGGCACGTCCGTGGTCACATCAGACACGAGAACGGCATCCTCGTAGTACGTCGCGTGGCCCGGATAATAGCCGACGGTGAGCCGTGTGGGAGTGGTCAGCACCGAGTACCTGGTCACCGGCCACTCGACGCCCACGGCGCACGTGTCGTACAGTTTCCAGCTGAGCGAGTTGACGACGAACATGGCCAAATCGCTGCTGTCGCCGTCGCACAGTCCGAGGCCCCACGCCGCGTTCGTGTCGTCGTTAGGGTAGGCGTATGCTTCGACCGCGACGCGCGGGCTGAATGTCGGGACGCTCGAGACGAGCTCCCAGACGACACCACTGCCCGTCACCATGGCCACGCCCGCGACCGCCATGCCCGTGCCGCCGCCGCTCTTGGTCCACCTACCCGTCGAGGTGATGTCCCCGATCCAGTCGAAGTCTTCGAAAAACGCGAAGGTCGTGCTCCCGTTCATGTAGATGTTGTTATCTCCCATTGTGCTGTTGTCCCAGGCCACCGTGAAAGATATGTGATTAGACGAGCCCCTCGGCACGCTGGTAACGTTCACCCACAATCGGGCGAACGCGGTCGTGTTGGTGTGGCCTTCGATCCAGAACGGCAGGACCGAGCCGCCGCCGTCGAAGACGCAGATGTCGCCCCACCCATGGCTCCAGCCCTGGAGGTACAGGCTGCTGGTGGAGCTCCCCACAGTATTATATAGTGATATGCTGACCGTGTAAGCGTTCAGCGCACAGTCAGGGCTCCCGTACACGTCGACCGTGGTGTTGTGCTCGTACCAGGATAGGGTGGGCGCGGCGCTCGCCTCTCCCACGACGAGGACTGCAAGGAGAAGAGCAACTACTAGTAATATTATAGTGTGACGCATTAGTACGTCCCCCTGCTCTTCATGTACATGTACCCCAAAGCTCCGAACATTATCACATAGCCGCTCATCTTCAATCCATATCCGGGTCCGAGTTCGAAGGCCCAGCCCCACATTCCCGACATGAAGGCGCCGGCCAGGCCGCCGATGATCAGGCTGTAGGGCCAGTTTTTGACGGTCACTGTGCCGAGGAAGATGCCGCCCAACACGATGAGGAAGAATAGTATTCTGTACATTTCGAGGGGTAGTCCGGGCCACTCGTGGAGGGGCCCCGGCCAGAAATAGTAGCCGAAGTAGGTCTTGTTGATGCCGGCCTGGACGCCGACGATCCTCAACTCGAAGTACCGGCCGGCCGGCGACGCGATCGTAAAGTTGTGAGAAGTGTTGCCGCTCGCTGCGCCCGTCCACCCGCTAAGCAACGTAGACGCGTTGCTGCCGAGCCATTCCTCGTACAGGTACATGTACACCGCCGTCGTGTTCGCGGCGGGGTCGTAGTAGTAGGTGGTGATCGTGTCCGTACTATACGGGTAGGCGCCGACGATGACGAGGTCGTCTTTGTCGATCGGCTTGGTGCCCTGGTAGACTATCATGTCCCAGAGGCTGATGTCGATGTTCCAGGGGATAACCGTGTACGCGCTATACGACGCGTAGTCCGGGGTGTAGGTGAACGTGTCGGTGAACGCGGGATTGGTCGAGGTGGCGGTGAGCGTGTACTGGTGGCCGCTTTGCAGGACAAACGAGACTTTGCCCTGGGTGTCGGTGACCTTGCCGTCGACCACGCGGCCAGCACTGTCGGTGACCACCACGGTGACGCCATTCCATTTTTTTACCCACCACGATGTTAGCTGGAAAGTTGTGGTGACGCTGATGGGCTCGCCGGTGGTGATGGGCGGACCGGTGAAGATCATTCCGATCCCCCGTGGGAACCCGGTGATGACCATGGCGACCGGGCCTACGGACAAGTCAACTAGAGAGCCGCCCGTACTGGTACTCATATAAAATTTCGGGCCCACCCCGAGTGCGAGGCTGTACGCGTAGCCGGCGCCCGTCACATATCCGATGGTTCCCAGGTCGCTGTTCATGTGCCATGAGGAGTTGTTGCTGAGACCGACATACACTTCGCCGTACACGGGCGTCGCTATTATTCCGCCGATTGGGTGGGTACCGGCGGGCGCGGTCGCCATGTACCGGAAGGCCCCAAACCCAGTTTCTCCGCTGGCGATAGAGTCGTTGTTGTTGAACACATAGTAGTAGTCATATGAGGGGGAAGCAGTCACGTATATCGGGTCGTAGCCGATCCCCAGGTTGGTCCACGCCGGTATATAGGTATTCGCACTGATAGCCGCCACGAATCCTTTGGACACGCTTGTGAGGTGGCCGCATGCGATGAGTTTTGATCCATCGGGGGTGATCGTCATGTCAGCGATCGTCCAGATAGAACTGTTTAGTCCGAGGGTCTTGTACGAGATCGCCCATGTGCTCGTGTCGAGGACGCCTACTATGCCTGTGGCCTTGTTTAGTGAGAAGAATAGTCTTGATCCGTCCGGTGTGATGGCGCCGCAGTACGTGTAGTTTGTCAGGGGGATATATTTGATGAGGCTCCAGTCGAGCGTGCTAAAGACTTCGATGCCGTATGGGTAAACGTTTTCGATGACATATATTCGGCCGCCTGTTGTTGATGGGATGACGTCGTGAGGATCAGACGCGGTTGGGATCGTTGTGATGGTCGTGTTGTCCGCGGTGTTGATGACGATCACGCATTGGCCGTCCGAGTCGGCGAGGTAGAGTGGCGTGACGGTCTCGGCTTGTGCGGTTCCCGTGGTGGCGATGAGTGTGAGGGTGAGGAGGATGAACAGCACCGCTGTCGGAATGATCCCAATCTTCCTGGTGTACGTGTTCATCCTCGTTGTCCACAGCCTCAAAGTCTACACCTTTATTTTTATTGTATTATTTTTATATTAGTATACTATTTTTAGTATAGTATCCGCTTGCTGCGACTTAAAAAAATTGCATGCTATCAACTTGGTAACCATAACATACCTTCCCAATATTTATAACGATTAATCATTAACAATGTTCACCAAATATAATGAGCTTCTCAATTTTTATATAACGATTAATCATTAACAATATTTATAACGATTAATCATTAACAATATTTATAACGATTAATCATTAACAATCTGGGGGGAGCGGGGCCGTCCCCTTACTTAGTACTATATATCTGACAGGAACAAAAATTTTTATTTGAGCATTTTAGAAAGAATACATGCGTTTGCCAAATAAACGTTTCCAGTGGAAATAGGGGTTCCCAACTAAAACAAATTTATTATGAAACAAACCAAACATAAAGCGTCAAATCATATTATACCATATTATAATATAATATAATATGACCTACTACTACTACTACTAGTGAACGAAAACGTATATTATATATATAATATATGTTATGATTTGGAGATAGAAAGAGAGAAAACCAAATCATATTATAATATAATATAATATGGTTTGGGATCAAGAATAAGAGAAGGATCAAGAGATATTCTCTCGAACCTTCTCTATGAACCCGTTAGGCATCGGCGTCTTCAGATACTTCTCGGCCATCGTCCTGATAGCCTTATCACCCATCGGCTCGCCATCATTGCGCTGATAGTTAGACGCGCGCTCGGCGATCACCTTGATGGCCTGGACCACCAGGGGGTCGTCCAGCTTTTTCGTATCTGTCGAAATTTCTGCGATCTGACTTTTGAGACGTTCGCGCTCTTCGTCTAAGCCCGCCGTCAGGACGTCCAGGTCATGGAGTCTTCTCTCGATCACCTTCTGGTTACCAGCACGCGTCATGCTCTCGACGAGGTACATCTCCACGGTCTGACTACGACCAGCTTTCCCGCTGATCGCGTCGATCTCGTCGATCAGCCATGTTGGAAGGGTGAGAGAGATCCCCTGATGTCTCTCCCCGTTTTCCCGCTTAATGTTCGCCATCTAGATCACCTTCGCTCTGTCTTTTGCCAGCGTCCTCACCTTGACGAGAGCGCCTACGATCACATCATAACATTCTCGTTCGATGGGCGTCATGTTCCGCACGTTTTTGGCGTAGGTGCCGTCGAGGTCTTTGCACCCGTCGGCGACGATGCACGCCTGGTCGACCAGCTTGGCCAACCGCCGGTTTATGATCCCGTCGACCGTCATCAACGTCTGATAGATCTGGTCGCCCAACAATTCCCTCTCGTGCCGATCCGGAGACTCGAACTGGTACCGTTCGAGCTTGGCGATCAGAACCATCGCGTCGCTGTACAGGGTGGGGGTGACCGGGGTTAGTCCTCCCCAGTGTGGTAGGATTCCGCCGGGCGCGACGATCGTCTCAGGAGTGCCCACCTGGAGGCCGTCCGCACGCTGTTGCGGCCTGGGCTTTTCGTCCTCCAGGATCTGCTGGAGGCCGTCCGTGGTCAGTTCACTTGTCGATGTCATATTCTATCGCCTTTTCGGTGTACCTTGCCATGATCATTGCTTCGAAGTGTTGTCTCGCGTCCGGGCATCTGGTGAGGATGAGGTCGACGAGGCCGACGAGGTCGTCTATGGTCATGGCGATCTCCTGGTAGTCGTCGGTTCCGGCGCTGCTCCGTTCGACTTCGAGGGTGTAGCAGTCGGCGCCGGCATTGTTGCCTTTACGGAGGTACAAGGCCATGTCTTCGCACGTCTTCATAGTCGGGCCTCCACGGACCATCCTGGGCACGCGGTGGCCGGGTAGTACCTGTAAGACATGTGGGTCCTGACCTCGATGATGCGCTTCGTGGCCACTAGGCCGGCGAGGCGTCGTAGTGCTTTGTCCGGGAGATCTTTGACTAGGTCGGCTTGGGTGATCGCCGGGCTGTTCTTGATCCGCTCGACGATCTGGTCGTCGAGCATAATGTTGCTGTTGGCTGTGTATCTTGTCATAGTATTCCTCCGAGGCATGTCCATAATTTGTTGTACGTGTCGGTGACCACGTTGGCGCCGCCTCCCATGATTACCGAGGTGTTGTTGGCGACGATGAGCACTCCTACAATGGCCACGATGGCCGCGGCCAGTACGGCGAAGGGCTTGCACCACCACTCGGAAGAGTAGTATATGTGGCGGAGTGTCCATGCGAGCCCGACGAAGAGCAGGATCTTGATGGCGGCGCAGACCAGGATTCCGGCGTCGATGCCGCACTTGTCGAAGATCAGCTTGCCCAATGGGTTCTGTTCGGCGGCTCCATTGGCGTGGTGTAGGGCGTACCATGTGGTCACGATGTCTCCGACCCCGTGGGTGAGCACGGCGATCACGAGCAGTCCTGTTAGCAGGTCCATCTAGACCACTCCAAGTATCGGTTTGGGCGTGACCGTCGTCATTATGGGCGGCGCGGGCGGCGTCTCCAATGTCGGCGTGGGAGTCGGCGTTGATGTGGGAACCGGCGTTGGCGTGGGAGTCGGCGTCGCCATCGCGACCACGATGTAGCCAGATTTGGTCGTATACGATGACCCGTACGCGTTCCACACGGTGAGGGTGACGGTGTATGTGCCCGGCGTGTACGTGTGGGCCGGGTTTTGTGTGTGGTCGATGGTGCCGTCTCCGAACTCCCACAACCATTTTGACGGCCAGCCGGTCGAGTCGTCGTAGAACTGTACGACGAGGACTCCCGCGCCGCTGGTGGGCGCCGCGTGGTACTGGGCTGTGGGCGTCGGCGTCGGAGATGGTGTCGGAGTCGGCGATGGCGTTGGTGTGGGTGTCGGCGTGGGGACCGGTGTTGGCGTGATCGTGCCGTTGTATACGGTGTCGTCGTAGGGTGTGGGGTATGGTGTCGCGGTCGGCGTCGGCGTGATGTTTACGACGGGCGTGGGTTTTGCTGTGATGTTCACGACGTTCGGCGTCGGCGTCACGGACGCGTTCGGTTTTTTTGTGGGCGATGGCGTGGGTGCCGGCGTTGGGACCGGCGTCGGCTTTTTCGCGGGGATCAAGTTGATTCCGATGCGGGG
>Ga0209819_10000195_pt1 | contig 17121 bp, 12 predicted proteins | sample PPLLak2March2015_FD_187248 | JGI IMG/M metagenome (GOLD analysis project Ga0209819, IMG submission 187248) | Freshwater sediment microbial communities from Prairie Pothole Lake near Jamestown, North Dakota, USA - PPLs Lake P7 Core (1) Depth... | ecosystem: Environmental > Aquatic > Freshwater >... | reverse complement strand
AATCCCGACCCACGATGGACGCCATTTTCTCCAGAAAAGCTCGAGAGCCAACATGTTCCAGATGACGTAGCACCAGTTCAGATTTTCGCTCCAATGTTCTTCGAGAATCGCAGAGATCGCCCCCGGCAGATAGAGGTCCCCGGTGCGGGGATGATCGAGGAGGAGGTCTTCGAGCATCGGGCGAAGCTCACCGCGGAACCAGAGATCAATCGGAATCCCAAAGCCCATTTTCGTTCGATCAACGGCAGAAGCCGGAACCAGGTCGCGGGCAACATTTTTCAGCAACTTTTTACCCGAGCGACGGTCGACGAGACGCTTCGTCGGGATTTTCGCCGCCAGGTCGGCGAGCTCGTGATCGAGTAGCGGCGCACGCGTTTCAAGGCTCACCGCCATACTGGCCCGATCAACCTTTACCAGGATATCTCCCGGGAGATAGCTCTCGATATCGTTGACTTGCATCCGTTGAGTTAGCGGAATATCCCGTCTCGCAAGGATTTGCTCCCACCTAAGTAAAGGGTCGTAGCCGTCAGCCAGGCTCGGCCGTAAGCAGCGCTGACCGAGTCCGCGGCCGAACAGAGAGAGAGTTCGCTCGACGTAGTTGCCATCCTGACGACCGGCTATGATTCGTTCGATTCGGGAGCGTCCTCTAACTCCGGCAGGCCAACGCGACGCGAGATAAGGGAATATCGTTCGTCGGGACCATTCCGGGGCCCAAGTTTGCGCGACTTCGTCCAGCGTTACCATGTAGCGGTTATAGCCGCCGAAGATCTCGTCCCCACCGTCGCCGGTAAGAGAAACCGTCACTCCTGTCCGAGCCAGCTCGCTCACCAAGAAGGTCGGCAGCGCTGAACTATCGGAAAACGGCTCATCATAGAATGAGAAAAGCTTCTCCACGAGCGCACACTTATCGGGTCGCACGATAAGGTCAGTATGGTCCGCCCCGACATGCTTGGCCACAGCACGCGCGTAGGGCAGCTCGGAGTATGCTTCCTCCTCAAATCCGATAGAGTACGTTTTCACTGGCCGCCCGCTCGCTTGCGCCATGAGAGCGACCACCGTCGAGCTATCAACCCCCCCGGAAAGGAACGCACCGAGCGGGACGTCGCTAATCATGTGGCAGGCAACGGTTTCAGAAAGCTTTTGTTGAATCTGTGCTTTCCACTCGTCCGCCGAAATCGAGCGATCTGCCTGGAACTCGAACCTCCAGTATGGATGCGGCGGCTCGACGGTTGTTCCCCCATCCAAACGCACTCGTAGGTCATGCGCAGGGGACAGCTTGCGGGCGGCGCCATAGATTGAAGCAGGGTCAGGAACATACCCCACTGCAAAGTAGTCCCGGAGCGCACGCGGGTCGAGTACGGGGGGAAACGCAGGGTCGGCGCGGAGGGCTTTGAGTTCCGATGCAAAGAGGAACCGATCCGGGAGGTCGGCGTAGTAGAGAGGTTTCTGACCGAAACGATCGCGTGCTAGAAATAGAACTCGTTGGCGCCGATCCCACAGGCCGAAGGCGAACATGCCTCGCATATGTTCAACCATCCGCTCGCCAAAAAACCGCCACAGGTGAAGGATCGTTTCGGTATCGCTGTGGCTTCTCAACACCACGCCGCGATCTTCACAGAGTTTGCGCAGTGCCGGATAGTTGTAAAGCTCGCCGTTGTAAACGATCCACACATCACCCGTCGGATCCGACATCGGCTGGTGCCCCGCCGGTGAAGGGTCCAGAATCGAAAGCCGACGATGAGCAAGGCCCACCGGGCCCTCAATCCACGCGCCCGCGTCATCCGGCCCGCGATGATGCATGGTTTCGCGCATCGCGATCAAAACATCTCGCGACACGTTGGATCCATCTTTTTTAAGGATTCCCGCTATTCCGCACATGGGACACCGGTACGTTTAGCACTGGGTTCCAGCAAGCCTCGGTAAACGGCTTCCGTTCGTGCGACCAGTTGCTCGATGGTATACCCCGCACGAATCTGCTTTGCCGAGGCCAGCGAAATCCTGCCCCACAACCCATCCTCAGTAAATAGCCTTACGACACACGACGCAAGCGCCCGATAGTCACCGATCGGAGCAAGCAATCCGGTTTCTCCGTCTCGAATGAGATCCACGGTCCCTCCCGCCCTGGTGGCAACCACAGGTACACCCAGCAGTTGGCTCTCCATGACGACATTCGGCATGCCCTCAATGACCGAAGTGAGGAGGAAAGCATCATAGCATTGGATGAGATTTCCGACGTCCTTTCGTTCCCCGAGGAATTGGACCACTCCCGTAAGATCCAAAGACGAAGCGAGTGCTTCGAGCTGAGCCCGCAACGGTCCCTCGCCCACGATCACACAGCGCAGCGGGGGCAGCTCTTTACGGGCGCGCGCGACTGCTCTGAGGAAAGTCTCGAAGTCCTTCTCCTTGGCGAGCCGAGCGACCGTGCCAATGACTACGTGGTCGAGACCCAAGCCGAGAGTTTGACGCTTACGGGCCCGTTCTTCTGCGCTGAGGCAGTGCAGGGCTTCGACATCGACACCGTTGGGCACGGTAACAACCTGGTCGGCCCGTGCCCGCGCAAACACCTTATAGTCCTCGGCAACAGCCGGAGCGTTGGCGGTAATAGCGTTTGCGAGGGGTGCAGTTGCCCGTTCGAGCGTGCGTTGCCATCTGGGATCATAGTAATTGTAGTTGACTTCCGATTGGATATTGCGCACCGAGGTCACGACCAGTGGCATCTTAGCTAGACGGGCTGCGATCGAGCCGGCCAAATTGGCATAAAGCAGCCAGCAGTGTACCAGGTCGGGCCGCGGATTAAGCGTGCGCAGGAACAAACTCAGCTTCAAGATCTCGCAGCAAAGGGGGAGAGACGACTTGACGACCGTAAAGACAGGATGCACGCCGGACTGCGTCTGTTGGCCAGGCGACAATCCGAGAGCAGAGCGTACCTCTCCCGAATCCAGGTAATAGACTCCAACACCGCACTCACTGAGCTCGGGTCCGAAAAAACGGTCTTCCGATCGCAGGACTACAACGCGGTGATTGTACGCCGGCGATCGGTTCTTAAGCAGCAACACAAGCTGTCTCTGCACGCCGCCCATTCCGATCGAGGGAATCACGTGGACTAATTCGTTGCCAGTTCGCTTCCGGGAAGATCCAAAAACCATGCGGATTCTTGCTAACCGAGCAAGCCCGACGGCGAGCGGCTGATCAAAGGGCGGTAGCCATTTCGCCAGCAAAGCGAGGCCACGCCATCCTATGGCCCTCAATGAAGCGAGAATTCCACCGGCGATCGCCATCGGCAATCTACGAATGCCCCCGTCATGGACTTTGGATAGGCCAGCTCGATAGCCCGCCCGGACACTCCTTTGCAACCCGTCTAGGCCCGGCACTTTCAATATAATCCTCAAAAACAGAGTCGCTCCGGCAAACAACGTAAACCAGATTCGACCCATTGGCTTTGGCAACCGGGGTTTGGCGGTGTGCAGCAAAAGATAATGTGAGGGGCGCAGCCGCAGTGCAAAAACGCGGAATCTGAAGCTCTCGAATCCCAGGTCCGCGACTACCAACATGCAGGCTGCGATGGGTCCCGCTTGAAGATCTTTAAGCAGACTCGAGGCCGACGGCCCGAAGGGGTTAAAGGGTTGTTCGACAATAAAAATATTTTTCTGGGAGGCCTGCGAGAGCCATACCCAATGCCGCTGCTCACAGACAAATAGAACCCGGTGCCCGCGATAGAGCTGGCGAGTGCTCAGAATGGCTGCTTCTACGCAGGGTTGTTCGCCTGCAATGAACACGATAACGCAAGGCGATTGGTCAGAGGTCACTGATTGATCTGCCATCGATTCCGCGGTGCTCACGAATATCGACTCATCCTTCATGGACGAATACTCCGTACTGCGTGCCGCACGACTTTTGAACAACATCTCACCTACAAAAATATTAGCATCATGTCGACGCAAGGCTGTCAAGCACTCCCACGACCAGCCTGGATTATTCACGTTCACAACCATCAAGGAGCAAGCCCCTGCGGTCGCGGGCCATGGGCCTGCATCTTGAGGACGCCTGCATATTTTAAGCGTGCAGCGTACGGGGGGAAAAAATGCAAGCTTATCGCCAAGCAGCGTCTGCGTCAGCGGTCTTTAACGCTCATGGGCCGATCACTCCGACGCTCGCTCCTCGGTTTACAATGTGCGGCGTTTTTTCTTGGTACAATGAAAAATCTGGGGCTAGGACTTGTGCGGTAGGGTGGACTTTTTGTTCTCGCAGATCAACGCAGCCAAGCGCACACATAGAGCCAGTTGGCGATAAACATCCCGCGTTCTCAGCGCCTTCATCATTTGCCGGATCTGAATCCAGATACTGTCGCCGGGACTAATCGCCCTGTGCAGAAAACGCACGCCATGGAAGAACTCGGCGGCCGCATACAGCAGCTCCTTACGGGTGCGATAGCGCAGTCCGGTCATCGTGTACTGTTTGTAGGCCTCGGTGACCTGGTCAATGGTCAAACCATTCTGAAACTCGTTGCGCGCGCCCAGCGCTATCCAGAGACGCAACCATTGCTTGTACTGAACGAAGGACGCGAGCGGCACATATAGGTGAGGTTCGACGAGCTGGTACTTGGGCGGATAGAAATGGATGGACAAACCGTCGGGCCTCAACACGCGGGCGCACTCGCGCATCATGGGACGGATGTCGAGCACGTGCTCGATCACCGAAGTCGAGTGGACGACATCGAACACGTCGTCCTCGAATGGGATGGCATAGCGGTCGGCGTCGATGGTGAAGGCCGATGTGTCACACGACGTCGATTGCGAGAAACGGAACCACTGCCGGTCATCGTCGGAACGGTAGGCGACGTAGTCGTGAATGTCGAAGCCGTAGGCATCGAAGCCAAGCTCCCTCAGACGGAATACCATGCTCCCTGCACCACAACCGAAGTCCAGGATTCTGGCCCCGGGCTTGACCATGACAAGAAGCCGGTTGATGAACAAGATGAGACCCAGAGCATCGTCCCAGCTATTGGAGATACGCACCAGCCCCGAATCACGCGTGGCGCACGGCAACCGGTGGTTGGACGAGACTGCCGGCTCCGGCCTCGTCTCCATAGGTTCAGGCAGCTGTGGTTGCGGCGCCATCTCATGGCCCTGCGACACCGTGTCGTGGGCCTGGGGGGCGCTGCCGTTAGGACTCACTCGAACCTTACGCGGCCAGCGAAAAAACAGCGTCAGGCCAGCCAAAAGCGCGAATGACAATCGGTCCAGTTGCTTTGAATCATTAGGCTCCGCTCCACACAGCAACAGGAAGCGCCGAGCTCGGAGCCGAAGCGCGAAAATACGGAACCTGAAACTCTCGCGTCCAATATCAGCGATCACTAAGGCACAGGCCTCGATAGGGACGGCTTGGAGGCTCTCGCGCAGCTCTGTGGCCTTGCGCCCGAAAGGATTAAACGGCTGCTCAACGACAAAGATGCTTTCGCTGGCACGCAGCGGCAGCCACGCACGGTGCGTTGGCTCACAGACAAAGACCAGGTTACGTCCAGGATAGAGCGTGCGAGCCTCATCGGCCGCTGCTTCGACGCGTGACTGCGCACCTGCCACAAAAACGATAATTCGAGATGACGGTTCATCCGTAGTGACTGAGTCACCGCGCGCGGCTCCGATGGTGCTCGGGAATTCCGATTCACTGCTCATGGGCCGTGACTCCATACTGAAACGCTGTACTGAAATGACTGACGGCAAGTCCGGGCCCTGACAAAACAGAATGCCGGCACGAAATGCACGAATAGAAAGAATTGCAGGAATCCGGGTGGCAAACCAAGGCATGCAGCGGAACGAGAGCTACGGAACCCGCGACGGTCGTTGGTGCTTTTCCGCAGGGATACTCCGAGCATCTGGCGTCTCGATAGGTGGCAAATGCTAGCATGTTGCGCTGGTTTCGAGTCTTTTTCAGGAATCGCCGGCTGCTTCCACAGATCGCCGGTTGTTCTGTTAGCCTAGTTTCTTGATCCGTCGCGCTCATGATATGTCAGTAGATGTCATGGCTTCTTGAAGAGAAACTCGGTATTCGCCTCCCCGGTTTTGATGTTGACGAGTTCCATTCCCAGCTCGTTGGTGACGAACCGCTTCACGTCATCGTCATAGCAGAACTCCATCGGCCATCCGCCAAGCCAATCGCGGATGTCGGTGAAATAGCTCATCCCTCGGTTCTTCTTGTACTCAATGATGTCATGCAGCACTCTTCGCAGCGCGGAGATTTTGTAGCCCATCTGAAACCGCCAGACGTACCACCATTCCATTCTTCGCTTTTCGAGTAGCGAGGCGGCGAGATACCTTTGCTTCACGTCGAGCCAGAACTGCGGGGTCGGGTCCTTCTGAACGTCTGCAGAATAGAGCGCAATGTAAAAGAGCCCCGCTCTCTTGACTGGCACCGCGGCATTGCGAACCGCTCGCCAGACGTCTCCGGTGTGATGAAGCACTCCCCACGAATAAACAATATCCGCCGTAGGCAGAGAGGCGATAAACTGGGGGTCCAGCACTGAACCCTGCATAATCTTCCAGTTATTCGGGTTTCCAGCATACCGGTAAAGAATGGTTGTCGCCTCTACGGATTTCTTATCGTAGTCAAAGCTGATCACCTCGGCCGCGCCGAGCTGAAGCGCAGCCAGCGAGTGAAGCCCGCTGCCGCATCCGATATCGAGGAAAGTCAATCCCTGTAAATCTTTGCGCCTCAAGAAGGCGAGGATGTGTTTCTTGGAGACTTCAACCTTCTCCTGGCTAAAACTCTTCTCAATGTATTTTTTCCAATTTTTCCCAAACTCAAAACGCTGTCCGGCTGCTTCCATGCTGTTCTCCAATCGTCAAGACATCGTTGCCAATGGGTCTGGGATCGCCTGGTGCGCCGCACATTTCGGCAAATTCGCCGCGTGCAAAATACGCATCGAGCGTCCGATCCACCATTTCGGACATGGAAAAGCGCTCACGGACAAACCGCTGTGCTGTCTGTCGTGCAACCGTGCTCCAAGCGGAGTTCTCAAGGACTTGCAGTACCGTATCGGCCAAGAGATCAGTGGCGTGCGGGGGTATTGCGTATCCCGTCCGTCCCTGGATCAGCGTTTCCGCCGCGCCGCCGCCGTCGGTTGTTATCACCGGCACCCCCAGGGCCTGTGCTTCAATCAGCACGTTTGGAAAGCCCTCAAGGCGGGAAGTCAGCAAAAAAACGTCCATGGCGGAGATTGCTATCGCTGCATCTTTCTCGTTGCCGGGCATTACTATTCGGTTGCCAAGTCCGCATGCTGTCGCCCGTTGCCGCGCTTCTTCGCGTAGCGGTCCGTCACCCACCATTAGAAATCTAACATCCGGGCGACGCTCAGCCACGCGGGCGGCAACCTCGACCCAGAGCAGCGGGCGCTTCTCCTCTGAAAACCTCAAGACGGAGCCCACCAGGGGGTCCCCGATTGGAATACCGAGGCGTGTTCTGAATTCTCGCGCTCCCTCGCTCTTTTCGGCAACTTCCAGGCCTGAAAAATCGAACCCGTTGCGGACAACCCTAAAGGTTCCTCGAGGCAGACCCAGCCATCGCTCATAATCACGCGCGCCGGCTTGGCTATTGTTGAGTAGACAAACAGTTGGATTCGCCGCGAGAACACGGTAGGCCTCGCGCATGTAAGGTTGGAATAAAGCGAAATGGTCTGGCGCAACGCTGCGCGTGCTAAGGACGATCCGCGGGATTCCGATGAGCGCTGCCGCAAGACCTGCCTTCACGTTCGTGTAATCGAGCCAGGCGTGGACAACCCTCGGCCTCGTTGCCAAAAATTGCTGAGCATACCAGGGGATATCCTTCAGCTCGACCGGCAACTCCTCCATAACAAACTTCAGTTCTGCGCAGGCCAGCGCCTTGTTGTTATCGTCATGATCGACATCTCGGAGACCTTGGTAAAGTTCCGCGATAGAAACTGAACAGCCTTCGAGCAAATGACTGTAGAAGCGGTCGACCGGCCTATCCAAACGGTTGCAGAGGAGGGAAAGATCACGATAGCCACGGTCTGCGAGCCCCACAAGCGTCGTTGCCGCCTGTCGTTCGGACCCGCCGGGCCCAAGGGTGCCAATAACCAAGGTGATTGACTCACGGGAGACGTTTCCAGAGTCAAACCATCGTCTCTGCGGCCCATGAAGTAGCTCCTGAAAAATGCGTCGGTAGCGTTTGTCCAGGTGCCTGATGCCCAAAGAGGCCGCCGTCGATTCAATTTTATGTTTAACTGAATCGCTCCCGACTCGGTCCATTCCGCTAAGGCGCTGCACTTCCACGGATTGAGTCAGGGCCTCTTCCACCAACACCGTCAACTCGTCGCCGGCGCTATCGTAAGCTTCCTGAAGACCCCGGAACCATGCCCCAATGGAACGGTCATAGCCCCTCCCTATCCGCTGCTTCAACCCCTGCAGCCAAGCCCCAATAAACTTGTAAGCTCTAGACCACCGCTCTCGCTCGGTAAGAGACGCGACAATAAGAGCAAAGAGAGCCAGGGTTCGCTTTTCAATCTTTCGTATCCGGCCGAGAAAGGGGGACGCGCCTGCTAAGAGGGCGAATGAGAAGCGGTTTAACTGCTTTGAGCCACTTGGCTCGCCACCCCCCAGCAACAAGAAACGTTGAGTTCGCAGCCGAAGCGCGTAAACACGAAACCTGAAACTTTCGAATCCGATATCCGCAATAACGAGCGCGCACGCCTCGATGGGGATTGATTCAAGGCTCGTGCGGAGTTCGGATGCTCTGCGCCCAAAAGGATTGAACGGCTGCTCGACGACAAAGATCTTTTCGCCGGATGCGTGCGAAATCCACGGGCGATGCGCCGGCTCACAGACAAATACAAAGTGACGATCAGGATAGAGCTGGCGAGCCTTGCCGACGGCCGTCTCTACGCAGGACTTTTCCCCCGCAACCAGTATGACAATACGCGGCAAATGATCTTCGCCCGTCACAACGGCATGAGCTGAAACTTGCCCGCTGATGCTCGTGCTCCATTCCTTATCGTTCATGGCCGTATGCCTCGCATTGAAGTATTCCAGGGTCCCGGGATGCGAATGTCTACCAGGCCGGCCTCCCGGAACCAACCTTCAACCTCTTCAGGCGTGTGAATTCCATGAAAGCGCGGCGAATAACCATCAAAGGTGTCGAGGATGTCATTTTCCAACCCGAGACCCTGATTGCTGAAAGGGAAGATACGATAGATGGACTGGAAAAATAAACTGTTCGGCCGTTTTTGAGCATAGGGCACGAACCAACGGCACCATTCATAAAACATGCGGTCCGGAATACGGGAAGTGTACGGAATCCATTGCTTGCGGGTTATAAAGTCTCCTTCTGCAGGGTAAACCCAGATCGCGACGGTTCCTCCATGTCGAAGATATGGAACCAGGCTGTGAAAGTATTTCTTCGTGTCGGGCGTATGGTGTAAAACGCCGATTGAAACAATCGCATCGAAGGTCTCCGTTTTGAACGGCAGATCGGAGATATCGGCCTGCGCAACCAGGACATTATCGAGGTGGCGGAAGTTCTCCTGGGCCGCCTCAACGGCGTAGCTGAGATCGATCCCGATCACCTTAGCTCCCCATCGAGCCATCACGTCCGTGAATCGGCCAGCACCGATTCCGGCATCGAGAACTAGCTTGCCATTGAGGTCCTCGGGCTTGAATCCCGTCTTCTTGCGGAAGATGTCCTCCGACGAGCCGTCGTTGCGATAGGTATCGAGTTGCGTCGTCTTGTGCGTGTTCCATTCAAAACTGAACGAATCCACGTACTCATCGCTTTCGACAAAGCGCGGAATGCCCCTCAGGATCGGAAATCGCCGGCCGTCTTTCGAACAAGATAAGACCTCGCCAGTGTGCGTCAGCGGTGACTTGCACCTGGGACAGACCAGCACGCTGTAGAGAAACCCCCGGCCGTTGTGCGCCATGATACTCAAATCTCTCGGACGCTATACCGTCTTCCGTTTTTCGCCGGGTCGCTATTATCAGAGGCGGAAAAGAACACCGCGTCACCCCAGTGCGAGTAACGACCCGCTCCATGCTCTCGAATATCGTCATGGTTTGAATGCGGGTACGGCAACTCCCGGCCATCCTCGAATAATTTCAAGCGCGATCGGCCATTCGAATCTGAAATCAGCGCCTTTCCGAGAGGCGCGACATAACAATGACCTCTCTCATGGGTCCATTCGATAAGATCGGCTTTGAATGGCGGTCGCAGGAGAGCTAGCACTCTGCGAGCGAATCCCCGCGGGCTCAGACGAATCCGTCCGGCAAGGACGAGAAGACATCCCACCATCGCGAGATATACCGAAACCGCCGCGATCGATACCAGCCTGTTGGCGGCCCCAACCATTGATCTAAGCACGAACCCTTCCAGAGGTTGAGGTTTTACTGTCCTTTAACCAGATCAACCCTATTAAGACAAGTTACGCAACCGTGAAAGCTGCTGATTTGCCGCTCGTACCCTTCTATACGGGTATAACCTCACCAGTCAAAGCCTTAGGCTCCAGTCGTCACGAGTCAGTGTCAAACTTGGATTGTAGTATGGATCTCCGTTTCGAATCATACCGCTCCAACGTCGACAGAAGAGTTCCTCCTCCCTGGTTGGCCGCAGGCGTCCGCGACTTGCCGACTCAAAGTGGTACAATACCGCAAATGGCGTGTATAGAATGAGATAACCTTGCTTCCGAATCCTCAGGCAGAGATCGACATCATTGTAGACGACCGTTAACTCCTCATCGAATCCACCAACCTCGCTGAATACTTTTCGTGGTACCATCATGCAAGCGGCGGTGACCGCGCTGCAGTTGCGCGTCAAATCAGCGAGACCGAAGTAGGCTGTGCGGTTATCAGGCAAATTCCTAAAAGCATGTCCGGCACCGCCGCAAATACCCACGGTGACTCCGGCATGCTGAATGCGGTTGTCCGAATAGAGCAGCTTCGCTCCTACCGCACCAATCTCCGAACGTTGCGCGTGCTCAACCAAAGCGTTAAGCCAGTCTCCTCCAATCACTTGAGTATCGTCATTCAAGAAAAGTAAATATTCTCCCGTCGCTTGGCCAACACCGAAATTGTTGATGGCAGCAAAGTTAAACGGTCGCGGATAGCGAAGCACGCGATGCCGCTCCGATAACGCGCCAAGGCAGCGCAGCGTTTCGGGCTCAGTGCTGTTATTGTCGATAATGATGATCTCGTAAGGATGATAGCTGGTTTTCTCTTCGATGCTCGCGACACATTGCTGGAGCAGTCGCGGCTGATCTTTGGTCGGAATAATGATCGAGACTAGAGGCGATGGGTCGATTTCATACCTCGCTCTGTATCTATACGGACCGAGGACCTCGACCGAGGCCGCACGCCCCCGGCGCTTCAGAGCATCTTCAACCGCCCGCCGGCCGCTCTCCGAAGCAAAAGGCTTGGCACCGGCAGAGCTGGCCGACGAAGTAAAACCCATCCGCCAGTGATACAGAATCTTCGGAACGTGAGCGACGCGATCGGTTCTTTCGGTGAACCGCAAAAGCAGATCGTAGTCTTGCGCCCCTTCGTAGCCAGGTCTGAATCCGCCGATCGCCTGCAAAAGACTTCTACGAAATACGACGAAATGCGTGATGTAGTTCATCGAAAGCAGCAGATCGGGGCTCCAGTCCGGTTTAAAGAATGGCTCTACCCGGGCCCCGTCGACGGTCAACTTGTCTTCATCCGAATACAACAAATCCAAGTCGGGGAGTCGGTTCAAGCGATGCGTGACTTCCCAAAGCGCATCGGGAGTGAGCTCATCGTCGTGGTCCAGTAAGCCGACAAACTCTCCCTTCGCCATGGCGAGGGCTTCACCTGAAGCTCCCGTTATCCCAATCCTGTTTGATAGGTGTTTGACCCGGACCCTTGGATCGGATGCGGCATAATCGTCGAGGATTGGCATGATATGACTCTTCGTCGAGGCATCGTTGGCCATGCAGATCTCCCAGTTGCGGTAGACCTGCTCCCGCACAGATTCAATAGCTCTGCGTAGCCATACCTCCTCGGTGTTATAAACGGGAATGACGATGCTGATCAGCGGGAGATAGGTAAAAGTGCTTAGTTCCGCGCGCATCCGTTCGATATCGGCTGGTTTTAGCTGATGCCGCTGCAGCCATACTTTGAATTGGGTATTGGGGTCTGGGACGTCTGCGCCTGGTGCTCGGGGCAGGATCTCATGAAAATTTAGACCAACGTGGCAGCGATGGTGAATCCTTCTGAATACCGCGCGCGGCCCTCCGTCCAGAAGCACCTCGGCGACTCTCCGCAGACTCCAGTAAAGGTCTCTTCTCACGCTGCCGACGGGCAGCAACCCGTCGCGTATTTTTCGGAACCGCGTCAATGCTCTCCAGCCAAAGGTTTGCTGCACGGCAAGTCATGGCACACTGAGTTCAAAAATAGGCGGCCCTTTTGGTGTGAACCGGAAGTGGCCTCGGAAGCGATCTTCAAGATTCGCTTTCGGCAGGCCAATTCACTTGCGATAGCATAACGATGAAGCGTTGCTGCGAAAGCTTGCGTCATCATACGGGTTACCGCGTCAACAACGCATGGTAACGTTCAACGCCTTGTTCTGGTTTGCCGACAAAAACGGGCAAACCGTGCTCCAGGACACAAACCCGATCGCAAATGTCTTTTACGACATCCGTGCTGTGTGAAACAAAGAGGATCGTTTTACCTTCGGCTTGAAACCGATCAATCTGATCCATGCATTTGCGTTGGAATGCTTCGTCGCCCACCGCTAAAACTTCATCAATGAGGAGCATTTCGGGACTCAGGTTGACCGCCAGTGCGAAACCCAGCCTAGCTTGCATCCCTGAAGAATAGTTTTTAATCGGGGTGTCCATGAACGCATCCAGCTCAGAAAATTCGACAACCGCTCCGTAGATAGCCTCGATTTCTTTTCGGCTAAGCCCATGAATGGAGGCGCTCAAGAACACGTTCTCCTTGCCGGTCAGTTCGGGATGAAAACCCACTCCGATCTCAATCATGGCCCCCATCCTCACACCATTGGGCAGTTGGACTTTACCCTCCGTAGGCGGATAGATGCCTGCGATAATCTTCAGTAGCGTGCTTTTGCCCGACCCGTTTCTTCCAACCAGACCAAAAACCTCTCCAGGAGAAACCGCGAAGCTCACCCCTTTTAGGGCCCAGAGAGTCTCTCGCTGCTCGCGGTATCGTTTGTGAAAGATGCCGACCACCTTGGACTTCAAAGAGTCGGCCTTGTTGTGTCTGATGGTGAAGGCCTTCGATACGTTTATAACCTGGATTTCCCCTGACAAGACGTTAAACCTCTTCAGCGAATCGGACTTTACAGATCAGAAACAAGGAATAGCCCAAAACAAGCGATAGGAAGGTCAGCATCAGCAGTACCACCATCCGGTCAACGGATAAAAAAGCGTTGCGGTAAAGAACATCTTGATAGGCCATAATAAAGTACGAAAGCGGATTCATATAGAGAACCGTTCTAAGGGAATCCGAGACCGTATGAATGTCGTAAATAATCGGTGTCAGCCAAAAAAGCAGCATCAAAAGGATCTCGGTGAAATGGCGAATGTCCCGGTAAAAAACCGTGGCTGTGGAGACGATAAAGCACATACCTACGGTAAAAAGAATGTGCAGCACCAAAATCGGGACGAAGGCGATCCACGACCATGCAACCGATACCTTAAAAAATAGAAGGGCCATGGGGAAAAAAACGATGAGGGCCAACAAATATTGAGCTAAATTGAAAAGCACCGTAGCGACCGGGAAAACCTCCATCGGGAGGGCCACCTTCCGAATCAAGTTGCCATTATCAAGAATGGATCCCGTGGACATCATCAGCGACTGAGCAAAGAAATTCCACGGGAGAATCCCCACCATAAGAAAATAGACAAGATTGGGGGGCCCCCCGCGAAACAAATGGCCAAAGACGAAACTGTACACCAGAATCAGTAGAAGCGGATTGGCGAGTGACCAGAGAAACCCCAGCACGGAATCCCGGTATTTGAGCTTCAAGTCTTTCAAAACCAAGTTCCGAATCAACTCACGGTACTGAAAAATAGAGCTCATATCGAGTCATCCCGTTGGGTGCTGATTTTCCCAAGAATTTTCATTGCAGTGCTCTTGACTCTTAATCCGAGTGACACGCGCACCTTAAAAAAGATACGATCACAAATACTCAGCTACTCAAGCAATGGGTTGGGTAGAATTATCGAATAAGAATGTTAAACTCTCAGCTGCAGGGGCACCGTGTCATAATCTCGTTAAGACTCTTCTATTTAGCAAATTTGGTAGGCTTTGTCATCTGATCGTCGCACCGTCCCGGGTACTTGATCATCGGGTGCGATTCAATCAAAGAGTACTCCGGCTTCGTGGGTTGACACCATGGCGATTAAACTCAGCATCATTATTCCCACAAGGAACCGTGCCCGGATAGTGCATAACCTGCTTGATAGCATCCGGGAACTTGAGGGGCTGGGCCAATCTCAGCCGCAGATCGTTATCGCCGACAATAATTCCCAAGATGAGACATGGAAACTCCTGCACAGCATAGCAAACGGTTTTCCTCTTCCGCTGACGCTTTTGAAGGTTCAAAGACCCGGCAAATCGGCGGCAATGAACGAGGCTTCGCGAGCGGCTCAGGGAGACCTGCTGGCCTTTCTGGATGACGATGTCGTCGTCCAACCGGATTGGCTCGGCGCCGTTCAGCAATTCTTCCAAGAAAAGGACTATCAGGTTGCCCAGGGTGTGATTCGCATCCGGCATGCAGGTGCCGAGAATTCGGAAATCCATACGCTCATTAATCGTTACCGGACGATACCCAATATCGATTTCGGGCCCCAGATCGAAAATTTTCACTCTCTCAACGGAGCAAATTTTGCCGTGTCACGCCGCGCGCTCGAGGCTGTCGGACCGTTTGACGAACGGCTCGGGCCGGGAGCCTCCGGAACTTCTGAAGACGTCGAGTTCGCGCGACGCCTCCGCCGAAAAGGTTTCCCGATTGGTTACATGAGGGAAGCCATCGTTTATCACAGCGTGGACCCGATCCGACTGACCGAAGACTACTTTAAGGTCCATCATAAGCAACAAGGCTACAGCCGTGTAATCATGGACAATAAAGGAATAAGCCGTATTTTCTTTGATCTCGGGCGCGCCACTGCTCAATTCGCCTTTTACTCGCTGGGGAGGAACGAAAGGGACCGCTATCGAAGCAAAGGCCGTATTTATCACTATCTCGGAATGCTCGAGACCAAATTCAAGAAACGCAACGGCGAGTGACACCGTCGCGCCTTAGCTGGCCGCTCTTACCCTAGAGCGTACTCTTCCTTGGCGAGCCCAAGCCAAGCAAATTAAAATCGAAGCTGAAGTTCGTCTTCGAAGGGTTGACGGATTGGTTTACGGAAAAGGTCATAGTCCAACAATCACACGATGAGAGCAATTTAGTGGCGACCCGAAAGCCGATAAAACGACTGTCACGCACGTCGTAGACCGAATTGCCGCTCAAAAGAATGTTGTCCGTGGCATGATAAAACAAGCTGGCAACGAGATTGCCGACGATGCTTTTAGGGTCGGGCGCCCCGGGACAGCGCGGGTCGGTAGGATTTCTTGCACAGTTTGCTGGAGCATCTAAGTTGATATTAGCGTTCGAGGCTAGAAACCCGTTCGGCCCATTGATCAAGTAATGATAACCAATGCTAAAATAATTCGGTCTCATAAAATCCGGATCCAGGGCGGCCCGACGCGTAATGGGACGGGGGTCCACGAACGTTAAGTCGCACGTCCCTGCGTGATATTCCACCCTCCTGGGTTTACGCCACCATCAAAATCGAAAACCAGATACCCGGTCGGGAGAAGGCGTAGATTGATATCAAGATCCGACAAGCTGTCCCCCCCTTTTCGCTCTTTATCGATATCGTAACTTAGCGCCAGACGCAGGGACCCCATCTCCTGAACATTAGAGACGAACGGATTCAGCAATGCGACCTCTCCGTCATCGGGCGTGCTTGGTAGGGCGCTACCGAACCTGCGCCATAGTCGATTGGCAGCGGCCAAGGTTAATACATTTCTGCGGCGCACACGGTCGACCCCGTCCATGATGGGAATACTATCCTGGTTAACACTGGGAACGAAAAAATAGCTCAATTCCGGCTCAATGACATGCCTTATTGCGCCGGTCCCTGGAGTACCCCAGGAAAAAACCCGGCTCAGGTAGGTGCCGATATTACCCCGGATTTCTACCAGTTCTCGGGAAACGTTTCGATCGGAAGAAATCACCGGCGAATAGAGATGATAGACCGTCTCCCGCGGCGCGACGCTCAGCGATCCAAACAGATAAGAAGCTACCCTAAAGGGCAGCACCAATTCCGGCCTTAGGTCCAGACGGAGCCCATCGCCGCATTGCCCGGTCGTGAGCCCCGTGCCCGGACAACCCTGCCTGCGGAGATAGTTGACGCCGTCCGCCCACCAGCGAAACTCTAGCGGAAAGCCACTAAGAAAGCGACGCCCCCAAAATGATACCTCCGGTGTTCTCTGTAACGTCGTCTTGTCGAACTGGATGAAATCCTGGTAAAACCGCCATTCGCCCTTGAAGTAGGTATCTCCCCAATTTTTGAATGCACCAAACTGCGACCGTCCGTAACGGCTCACGCGAATGTCCCGCTCTCTCACGGCGGTTAGATCGTAACGGTCCACCAACTCGCGCGTAAACAGATCGTCTCCGTAGGCAGCGAAGTCGCTGTAGGTGAGCCAGTTGTTGGCGGTCCTGTAGCGATGGGTTCCGACGACACTCCAACGATTTTGAGGAATGTGCGGCTCGGCGATCGTCTTGTCGACGATGTCTGCATCCGCGTTTTCGCGCCACAGCTCGTCAAAATAGGACGAAAGAAATTGGAAATCGGAATCTCGATCGAATTTCGTTCGAAACTCCCCCATCAAGCCCAATCGGCTGCTCGTCTCGACGTCGAAGGTAAAGGTAGCGTCGGTGCTCTTCGAGATCGCCCAGAAAAAGGGTTGCAAGAATCGAAATCCATCTTCTGATGACTGGCCGAATTGCGGAAATAGAAATCCAGTCTGCCGTTCGCTTCGCAGCGGGAAAAAGCCGTAAGGTATATACAAAACCGGGACGTCG
>Ga0209819_10000190_pt1 | contig 17340 bp, 14 predicted proteins | sample PPLLak2March2015_FD_187248 | JGI IMG/M metagenome (GOLD analysis project Ga0209819, IMG submission 187248) | Freshwater sediment microbial communities from Prairie Pothole Lake near Jamestown, North Dakota, USA - PPLs Lake P7 Core (1) Depth... | ecosystem: Environmental > Aquatic > Freshwater >... | reverse complement strand
CGCCAGGAGTCGTCGGCACTCAGGAGTCTGTACAGCCGCGCTTCCCCATCGTCCTCCATCACGCTTCTGATAAGGCTCTCGGCCGCTGGGTCCTCGATTGCGGCTTCCTGAGCCTTAGGTCGCGAGCTTTCCTCGGCCAACACTCGGTCGACTGCCGCTGAAACCGGGATAATGCTCGGTTCCCGAGACCCTTGGGAGAGCGAGAAGTCTTTATCAAGAGCGGCCAGGCTGGCATCCGTATCGGCCGGGTGCCCGGCCGCCAAGGAAAGCACGAAGTGAGCGATGGCAAATCTCTGCTCATGACGCAGGTAGTCAAAGGCGGGCATTTTAGTGCCGGTCAACCCCAGAGTGACGGTGCGGAACCCGTCCGAGAGCCGCGTCCCTTGCTTCCAGCCTCCCAGCTGCGTGAGATCCCGGGGCCTGGGTTGGAGGCTCTGGCCCGCCGGCCCATCGCCCCGGCCGGCTGAACCATGGCAGGAAACACAGTTCTCCTTGAAAAGGCGCGACCCTTCTTCCAGCTGCTTGGGTGTTTGGGTCGCGGCCAGGCGGACATCCACCGGTGGAAGCTGTTTGCCCTTCTTGGCGCCGACGTCCGTATCGGCAAATACCAGGTCCTCCGGGACGATGATCTCGGAAACCAGTTTCGCGGGCGTCGCCGGCGGAACTACCGCCGATGTCTCGCTGTACCAGATGGCCGACCCTATTAGCAGGAACTGAACGACGACGGCGAGAACGAGAACGGTGCGTTCAGGTTTCCATCTCGGATCGGTCGGCAGTTCAGGCTTTATTTCCATGTGTTCGCTCACAGGTGAAAATGCAGTGCCGACTCGAGTCTCGGGTCACTGACAGGGATCAAAGCCGCTTGCCGGGCAACCCACCGCCAGGTCATCACACCAATGGCCGTGGCGGCGAACGGGAGCCAAAGTTCCTGCCAGCCGAACGGAGCGCTGGTGGTGCGGACGCTGGGGGCGATCAGCCAGTAAATGTCCAATCCGTGCGCAGCCAGTACCCAGGCTGAAACCCAGCGTAGCCTCTTCAGGTTGGTCTTCGCCGACCGCGGCAGCAGGGCGACAAACGGGACAATAAAGTGGGAGATGATCAACAGCCAGGAGACAGCCCACCATCCATTCCCCGTCCGCATCGCATACCAGATTGTCTCCTGCGGCAGATTTCCGTACCAGATAAGCAGGAACTGCGCAAAAGCGATGTACGCCCAGACGGTGTTGAAGGCGAACAGGAGCCCTCCGAGATTATAGAAGTGATCAGGACCGACCTCGGGCGGCAGCGCTCCCTTCATCTTCACCTGGACCGAAACGAAGGTTGTCAGAGCGACGCCGGCGACCATGCAGCTGGCGAGGAGGTAAATGCCGAAGATTGAGCTGTACCAATGCGGAACCAGGCTCATCACCCAGTCAAATGCGGCGAAAGTGATGGTAATGACGAGCAGAATCATGAAAACCGGGCTGAATTTTGACAGCTGCTCGGTGAAGTTGGGTTGAAGCTCCCGGTCCTGGCGGCGTGACCTGCCCACCAGCATCCGATAACCCGCCATCCAGACGCAAAAGAAAAGCGCAAAGCGAACCAGGAAGAAAGGGATGTTCAGATAAGCGGATTTCCCTGCGAGGATTGGATCAGAGGCCACCAGCTCCGAGTGGGTCCACTCGTACAGACGTCCCAATCCGATCAGTACCGGAAGCGACAGGACCAGACTGACCGGGATAAGTGTGGCGAGGTTCTCCGATATGCGTCTAAACGGTATGCTCCACGTCGCATTGACCGTGTGTTCGAGAGTCACCAGGAAAAGGGAACCCAAGCCCAGGGTCAGAATGAAAATGAACAGGACCAGGGAATCGGTCAGAAATCGTGTTGCGTCCGACAAGACGGAGGCAGCGAGCAGGGCAGTAGCGACCGCGCCCGCCACCCAGACAGTGGACCACCTGGGCTGAAATGAGGCAGAGTGCTGCCTTTGATGTCGGCTGAGCGGTGCTTGCTTCATGGCAAATCCTGCTCCGAGGCGTTTTGGGATCTTTGTAGGACCCGTAGATAGTGAATGATCAGCCAGCGATCGTCCCTGGACACCTGGGACTCCCAGCTCGGCATCAGGTTCTGTCCCTCCGTCAGAGTCGCGTAGATCCGACCATCGCCCCATTCGCGGACTTTCTTTGAATGCAGAGTTGGCGCCTTCGGAAAGGCGGCGGTCAGAGTTCCACGTCCATCTGCCAGCCGTCCATGGCAGGGCTGGCAAAAGACGGTGTATCGATCGCGGCCCCGGCCGAGCGTTGCGGCAGTGACGGGCAACGTGTTGACGAGGTTTGCCCCGGCCTCCTCGGGTCGGCCCGGGTAGGGGTAGGGGAGGAATCCGCGCGCTATCGTTCCCTCCGGGGCGGCCAGCACCACCGACTGAGTGGCGGTTCCGACGCGCGCAGGCTGTTGGGCTGCCAGCCTGGTCTGATGTTTCATGAAGTTGTAGGGCGCGATTTCGCCGCCGTACCGGAAGGCGAGGCGTGTTGCTGCCGAGGCGAAGATGGCGACACCTAGGATGAGAACGAGGAACGAGACGGAGAGGACTCGCTCTTTGTAGAAGACGCTCGGCCTTTCGCGCCTGAGCAATTCGACTGCCTGCACCGCGGGTCCCGAAAGATCCGCCTCTATCCGGTCGGCGTGAAACTTCGGGTCCCTGGCGTCAATCACCAGCGCATAGCGATTGCAGGTCAGATCCCGGATGAAACGGGACTTCAGGAGGGCGTTCCCGTAGCTTGGAAGCCCGTTGAAAACCGCGAGCATGCCGATGACCGTTGTGAGTGACGCGAACAACACCATCAGCTCGAAAGTCACGGGGACGAAGGCGGGCAGAGCAAAAAGCGGGTTGCCGCCAATATTCAAAGGGTAGTCGACCGCGCTGACCCACCACTGGGCGGTTTTAGCGACAACTGTTGCGGTGAGTCCCGCGGCGGCGGCCATATAGCCGAGTCGCGACGGGCCGTTCCCGAGAAGCCGATCGATTCCATGAACCGGATACGGAGTAACAGTATCCAGCCGGGTAAAACCACCTTCCCGGGCCTTCAATATTCCTTCGGCCAACTCGTCGGGATTCCCGTACAGCGCCATCGCACCGACGATTTCGAACCGTTCCTGTTCAGACATGAACCTCCTTGTTCTTGGAGTAATCAAGTTCCCCGAAGGACCCCAAGGACCTCAAGGACCTCAAGGACAATAAGACCTCTCGCTTCCTGTCCTTGAGGTCCTTGAGGTCCTTGGGGTCCTTTGAATGCTCAGACATTGACTTCCTCCACCTTCGGCAAGCGTGCGGGCACCGGCAGCTTCTGGCCGATCTGCGCGCCGGGCAACGTGGCTTTGACCTCCGTCATGGAAATGACCGGCAGAGTTCGGACGAACAGCAAAACGAGGGTGAAGAACATTCCGAAACTCCCTGCCAGGATTCCGAGATCGACCAGTGTCGGCATATACATGCCCCAGCTGCCGGGCAGATAGTCCCGATGAAGAGAGGTGACGATTATGACGAACCGCTCGAACCACATTCCGATGTTCACCAGTATGGAAACAGCAAACATGATCGGAATGGAACGACGGGCCCGGCGCGACCAATGAGCCTGCGGAACGAGAACATTGCAACTGAACATCAGAAGAAACGCCCACCAGTACGGCCCGGTGATCCGGTTGACGATCATGGCCATCTCGGCCTGTTCCTGACTGTACCAGGCCGTGAAGATCTCGATTCCGTAGGCGTACCCGACCATCAGCCCGGTGGCCAGCACGACTTTGTTCATGTGATCGAGATGGTTCAACGTGATCAGGTGCTCGAGGTGGAAGATCCGGCGAAGCAGAATGAGCACTGTCAGGACCATCGCAAACCCGGAGAAAACGGCGCCGGCCACAAAGTACGGCGGCAGGATCGTCGTATGCCAGCCGGGTATGACGCTGGTGGCAAAATCGAAGCTCACGATCGTATGAACCGAAACCACCAGCGGGGTCGAAAGGCCCGCAAGAATCAGGTAAGCCCTTTCGTAATGGCGCCAGTGGCGGTTCAAGCCGGTCCAACCCCAACTAAGGACCGAGTAGACCACGCGGTGGACCTTCGTCGCCGCCCGTTCCCGCATGGCTGCCAGGTCGGGGATCAGTCCGATGTACCAGAACAGAAGCGAAACCGTGAAGTACGTGGAGATGGCAAACACATCCCAAACGAGCGGTGAACGGAAATTAACCCAGATCGACATGTCGTTCGGGTAGGGAAACACCCAGTGCGCCAGCCAGGGGCGTCCCATGTGAATCAGCGGGAACATGGCTGCGGTCATTACGGCAAAAATCGTCATCGCTTCCGCAAACCGGGCAATGGCGTTTCGCCAAGGCTGGCGGAAGAGGAAGAGGATGGCCGAGATGAGAGTTCCGGCGTGCCCGATTCCTATCCAGAAGACGAAGTTGACGATGTCGAAAGCCCAGAAGACGGGGCTGTTGTTACCCCAGACGCCTATCCCGGTGCGGACCGTGTAGGCTATGAGGCTCATTCCGAGGAGCATCAGGGAGCCGCTGCAAGCCAGGGCGATCCACCAGTTCCGTCCGGGAATCCGTGACATCGGCGCAGCAATATCGTCGTCCACCTGAGCGAAAGTCGCCTGGTCGAAGTGCTTGAATTGTTCCTCACTGCGCGTGCTGACGTGGTTCATATCTTCAAACCTGAATGCGGGTTACGTATCCTGGCCAGGTACCTGACAGCAGGTCCAATTCCCAGCTCTTCAAGAGCACGATAACCGCGCTCGCTCCCGGCCAGCTTGTGGACCCGGCTTTCCGGGTCGTTCAGATCACCAAAGACGATTGCGCCGGTGGGGCAGGCCTGTTGGCAGGCCGTGCGTATATCGCCGTCCGCCAGTTTGCGCCCAGCCGCCCGAGCGGCCTGCTTACCGGCTGCGATCCGTTGTACGCAGAACGTGCATTTCTCCATGACCCCGCGGCTTCGAACCGTCACTTCCGGGTTGAAAACCAGCTCCTTGGGCGACTTCACCTCCTGGTGATAGTCGAGGTAGTTGAAGCGGCGCACTTTGTAGGGGCAATTGTTGGCGCAGTATCGTGTCCCGACGCAACGGTTGTAGACCATCTCGTCCAACCCCTCGGGACTGTGGACTGTGGCGGCAACCGGGCAGACCTTCTCGCAGGGGGCACAGTCGCACTGCTGGCACATCATCGGCTGATATGCCACCGCGGGGTTGGCGACCGGCCCGGAGAAATAGCGGTCAATGCGAATCCAGTGCATCTCGCGGCCCTTCGCGACCTGTTCGGGACCAACCACGGGAATGTTGTTCTCCGCCACACAGGCGATCGTGCAGGCGCCGCATCCGGTACAGGCGGAAAGATCGATGACCAGACCCCACTTGTGCCCGTTGTATTCCCAGTTGGACTCGGGCGGGTGCGGGTGCTCCGTCGTCGCCACCGAGAGGAGAGTGCCGTGCGCCGTCGCTTCCTTGATAAAGGCCCGGCCCTCAGCCATGTCGTGTTGTTGAACCCGGATGATCGGTTCACGATTGCGGACCGCGACGAGACGGACGCCCGTGTAAAGCCAGGCTGATACCCCGCCTTTCGGGCTGCGCAGCCGGCCAGCGTCGAAGCCGACGTGGGTACCGACCGAGCCTCCCGCTCGCCGTCCGTACCCCAGATCCACAAGAACAGTCTTGTCTGCTACCCCAGGTCCAACCAGGATCGGGAGATCAAGGCTGGCACCCCCGGCCTTGATCCTGATGGTCTGCCCTTCGCGGCAATCCAGCGCGGCCGCAGTAGCCGGCCCCACGACCGCGGCGTTTCCCCAGGCCTGGGTGGTGACTGGATGGGGCAGTTCCTGCAGCCATCCGTTGTTGGCGAATCGACCGTCATGGAGGCGGGGACTGGGGCACAGGACCAGATCAAAGCCGTGATCTGGTTTTCTTGTAGATCGGCCAACGGCATCGAGGACTTCCGGTATCGAGAGCGTCGAGGACGGAAGCGCTTCGGTCTTGATGTCTACAAACCCGTCGTGCAGAGCGGCTTCCCAAAACCGAACGAAATCGGCCGCTGCTCCGCTCGGCGGATAGACCTCGTTGGTCCACCTTAGCTTGAGGTATTCCCGGTAATTTGGGGTCGGCCGTTCGTCCTTCCCCAACCAGGACAGCAACGACTCCTCGCTTTGGCGAACCGGGGACACGGGTCTCATTGCGGGTTGCTGGATGGAAAGGAGGTTCGGGTGAGCGTCGCAGTCCCCCCACGACTCAAGGTCATGCGCGGCGGGGAGAACCAGGTGGGCAGCGCTTGCCGTTTCATCACGGAGCAGGGAAGAGCTCACCACAAAAGGCACTTTGGTAAGGCCATGCGCAATGTCGAACTCCGGCAGAGAGTAGACAGGGTTGGCATCGAGGGCGATCAGAACTCCGACCCTGTCCCGGTTCATCAACTCGGCCGCTTCAGCCCACTCCTGGAGCGTGGAGGCGTCGGTCCCAGGTCGGGTCAAGACGGGTAGAACGGTCGTTCCTTCGTTGCCAAGCGTCACATTCAAGGCTGCCACGAGTACGTGGCATGAGGTCGGCAACTGTGGACCGGCGATGATCGCGCTGCGCCCCTGGCTCTTGACCAGGTCATCGATCAGAGCGGCGGTTGCCTTCGGCTGCATCCCGAAGTCGGAAGGTGCGATACCCTGCAGAGCCGCACGCAGCAATCCAGTTAGTGCCCCGTCCGCGGCAAGAGGACCGACCTTCCTTCGCAGCACCACCTCTCCGAGCAACCAAGCGAGGAAGGCGGGCTGCAGGACAGGCCTTAGCGGAAAGCGATGATCGGCATTTGACCCGGTCAAAGTCAGGCCGGCTTCCACCGCCCAAAGGCGATTAACAGGGGCGCCAGCTTCTGGCCGTCTCCGTGCCGAAAACGCCCTCTCATCACCGGGCTGGCCCTGGCTGCCCAGGAAGTCGCAGTCAACACTGAGAATGACATCAGCCAGATCCCAGCGAATAGTGCCGGCGCCGGGGGTCCCGAAGGCCAATTGGCGCCCTCCTGACCTTTCTCCGTCGTGGAGCGTGGCAAGAATCCGATGGATCGTCTTCGGGTAGGCCGAAGTAAAGAGCCGCAACAAAGAATGAGCCGTGGGGGAGACCACGGGCCCGGTCACGAGCACGGTGAATTTGCCCGCCCGCGAGCTTGACTCGATGTGGTTCCTCACCAATTGGTCGGCTTCCTCCCAGCTGACATCCTTCCCGTTGAGAAGGGGAGCGCGCAGCCGGTCGGGATCGTAAAGGTCGAGTGTGCTTGCCTGCCCGAAGGCACCGAGGGCCCCCATGCTTGCCGGATGCTCGGAGTTGCCTTCCAGCTTTACAACTCGTCCGTCCCTGACAGTGGCGATCACCGGGAAGCACCCAGGATAGTGGACCAGAGTGGAAGCATAGTATCGAGGCGTCCCCGGGATATCACCCTCGGCGAGTGCCGCGGACCCGGCGATCGTTCCGCGATCCTCGAATCGGCCGCAACCGACGCCGGCGGCAGACAGCGAGGCGGCCATTACGGCGAGGAACCGGCGGCGGTTAAGATTGGGGTCGGGCGGGATGGCGATCGCGTCAGCGAGCATGGCGCGCAGGGCTTCATTTCCGGGAGTGCGGCTGAGATCCTCGAGCGACCTCCAATAGCTTGCCGCCGGCCGCTCGCCGCCGTCCACGCACTGCCCGTTTTCGGTTTGTTGACCTTTCGTCCTCGTTCTTAAGTCTTTTGGTCCTATCGGTGACATGCGCTGCAGTTCTCCGGTCCGGTCAAGTTGGCCTGAGATCCAGGCACCCGCTCATGCGCTTGGCGGTGACAGCCCAGGCACGCTCCCATCGAGAGGGTGGAGACCTGGGTCATGACGTCCATCCGCCGGACATCGCCGTGGCAGTTGTCACAACGGATGCCCGCCTGCACATGGACCAGGTGCGCGAAGTAAACGAAATCGGGAAGTTTGTGCACCCGTTTCCAGAGGAGGGTCTCACCGCGCGCGGCCGCCTCTCGCAGACGTATCACTCCGGGTTTGTCTGTCGCCGCGGCCTTGTGGCAGTTCATGCAGATAGCCGTCGTCGGGACCGTCGCGTGGCGTGAGACTTCGACCCCCAGATGACAATGCCGGCAATCGATTCGCATCTGCCCGGCGTGCAGTTGGTGAGAGAAACTGACGGGTTGAACCGGCGAGTAGCCTTTGACTCGGCGAACTGGCGCCGTTATGAGGCCGGTTATGAGGATTGAAACGAGAGCGACCGCAACCACGACGGGCAGGTAGAATTTGACGTGCTCGTCTAGCCGATTCCAGTTCGGTTCCACGCCTCCCCCTTCTGTGGAATAAAGCTGGTTTAACTATCCTTAAACTCGATGTTGCCGAATCGGGCAAGCGAAGTCAAGTTTGGGCGGGAGTGGAATCCTGGCGGCCGCTTCCGTCATATTTGGTGCTATGGAAAAACTCAAAGCGGGTGATCAGGCGCCGGACTTCACGGCAGTAACGGACGAGGGGACAACCGTCCGCTTGTCGGACTTCCGCGGCCGAAAAGTCGTTCTTTACTTCTACCCCAAAGACAACACTCCGGGTTGTACCACGCAGGCGTGCAGCTTCCGCGATGCTTACCCGGAGGTGGACGGGCAGAACGCGATCGTTCTTGGCGTCAGCCCGGACGGTTCGAAGTCGCATACCAGGTTCAAGACGAAGTACGGACTGCCTTTCCCTCTGCTGGTCGATCAAGATCACCAGATCGCCGAGACCTACGGGGCGTGGGGCGAGAAGAGCATGTTGGGAATGAAGTACCGGGGAGTGATCCGGAGCCACTTCGTGATCGACGAAACCGGAGAACTCGTCGACGTCCAGTACAACGTCTCCGCTAAAGAGAGCGCCGAAAAAGCACTGGCAAGGCTGGGGGCGCCGGCTGGTCGGTAAGCTGACTCACCCAGGGAGCGCAGGTGTCCCGCCCGATGCCATTTACTTTTTTGCGAAGTCGGTGCAACCAGCCGCGGCGGTTGGGGCCTTTATCGTGGCCGGACTCTCCAGAGTCCGGCAGCCGACCCCCGGGGTCGGCCTGAACCGGCCGAGCTGCAACCATCGTTTTCGCCGGGCTCCCAGCCCGGCTGCCGGACTCTGGAGAGTCCGGCCACAATAAAAGCCCCGTTCACCGCGGCTGGTTTGGGCGTCCCGCCTGCACTCCCAGCGTGGGCCCCACAACCTCCCCGCTTGCGCGCATACCCCCTTCTGATCTACAAAGGACCGTCTTTCATGGAGGCGGAATGACCCTGCTCAATTTGTATTCGCTCGCAGGCTGCGTGGTCCTGATGTTCCTGGCCTGGCTCACTTCATCGAACCGCAAAATGGTCCCGTGGCAAACGATTGCCGCCGGGTGCCTGGCGCTCGCGCTGCTCGGCTCGATCATCTTTTGGTTACCTGCCTTTCGGACGGTCTTGCTGGCGCTTAACAAGGGGGTGGATCTGACCATGGCCGCGTCGGCCGAGGGCGCGCGCTTCTTGTTCGGACCCCTGGCTGATTCCACGGGAGAGCGAAGCCTCGGGCCCATTCTCGCTTTTCAGGTCCTGCCTGCTGTCATCTTCTTCTCCGTCGTGACTTCCTGGTTGTACCACATAGGATTCCTTCCCCTGGTGGTCCGCTGGACGGCGATCGTCGTGCATCGCAGTTTTCGACTGAGCGGGGCGGAGGCCCTTTCGACCGCGAGCAACGCGTTTCTCGGGGTGGAGTCGGCGTTGGTAGTGAGGCCGTTTCTAGCCGATATGACCCGTTCCGAGCTGATGATGGTTCTGACCGCCGGGCTGGCCAGCATAGCGAGCACAGTGCTCGCTCTCTACGTGACTCTCCTTCAGCCGACGTTTCCGTATATCGCCGGGCATCTGATCTCCGCCTCGGTTCTTTCCATCCCCGCTGCCGTCATTATGTCCAAGATAACGGTGCCCGAGGACGGAACCCCGGTGACCATGGGTCAGGTTCCGGCTTCGAAAACCTACACCGAAACCCGGCATTGGATGGGCAGCATTATCTGGGGAGCAAATGAAGGGGTTAAGCTGGGAGTCGGAATCGGGGCCCTTCTGATCGGAATGCTCGGCCTGGTCGCGCTGGTCGATCTTCTCCTGGGCGGGGCGAGCTCGTGGCTGGGAGCGAGGCTTTTTGCCGCAGATGTTCGCTGGACCCTCCGCTCGCTGCTGCAGGTGCTCGCTTACCCCCTGATTCTCTGCCTGGGTCTTTCCCCGGCGGAGTGGTCCTCCGCCGCTACGCTGATCGGGGAGCGCTGGATCGTGACTGAAGTGATCGCGTATCAGGATCTCGCTCAAATGGCCGCGTCAGGCCGATTGTCGCCGCGGGGTCTGATGGTCTTGAGCTACGCCCTGTGCGGTTTCACGCATGTGGCGTCCGTTGCGATTTTTGTCGGCGGCACCTCAGCCCTGGTTCCGTCGCGGCGCGACGACCTGGCCGCGCTCAGCTGGCGGTCGCTCTGGGCGGCAACGTTGGCGACGCTCCTCACAGGAGCGGTAGCGGGGGTTTTTTACTACGGCCAGGAGGGCCTGATTCGGTAAGATCGGGAGGACCTTGATGAACTGAACGACCTGAAGGACCAGAAGGACCTGAAAGACTTCAGGGACCGTCTCTATTCCAGATCTTTCAGGTCCTTCAGGTCCTTCTGGTCCTTCAGGTCGTTCAATTCGTTCAGGTTCTTCCGGTCCCTTTTCCCCGACACCCACGGGTTCCCGGGCACATAAAACCGCCAGGGCAGTTCTGCCCCTCGGTTGATGCCGATCCTCTCTGACACGGCCACCCGCAATGCGGGCGGCGGCACCTCAGCCGCCAGGTACAGAGGCGGCTCCGTCAGGGGCTGCCTGTGGTGCCGGTCATCGATGCCGAAGGCCACGGTCAGCTTGCCGGGTCCGCTGGTCAGTTCTCTGTCCTTCCTGACGGCGCGCCGCGCCCTCATGACCTCGATCCCTTCGATCGGCTCAACCGCACGGAAAAGGACGGCGGCCCCGACCCCTGCTGGTTCGGTCACGACATTCAGGAGCCAGTACATGCCGTAATTGAGATAGACGTAAGCGAGCCCCGGCTCGCCCATCAGCACTTCTCCGCGCCACCCCGCCGCGGTTTTGCTGTTGCGCCTTTTTACTTCGCTCCAGGCATGGCAGGCCGGATCGTCTTCCCGGTAGGCCTCAGTCTCGACGATCCGCCCCACCAGGCGGTGACCGTTCTCTTCGTGGACCAGGAGTTTGCCGATCAGTTCCCGGGCGACGCCAAGGGTGGGACGCGAGAAAAAATCGGGGGAAAGAATCTCAATCTTCATGTGCGACGGACAGCCCCAGCGGGCTTCGGCTATATGATAGCAGCCGCTATGAGATCCTGAAGATGGATGGACACGGACGTTAAGCGTTTGGTCCGTGTCCGTCCGTGTTTGTGCGCCTACACCTGCTCCGGCACGACATACGGCGCCCGGTATTCGCGCTTCAGCATCCGGTTCGCCTCTTCGTCGTTCTTGAAGCGCTCGGTTGCGGGGTCAAACTCCAGAACCCGGCCGAGCCGGTAAGAGATATTCCCAAGGTGGGCCAGGGCCGAGGACAAGTGGGCGGACTCGACCGGCGCATGCAGCTTCGAGGCATCTCGGGAGCGCACGCATTCGATGAAATTCTGAAAATGATCCCCGCCTTTTTCCCGGCTGGGCCCCGGCGTTCGGTCCCGGCCAAGGAAAATCTCGTATTTGTCGTACCCTTTTATGACCAGATACCCTTCGGAACCGTAAAAGATGTTGCCGACTCCAGCGCCGTCTTCAAGATTCGTGCACCACGGCCGAACCTCGAACTCGATCAGCTTGCCTTCCTTTGGGTAATGATAGACGGAACAGAGGGTCTCGGGCGTTTCCTTCGCGTCATCGAAAAGGAACTTCCCGCCCATGGCCGTGATTTTCTCCGGCAGACCGACTCCCAGCCCCCACAGGCACATGTCGGTCTCGTGAATCCCCTGATTCCCGACGTCGCCGTTTCCGAATTCCCAGTTCCAGTGCCAGTTATAGTGGACGATGTCGCGGCTGAACGGGCGCTGCTGAGCAGGACCGAGCCAGATGTCGTAATCGAGATGGTTCGGGACAGGCTCGACACCTTTCTTTCCAATATCCCCGCGCCACCGGAAAACCAGTCCGCGGGCCATGTAGACCTTTCCGATGGTCCCTTTTCGCAGGTGGTCGACCGCTTCGCGGATCGCCTCGGAACTGCGCAGCTGGACGCCGTGTTGGACAATCCGGTTGTATTTCTGGGCTGCCTCCACCATCTTCCGGCCTTCCCACACATTGTGCGAGCCCGGCTTCTCCACATAGACGTCCTTGCCGGCCTGACACGCCCAGATGGTGGCCAGTGAATGCCAGTGGTTCGGGGTGGCAATGCCGACCACGTCAATCTCTTTGTCTTCGAAGACCTTTCGAAGATCCTTCTCGGTCTTGACGGACTTTGAGTACTTTGAACTAAAATCCGTCGCCCGTTCGGCCAGGATCTTGCTATCCGGATCGCACAGGGTGGTTACCTGGACGTTCTCCTGGTCCATGAAACCCTCGATGTGCGACTTGCCGCGCCCGTTCAGCCCCAAAACGGCAGCCCTGATCCGGTCATTGGATCCGAAGGCCTTTTGGGGTACGTAAGTGGGGGCACTAAATGCGGCGCTTGTTACAGCAGTCTTCTTCAAGAACGTTCTACGGTCGATCGATTTGTCTTGCTCCATGGCAAAGACTTTTATCGCGGAAGAGGAGGAAAACGCAAGAAAAGGATGAAGAATGAAGGATGAAGAAAGAAGGATGAAGGATGAAGAAAGAAAGGGACACGGGCAGGCGGCGCAAGGTGAAACGTCAAACAGCTAGCCGTTGCGTCGTTTGCCCGTCTTCATCCTTCATCCTTCATCCTTCATCCTTCTTTCTTCATCCTTCTTCCTTCTTCAGCACCGCCAGGTGCTCTCTAAAGGTTGATCGTATTCGAATAAAATCCGGGTGATCCAGCTTCAGTTCAGAGGCGATTTGGCGAATCGCACTGTCCTCGATTGTTGAAATGGATTCGTCCGAGGCGGAAACCGCAAAGAGGCATTCGAGCAGCGCGAGCTTCTGGTCGCGAGTGGCAAGCCGGTTGAACTCACGTGTCACCAGGTAATCCTCGGTAGCGCCGAACAACCGGTTCTGCGTCTTGGCTATCTGGACCACCATCACGGCCTGCTCAGGCGAAAGCCCGCCAAGCTTGACGACGATCTTCTCCATCGTCCGAGTCTCTTCGTCGCTCACTTTGAGATCGGCGTGAGCCACCCGGCTGAGAATATAGGCGAAGGCCGCGAGGTATCGGGCGTGTTCCGGGTCAAGCCGGTCAAGCTCATCCGCGATTTTGCGCACCGTCTGGGTCTCTACCCCTTCCGGGCCTGTGTCGTCCGCCTTGAGCCCCAGAAATTTTAGAATGGACATGCTTGAAGTGTACCGGCTTTCTTTCCCGTTGTCAGTCGGTCAGTTCTCTTACTTGCTTTTCGCCCGGTAGCCGCCCTTGGTTGTGACAACCGCGACGTCCGGGCGGGTTATGTCGATTTTGACCCGGTGAACCAAGCCATCGGTTTTTCGAGGCGACGGGATGTATGTGACGGTATAGACATCCTGCAACTCACCGATAATCTTGGCATACGCCTGCTCAAGCGCCGTGATCGAAGGCGTTTCGAAGTACTTGCCCGCGGAGACATACGCGAGCTTGAAAAGATAATCCTTCGCGTGCTTGTACATCATCTGGGCCTTGTACGCTTCCTTGTCGCGATCGGAGGTGGGGCCGAGGATGATAGGCGGAGTGGTGGGTCCGGGAGGCATTGGGACTGTAACGGGTGGCAGGGGATCAGGATCTCGGCTGCCCGGCGTTGGGTTTCTGCGGGTGCCTCGCCGAGTCCGAGGATCCCGGTTGCGCGGGTCTGACGGATCGTTGGGATCGGGATACCGGTCGTCCCTGTCGTCTCTTGGAGTGTGGATGCGCGAGTACCAGGCCCGGGAATCATATTGAATCGGGTAAACGACGATGCCTGACTCCTCGATGAGCTCGATCGACTCCTTCTCATTGTAGCCGTCGCTGCCATGGTCGATCCCATCGGTGTAGACGATCATGGCCCGACGCGGCGTCCTTCGAGTCAGCTTCTTCTCGGCCACGAGACAAATGGCTTCATAAAGGTGAGTTCCGTTGGCCTTCTCGTTGGTACGAAGACCTTCGACCGTGTCCATGACCTTCTGGAGATCGGAAGTCCAATCGCAGTCGATATAAATTTTGTCGTCGAAGCTAATCAGGAGCATCCGGTTCCGCTCCGGCATCTGCGCGACGAAATCGATCGACCGATCGCGAATCCCCTCTTGAATATCGTAGGTGCTCGGACTCACATCGAGGAGCAAAGCCACGTCAAATGGTTCCTCTGACCGGAACAGTCGTGCGAGTTTCTGTTCCTTGTCATCTTCGTAAATCTTCACCTCTTCCGGCCGGATGTCGGATATTGCCTTGCCGAACCGGTCGGTGAAGCGAACATGGAAGACGATTTCTTCCGAGGAGACCTGAATCCGGGGCGGTTCCTGGCTGCTGGCGACCGCCGCCAGCCCGGCGACGACGCAGAAGGCTCCGGCCACGCTTCGAATGCTCATGGTTATAATGATAGAGGTTCACGGTTCACGGTTCACCGTTCACGTTTTTTATAACATGCGCTTCAAAGATCTCGGCTGCATCTCGTTTGAGGCGGCCCTTACCAAACAAGAACAGACTGTTGCGGCCGTTGCGGACGGACTCGAGGATGAGACTGTCTTCCTGCTCGAACACCCGCACGTTTTCACCTGCGGCCGAGGGGGCGACGCGGCTAACCTCCTGGCGAGCGTGGACTGGAATGAAAATCCCATAGAGTTGGTGCGGATCAATCGGGGCGGTGATGTGACCTACCACGGACCTGGGCAGCTTGTCGGCTACCCGCATCTGGATTTGAAGAGAAGAAGCAGGGACGTGCACCGCTACCTGCGAGATCTGGAGGCGAGTCTCATGGCGACGGCTGCCAGATTCGGAGTCCCTTCTTTTCGCCGGGAAGGACTGACGGGAGTCTGGACGGAGAGGGGCAAGCTCGCGTCAATCGGAGTCGGTGTCCGGCGCTGGGTCACGATGCACGGTTTTGCCCTGAACGTGTCAACCGACCTCAGATACTTTCAGCTGATCAATCCCTGCGGTATGCCCGACTGCCCGATGGTGTCGCTATCGAGCCTGACGGGATGCGATATCGAAATGGCGGCCGTGAAACAGGTGTTCGCGGAGGAGTTTGAGAGGGTGTTCGGCTTAACAGAGCCTGGAGCGTAGCGTCTTTTTGCGGAGCGACCCGGCCGTTGCCCGTTACCACTAATTGTGTTGCTGACCCGCAACGGCCGGGTCGCTCCGCAAAAAAAACGCTACGCTTGCGGCTCTGTTAATTGGGGCAAATCCTCCGGCCGGGCAGAGGCCGGGACGCTGCGCTTCGGCGTTGGCGATAAAGACAGAAGCTTCTTGAGGTCATATATCATCCCCTCCCTGGTGTAGGAAGAGAACTCGACAATCCCGGTGTCCATCCGAATTGCGTCTTCCGGGCAGGCTTCCACGCAGTAGCCGCACATCACGCAGAGCCCGAGGTCGATATCGAACCTGACCGGGTATTTTTCGATCTGGGGGTTTGGGTGCTCTCCTGCGACGATGTATATGCAGCGCGCCGGGCAGACGGTTTCGCACATCATGCACGCGACACAGCGCGGCGACCCGTCTTCACGGCGCGTCAGCCGGTGAAGCGTTCGCAGGCGCGGCGCCAGCGGCCGGCGCTCCTCGGGAAACTGGTAAGTAGCCGAGCCTCTCCTGTCCTTGGCCAACCCGAAGACATGCGCGGTGTGGAGAGCCATGTTCCGAAAGAAATGGCCCGCCGTCAGCGCCATTCCCCGAATGATCTCGGGAACGTAGCTGCGTTCCCACAAACCCGTCTCAACAACCTTCTTTATTGCCATTTATCAACCTGATCCGTGATGTCCACGGTCCATATTCATCCTTTTAAAAGCACCAGCACGAGCCCGGTCACCAGAATATTGATGATCGACAACGGGAGCATGATGGTCCACCCGAGCTTCATCAGCTGATCCCAACGGAAGCGGGGCAGCGTCCAGCGAATAAGCATGAGCAGGAAGCAGAAGAAGAACACCTTCCCGAGAAACGCTCCTACCTGCAAGACCATCACCACGAGCGTCGGCAGGTTCCAGACCGAGCCCCATGGGAAGTGGAAACCATCGGCCGTCAAGAACGGCACCTGCCATCCTCCGAAAAACAGCGTGGTCACCAGCGAAGCGGCCAGGATGGTTTCAATGAAGTCCGACTGCCAGAACATCGCGAACTTCATTCCGCTGTATTCCATGAAGTAACCGACGATCTCGGACTCACCTTCCGGGATATCAAACGGCACGCGTTTGGTCTCGGCCATCGCCGCGGTGAAAAAGAGGATGAAGCCAAGGGGTTGCAGGAGGACGCCCCACAGCGGCAGCCAGCCACCCCACAGCTCGCCTTGCGCAACATTGATCTGCTGCAGATCCAGGGTTCCGTAAATCATAAGGAGCCCGATGACCGTCGCACCCATGGTGATCTCGTAAGAGATCATCTGGCCGGACGCGCGCATACCGCCGAGCAGGGCGTAGTTGTTGGCAGAAGCCCAGCCGCTGAGCACGAATCCGTAGATCCCCATGCTCATGACCGCAAAAACATAGAGCAGTCCAACATTGAGATGCAGAATCTGAAACGAAACCGTGTAACCCCAGAGGCTGTAAACGCCTCCGAACGGAATGACCGCGAAGCTGATCAGCGCGAAGAACAGGGCGATCATTGGGGAGATCGTGTGGAGGAAACGATTGCCCAGTGGCGGAATGAAGTCTTCCTTCGTGATGAGCTTGATGCCGTCGGCTATGTTATGCCACAACCCCATCATGGTCGGGAGGCCGAAAAAAGTGGCTCGGTTCGCCCCGATCCGGTCCTGCATCACGGCGCTCTGTTTTCGTTCCATCCAGAGGAGCAGGTACATGAACGTCATGACAGCACTGAAGACGAACCCGACTATGAGGAAAGCGATTAGGTAGTTCATTTGATTGACTATCGCGCGCGAGCTGACGGCTGATCAGGCAGTTCCCGTCAGCTGTCAGCCGTCAGCTCGTGAGCTGTCAGCATTTCACCAAACCCATCCATCTCCGCGTAACTCTTTCCTCGCCACTCCATGAAGAGATCTGCGGGATGGTTGTAGACGAGCGGGTACTCAAGCTTTTCAGCCAAAAGTGAAAGAATCTCGAAATCGGTCTT
>Ga0209819_10000188_pt1 | contig 17449 bp, 15 predicted proteins | sample PPLLak2March2015_FD_187248 | JGI IMG/M metagenome (GOLD analysis project Ga0209819, IMG submission 187248) | Freshwater sediment microbial communities from Prairie Pothole Lake near Jamestown, North Dakota, USA - PPLs Lake P7 Core (1) Depth... | ecosystem: Environmental > Aquatic > Freshwater >... | reverse complement strand
CTGAACTTGCCCAGGAAGGGTTGGCGCGTGAGTTTGTTCGCCGGGTGCAGGATCTGCGCAAGAGTGCTGACCTGGACGTAGCGGACAGGATTGAGTTGTTCGTCGAAGCCTCTGCCGGCCTCCGAGTCGCGGTGGAGGCTCACAGGGAGTACATCACTGTTGAGACGCTGACGTCCAATCTCGTGTTTGGCAGCCCGCCCCAGGGCGCGGCCACCGTCGAAGATGGATTTGAGGGTGAAAAAGTGACCGTCGGTCTGGTCAAACAATAAATTTGAAAGGCGCATCGAAAGGTGCGCCTTTGCCTTTATAATAGCGCCGATTGATACTCATCGAGGTGAACTATGTTTGAAAGACTTCCATTGATTACTAAAAAGGCTCTGGCTTGGAGCGTCCATCTCTTTACTGCCACCGGCGCGATCTGGGGATTGTTAACCGTGCTGGCGATCTTCGAGCAAAACTGGCGCGCAGCCATCTTTTGGATCATTATTGCGATGTTTGTGGACGGCTTCGACGGCATGTTGGCGCGCTGGTTTCATGTGAAGGAATATGCCTACCAGGTGGATGGCGCCTTGCTTGACAATATTATTGATTACTTTAACTATGTGGTCATTGCGGCGTTGATCTTGATCAAAGTCCCAAACCTCCTGCCTCCGGGCGTAGCGATGGCTGGCGCTGTTTCGATTTTGTTGACCTCCGCTTACCAGTTTACGCAAATCGATGCGAAAACGGACGAGAAATCATATTTTTTCAAGGGGTTTCCATCCTACTGGAATTTCCTGGTGCTTTACATGATGTTGCTGGGGTTAAACCCGTGGATCAACCTGGTGATCCTGGTAATTTGCAACGTGCTTGTGTTTGTGCCTGTGAAGTATCTTTACCCAAGTCGCAATACACGTCTGCGGCGGCTCACGCTGGTTCTGACCTATCTCTACGCAGGCATCGGCGTCTGGGGCCTGATGCAATATCCCAGTGTCCCGCAATGGGTGCTCTGGATCTCGCTTGTTTATGTCGCGTACTACGCGATACTGAGTTTCTTTCCGAAGATCGGACATGCCGAACCCGCTTAAGCGGAGACGCAATGTATGTATATTAAAGATGTTTATGATGCTACGGATGAGCTTTCGGAAGCCTTGCAGCGATTGATTCCGCAACTGGGCGCGCACAAAGTCCCTCCCTCGTTGGAGGATTTGAGAGCGCTCATCCAATCGGGGTCTTCCAGGCTTTTGGTGGCGCGTGATCCTGATGAAAAGGGACCCATCGCCGGGATCCTGTGCCTGACAGTTTATCGCGTGCCAACGGGCTTGCGTTCCATCATCGAAGATGTGGTCGTTGACGAAAACATGCGCAAACGGGGGATCGGCGAGGCACTGATGCGCCGTGCCATTGAGCTGGCGCGTGAAGCAGGAGCCGAGGGAGTGTCGCTGACCTCCAACCCACAGCGAGAGGCGGCAAATCAGCTGTATCGATCCATGGGTTTCGAGTTGCGTAAAACCAACCCATACTTTTACAAGCTTAAATAAATCAGGCAGGTCCTTAGGACCTGCCTGATACTTTTCCGACAATCAATTACTTATCTTTGTCTTTATCCTTGTCCTTGTCCTTGTCTTTATCCTGATTATTCCCGTTGTTTTGAGTCGAGGTTGTATTGCCATCGGCTTTATCCAGCTTCTTGCCATTCAGGATCGCTTTCCGTAGCTGCCCCCAATTTTTCGGTACCGTGCCGTCCGCCAGGATGAAGGCAGTATAGTCATCTGTTTGCTTTGCAACGAGAAGATCCTCGAAGACCTCCGCGCTACCGCCCAGTTGTTCTGTTAACCATAATGCCTGTGTAATCACAGCGAAACCAGATCCATCGTCACGAGCGGTCATAATCGCTTTATAGTCCAGGCCTGGAATGTCTGAGAAGAAGGTTGAAAGGGCATTGCCTATGGGATGACGATCCTCCTGCTGATCCGGAATGACCGTTGCGGGGTCAATTTCGACCGATTGACCCAAAGCCAGATTATTGATTACCGGCTTTCCGTCGCCGTCGCGTACGACGAGACCGATCGTAACTGCGGCGTTCTGACTGATCCGCACTACTTGTACCTGGTCGGTGCCCGCTAGTTCGAGAATGACAGTCGTGATACCGGTATTCGGGTCCGTTTCCAGAGTGATGCTTTGAACTGTTCCTGAAATTGGGGCGGACTTCTGTAAAGCTGGCGCGGCCAGGACGCCACTCGCTTGTCCAACCAGCACGCTGACAGCCAAAATCAGACTAGTAAGCAATTTCGTGTTCTTCATCGTCGTGATCCTGCTTGCACTGAGCACCATTGATTTTATTGACCCAAGCGATCCTGTGCCAATGATTCACTGGTAACAGCCTAACAAATACGAAAGGCTAGTCAGTACGATTGTACTCTCGGGGTAAAGGGTTTAAGCCTCCATGTAACCTTTTCATATTTCTGTTCAAACAGCCTGATTCACGGATGTGATTTCTGATAGTCATCAGGCGTATCCAGGTCCGCGAGAACGCTGGGCGTATCCACCTCCACATAGTGGATTTCACCGGCATGCCTGTTCAGAAAGTCGCGCGGGGATTCTGGCGGCTTCATTTGGAGCAGCTCCTCCCAGAGCGGACGCGCGACAAGCCAGGGATGACCCCGTCTCCTCTGAAAACTAGGTATGACAAGCCGGGACTTGTTTTCCCAATATGCCTCGTGGACGCTGCGTACGCTTCTTTCCTGCACCTGAGGCTGGTCGCCGAGCCCGACCAGCGCTGCCTGCGCCTGAGGCGGCATCGTCCTTAATCCGTGCTGGAGGGATGACAGCATTTCGCCGTTCGCATAATCGTTGTTATAGATCCTTCGGACAGGATATGGAGCGGTCGTTTCTTCCACCAGTTCGCGTGCGCCGCCCGTTACGATCACAATATCTTCGATGCCTGCATTCAAAAAGGTGATGATCACATGCTCGATGACAGTCAACTTCCCCCACGGTAAAAGCATTTTTGGCTGTCCCATCCGCTTTGATTGGCCTGCGGCAAGAATAATGGCTGAGATCATAAGGTTTCGTCTGAGATCAGGCGCTGATACATTTCAGGTGTGTCAACATCCAGCAAGAGACGGTCATCGTGCCAGGGCAAATACTCCACGCGGTGTTTGTGGAAGATCCCCCGCCCGCCGACGTCCCCTTCCAATTCAGCCAGATCGGAGAAGGTTACCCGATCGAACAAGACCGGATTCGCGCGCCGGTCCATCACCATGGGCGCGACGATCGGATAAAGACCGGCTGCATGTTTCTCCACCAGAGCGCGCAGAATGGATGTCGTCACTTGCGGCTGGTCTGTGAGCAGGAAAATGGCTGCGCCTACCCCCTCCGCCCTTTGGGCACCTCTCCCAAATTCCGCATAGGAATTTTCTTTGTAAAGATGAGATGTTCGTTGCAGTATTTGGGGGAGGCTAGGAGGGGGTTGAGTGAGTGACCGTATTCCCATTCCTATCGAACTTCCCTGACCACTCTCCCATGCCTCATTCCTGGCCACCGTTACATTCAAATCCTTCACCGAGGCTTCCACCTGTTCGGCATTCGCGCCGATGACCACAACGACAGGCGAAAGCCCAGCCTCCAGGGCGGTCTTTGCAACGGCGCGTACAAATGGTTGACCCTTCCAGTCGAGCAGCTGTTTGGGCTGGCCAAATCGTGTCGACCCGCCCGCGGCAAGGATAATGCCGGCAACAGGTTCATGGACGGCGAAGATTTTCTCCTGCCTCAGACTGGAAATGATCACGGAATGATAAGCAGGGATCAAGGACTGCGCCAGCCCCTGTCCGGCGGATTGCAGTTCCTGTGTGTCTGCTTGATTGAGCAGACACACTCTCCGTACCGGGATATTCTTGAGTCCGCCTTCGGTGGGTGTTAATACTCGAACCAACGCATCAGGTGTGATCGTTTCCCCGAGCGGGAGTCCGCTCAACTTTGAAAATATTTCCGGACGATGTACAAATTCATTCAGTAATGGCTTGCCAAGACCTGTCAGGCCAACAACCAGCAGGATCATTTCAACAAACGCAGGGATGGGCGGCTCGTGTTCTGCCCAGGCTTTCAGGGGCTTCTCTCGTGATCCATCTGCTTCGATGAGCAGCGGGATCGAATGATAGCCGCAAAACTGTTTGAGCCAATTTGCCAGAGGATCATTGATCGGTCTGAGCCGGTCCCTATCCGTTTCGCCGGTGACAAGAATAACGCCTTTCAGGCCATGCTCAAGTTGTTCGAGTGGCGCAGGTGTTTCAGTGATGATATGTTGATCTGCAAGCTTCTTCTGCCACATACCAAGATGTGAGGTTGCCGTTACAATCACAGGTAATGGCAACTGCCTTGCTAATTGAAACATTGCAGTCGTTTTGCCACCTGCGCCGACAAATGCAATGCAGGGTGAAGAATTCAGGCGCAATGCCTGGGCAAGAGTAAGATTCATGTTTGAGATTATACATCTTTCAACCCTTCAACTTGTTCAGGGCAAAGCGTGCATCTCATCACAAGGTAAGGTATAATAACCGCGCTATGCGCAGATCAAGCGCAGCGACACTACAACAAGGCTGAGTAATGGTAAGCGACCCTCTTATTTCCACAGACTACTGGACTGACCTCCAGATCACACAGCAAGACGTTGAATTTCTCCACAATCATCTATTTGAACACGAAACTCCGTTAACAGCACGTGAGCTCGTTGCGGTGTTCGTTGAGGAGCGTATTCGCGCGGAACGTCTTGCGATGCAGCAACGCCGCCAGGCTGGCGGCAAAACCTACTTCCCCAGAGAAGCCTATCAGGTGGGCGACGACTTGATCTTCCCGGCACTCAATTGGAAGCATGGGAAGGTTACGGCCGTACGCGCGGGAACGAATCCCGAGATTGGGACATTCGATGTCCTGACCGTTGATTTGGACGATGGCGCCGAGAGACTCTTTGCCTCCAATCTCCCCGATCATTCGCTGAACGATCAGCCGGTTACCGTTGAAGAGGAGGGTTTCGACGCGGAAACGATCCTGCGTGAGCACGGAAGTACCCTTGAAAAGAAGATCGAAGCTGCATTCCGGGCTGACGATGAGCTGGTTCGAATTGCGGGTCGCTGGTTCCCGCGCGCCCTGCTGCTCGACGTCAATGTGGGCCACCTTAATTTGGCGGAGGCGGTGTTGGACATGGCGGGAGGCGAACCTCTTCCCACAACCGCACTGCTGAAGGATGTGGCTTTGCCCGAGGGTGTCAATTCGAAACTTGCCGAGTTCTCCCTCAACTTTGCCTTGCAGGAAGATCCTCGTTTTGATGAAGTCGGTCCGGCTGGCGAAGTTTTATGGTGTTTGCGTCGACTTGAACCTGAGGAGGTGCGTGAAGCTCCTCTGCATTTGCGTTATTCCCCGATTGAGTATGACCGGACGACTCTCACTCCGCAAATGTTAAATCTCGAAGCTCAATTGGACGATGAATTGAGTGAATTCCAGGCCGGCACCGGTGCTGAGGTGAAGGAAGCCACCATTGCGTTGATCTATCCCCACCTGCGCGCAGGAACGTTGCCCCTTTCGGCGCGGGTGCGCTCCCTCTTTCCGACCGCGTACGAGTCGCCGCGCGTTCGCGTGACCCTCGTGGACGGCCGGACAAAACAGAAGATGCCGGGCTGGGTTGTCCGTGAGTATGGATATGTGTTTGGCTTGCGTGAATGGTACAAGGCAAATGATTTGATGGCGGGCAGCCTGGTGCGGATCCGCCGTGGCGAGCAACCAGGGGAAGTGATCATCGAAGCGAAGACCTATCGCTCCACGAAAGACTGGGTCCGCACCGTGATTGTCGGCACGGATGGAGGCATGGTATTTGCCTTGTTGAAGCAGCCTATTTCGGCGGAGTTCAATGACCGGATGGCGTTCGCGCTTTCCTCCATGGAAGCGGTGGATCAACTCTGGCTCCAGGATCGAAAGCGTCCCTTTGAAAAACTGGTCGCGGATATGATCCGTGAGATGTCCAAACTGGCTCCGCAGGGGCACGTCCATGCCCAGGAGTTGTACTCGGCTGTGAATATCGTCAGGCGCGTTCCACCAGGACCGTTGTTTGCGCTGCTTGGAAGCAGGCCTGAGTTTACTCACATTGGCGATCTATATTTCCGTTTGAGTGAATTGGAGTGACAGGATGGCGGAAGGAAAACGTTTCAGCCTCGTAAAACCGAATGTCAATACCCCTTTTCGCATCGATTTCGATTGGTGGAAAAAGAACGAACGTGACTGGCACGTCTATTTGCGTTCCCTGCTGTGCGCCGAACACCAATCCGCGTTTGAAAATACTGAGGAAGGGCAGACGCTTGACTGGGTCGATCCGGTCACTGCGGAGGTCAAGCCTGTCGATGGCATTCAGAACGCCCTCATGACCCATTGTGTCAAACAACCTGACTTTCTTACCGCGCAGACCGCCCTGGTCGAAGCGGTATTTCGCCTATTCCTGACAAATGGCAATCAGCCCATGACCTCGGCTGACCTGGGAGCCAGGCTCAAGCGTCCTCCTGAAACGATCCTGCGCACGCTGGCGGGCGCAAGAGTGTATAAAGGGATCAGACCGTATAGTAGTTGAGTATAATTTGGTATTATGGCTCTAAGGAATGCAGGATTGCGTGACAATTAGCGCACAGCAGAATGCATTTGTCCAGTTCCTTCTTTGCTCTTTCCCAATTCATTAAACGAAGCTTTTGCCAACATGATGGAATTGCATTGCAGCATAGTGGTCACAGTAACCGCAATGTGCGCACTTGCCACCCAGATACTCGATCGCTTTCTTCTTTTTCTCTATCCACCGCCTTTGGCAATAGTCGTTGAAGCAGGTTTTACAGAGTGAGTTCAGCCTCCCGCTGCGACCTTTGGAGTAAAATTCAGTATCTGGTTTTGTTTGATGGCAGGAACTGCAAGTTTTCATAAAACGCCCCTATAGCTTAACGGACAAAGCAACGGTCTTCTAAACCGTTAATCTAGGTTCAATTCCTAGTAGGGGTACAATTTTATCATCAAGCCCAACTCGGCGTGGTCATGTCATGAAACTGACGCCGAGTTGGGCTATTTATTATTCAGATGTATCTTTTTTTATATCTATATTCCCTATCTGGATACATGGTCAAAGGCGGGATGGTTTGTTACTTTCACGTCCTATCTTGAGTTGCCGGGGTTGATAAAGCCTAGTAGAGGGATTGTAGCCTGCGCTCATGCAGGAATTTCAAGTTTTCAATATAGCCAATCAAGCCAGAATAAATCAACTTCTTTTTCGTTCTTAATTGTAGAGAAATCGTATTTCATGGAACAGATTGTCTAGACCTAAACAGGGTTGTTGTACAGGGAGTCAGGAGCTTCGATTATGAATAACAGTCCTTATCCGAAGAGGGAAGAAGATCAGCTTTTACTGGCAATTAAGGAAGAACAGATTAGTGTCGCGCCCGAAGGCCGGGTTCAGATCCATGTTGCAATTATTAATAAAAGCCCCAGGGAAGATTACGTGGATATTCAGGTGAATGGGGTGCCATCCGATTGGATCACCATTGACACACCCGTCGTTCATGTCTCTCCCGGAGAGGCAAAGCAAGTCATTCTTACGGTTCAGCCGCCTCCTGTCCCTCAGAGCCGTGTGGGTTTATATCCCCTGGATGTTCGCGCAGCCAGTCAGAGTCATCCGGACCGTTCTGTGACGGTGCGCAGTGAGCTGACCCTGGCTGCCTATGAATCAAAGGGACGGATCGGGGTCATGCTCGGCTCGATCCATTTTTCGGTTTCTCCGGGTTCCAGTTCTCTTCATATTCCGATTCTTGTACAAAATCGTGGGCTGCAGGAAGATAGCTTCCGCTTAAGCGTGGAAGGTATCCCGGCGAACTGGATCTCAACGAACTCTGCGCTGACAAGATTGGAACCGTCCACGAGTCGGGAGGTTTTGCTGACGATCAATGTGCCTCGCGCCTCGCAGGCAACTGCCGGGCGGACGCCGTTTACCATTCAGTTCACCAGCCAGGATTTCCCCGATCAAAAGACCGAAGTGGAATGTATTCTCACAATCTCGGCGTTCTCACAGTTTTCCGCATCCCTGCAGCCCGGGACCATTCCAGCAGATCAATTTGGGCAATTGATCATCAGCAATGAAGGGAACACAGCCGATACCTATAGTTTGAATTTTCAAAGTTCCGCCAATACGTTGATCTTCGAAAAAGCTGTGCAGGTTCCCAAACCAGGGTCGCAGCCGGGCACGCAACAAACCGAAATTGCGTATGTCGAGATCCCGGCTGGAGAGAGGATCCAGATCGCGGCCGGGGAGAAGGGAATCTATCCATTTCGCAGTCGGCTCAGGTCGCGGCCGATCATTGGCGGCGAGCAAGCCTATCCCTTTACCCTCCAGGTCCTGTCTTCCGAGAATAAATCCTCGGAACTCTCCGGGTATATAAATGAAAAAGGAATGGTTCCGGTCTGGCTGGTATCCGTATTGGCGATCGGATGCTTGATTTCCTGTCTTCTGCTCCTCATCCCCGTGCGGGGTATGCAAACCTCCGCGCTTGCCACACAAACGGCTGCCTTCAACCAGACACAGGCGGCGCTCTCCGGGGGAGAGGATTCCGATGGCGATGGCCTGACCAACACCGAAGAGGCCGGGATCGGTACGGATCCGTTCGTGGCAGATACGGATGGTGATCGACTTTTGGATGGAGAGGAAGTGGAAACCTATCGGACAAATGCACTCCTGCCCGACACCGATAGTGACGGGTTGCCTGATGGTGATGAAGTGCAGGTCCACAAGACGGATCCGCTCAACCCGGATAGCGATGCAGATTTGCTCAATGACGGGGATGAAATCGAGAACGACACAGATCCGCTGGTTCTCGATACTGACCAGGATGGGCTCGCGGATGGTGCGGAAGTAAGCCTGGGGACCGATCCCCGCCAACAGGACACGGACCGCGACCGGCTGCTGGATGGTCAGGAAAATCAAACCTGCCCGCGCCCGCTGACTCCTGATTCGGATAACGATGGGATTGTCGATGGGAATGACCTGGATGCCTGTAATCCGGCGAACCCCGCGTTGACTGCCACGGCCGCAGCAGGAGCGCCGACACAGGCTCCTCCGGTCGTTCCAACGCTGACCTCACCACTTCCACTTCCAACCGCGACATCGGTTCCCCCGACCAACCCACCGGTTGCCACCCTTACTGCGGCGCCTCCGAGCTTGCAGGGAACGATGCTCTTTGCATCGAACCGGGACGGCAACTCTGAGATTTATGCCCTGAATCTTGTCAATCAGTCCCTGACCCGCCTAACCAATACCGCGGCGCAGGATACGCAGCCTGCTCTGGCACCTGATTCTGCACAGGTTGCGTACGTTACGAATCAGGATGGAAATAATGAGATCTATCTTGGCGGCATTGACCGTCGTGTGCCTTTGAACCTCACCGATCATGCGGCGGATGACCAGCAACCTGTCTGGTCACAGGATGGTAACTGGATCGCATTCACCACGAACCGTGACGGAAATCAGGAAGTCTATATCATGAGCCGCGATGGCTCTCAAGTTCGCAACCTTTCGAACAACCTGGCGAATGATGCTTCGCCCACCTGGTTCTCTGTCGGTGGGATCCTTGGCTCGGAAGATTGGATTGCCTTTACCAGCACGCGCGACGGCAATCAGGAGATTTACAAAGTAAAGCCGGATGGCACCGGGTTGGTAAACCTGACGCAGAACCCGGCAAATGACCACTCTCCCTCCGGGATGGCTGGGAACGGGCTGCTTGCCTTCGTGACCGATCGCGATGGGAACCCTGAAATTTACACGATGAACGAGAATGGCGGCTCGCCGGCCAATCTTACAAACCATCCTGCCCAGGATCTGGACCCCGCCATCGGTTCCAATGGAAATTGGATTGTCTTTTCCACGGATCGGGAGGGTAACCTGGAAATCTATGTTGTCCGGGTCCAGGGCGGCGCTGCCTATAACCTGACCCGGAATCCCAGCCAGGACCGCCTGCCAGACTGGTAAGGTTTGGTCCCCTGAACCGTTCAGGGGAAGGTTAGAAATGGGATGGGTGTCCAGCACCGCTAGGATTTCTGCTGGTGTTGGACATCCAGGGCATAAATTTCCCTACAAGCCGGACATATTGGAAGTATAATTTATAGAATTATTGTGCCTCGCCTCTTCCACTGTTGATTGCAAGTTTGAATCCTATCAGAGGCGCTGATTATTTCTGCCTGTTCGGGTGAATTGGCAAGGAGAACGTTTTAATGCCTACCATAGTCCGTAAATCAGTTTCTGCGATTACAGAGACACGACGTGAAATTCTTCATTCCATCAGCTGGCATGTCCGTTCGAGTGTTTGGAGTCCGCCAACGGATGTATATGAAACCGAGGAAAAATACGTAATAAAAGTCGAAATCGCCGGCATGCGGGACGATGACTTTGAAGTGGCATTCGAGAACAATATTTTGATGATCGCCGGCTATCGCTCCGATCTTAATGAGCGGCGGGCGTACCATCAAATGGAGATCAGATTCGGACGGTTTGAGCTTGCGGTTGAAATCCCTATCAGTGTGGATATGGAAAAAGCCACTGCAGAATATCGGGATGGGTTCTTAACGATCGTGCTTCCAAAATCCAATGCGAGACAAGATGAGGATGGATAACAAATATGCCTGCTTCCAGATGGCAAACCGGTCTGAATGACCTGCTTCAATGGAATGAAGAAGAGGAAAATGAACTGCTGTCCTTGATTATGCCTTCCATGCTTTCTCGATTTCAAAAGAAAGAGTCGAACTCATCGGAGTCAGATCCCTCTCAAATGTCAACTTCAGCAAAATACCCAGAGGTTCTCCCGATCCTTCCGTTGCGCGGGGTGGTTGTCTATCCCCAAACCGCTGTCCCGCTGACGGTCGGTCAGCCGCGCTCCATCAAGTTGGTGGATGAAGTGGTCGGCGGCGACAAGCTGGTTGGACTGGTCGCCGCGATCAATCCGGAGCTTGAATCGCCGGGTCCCAATGACTTGTATCGCGTGGGAACGGTTGCGGTCGTTCACCGCCTGCTGCGCGCCCCGGACGGGACACTCCGCCTGCTGGTGCAGGGCATGGACCGCTTCCGCCTGGGCGACTTCGTTGCAGAGGAGCCCTATCTCAAGGCGAAGATCGAACTCGCTCCTGAATTGATCGAAGAAGGGCTGGAGATCGACGCGCTGGCTCGCAATGCGCGCGATCAGTTCCAGCAGATTACCCAGATGATCCCCTCGTTCCCGGAGGAATTGGCGGGGTCGATTACTTCTGTGGAAGATCCGTTGCAGACTGCCTATACCATCGCAAACTTCCAGCGGATGGATGTCAAGGATTCACAGGAAATCCTCGAGATCGATTCGGTCGCCGAAAAACTCAAAAAGCTGATCGGGTTGCTCGTACGTGAAGCCGAAGTTTTGCAGCTCGGGCAGAAAATCCAAAATGAGGCACGCGGCGAGATCGAAAAGGTGCAGCGCGAATATTTCCTGCGTGAGCAGATGAAAGCCATTCAAAAGGAACTGGGCGAAAAAGATGAGCAGGCTGCCGAAGCCGAGGAGTTCCGCAGGAAGATCGAAGAAGCGAAGATGCCCGAAGAGGCTGCCAAGCAGGCCAAGCACGAGCTGGAGCGCCTGTCACGCCTGCCATCCGCCGCGGCAGAGTACGGCGTGATCCGAGGCTATCTGGACTGGCTGGTTTCCCTGCCATGGTCGAAGGGAACGGAAGACAACCTCGATATTCACCACGCCCGCGAGATTTTGGATAAAGATCACTATGGTTTGCAGGATGTCAAGGAACGTATCCTGGAGTTTCTGGCGATCCGCAAACTGCGTATCGATCGCAAGGATGAGGCAAAAGCCCCTTCCGACGATAAGATCCGGCGCGAGCGTGAGGGCGTCATTCTTTGCTTTGTTGGACCTCCGGGAGTCGGCAAGACTTCTCTTGGGCAATCTATCGCGCGTGCCATGGACCGAAAGTTCGTCCGGGCTTCGCTGGGCGGTGTGCGCGATGAAGCGGAGATCCGCGGCCATCGCCGCACCTACATCGGCTCCATGCCCGGACGGATCCTGCAGGCTCTCCGCCGGATCGAGTCGCGCAACCCGGTCTTCATGCTCGATGAGATCGATAAGCTGACATTTGATTTCCACGGCGATCCCGCCTCCGCGTTGTTGGAAGTGCTCGACCCGGAACAAAACACTGAATTTCGCGATAATTACCTGGAAGTGGCTTATGACCTTTCACAGGTCTTCTTCATTACGACAGCCAACACTTTGGAGACGATCCCGGGTCCACTGCGCGACCGCATGGAGATCATTTTCCTTTCAGGCTATACCGAAAGCGAAAAGATCGCGATTGCCACGGGCTACCTGATCCCGCGCCAGATCCGTGAGAACAGTCTGCGTGAAAACGAAGTGTCATTCACCGCGGAGGCTCTGCAGAAGATCATCCGTGAATACACGCGTGAAGCAGGGGTTCGCAATCTGGAGCGCAAGATCGGTGCAGTCTGCCGAAAGGTTGCCACGCGCATCGCCGAAGGCAAACTGGAGGAAGCGAAAATCACTCCTGCGCTGATCGAGGAATATCTGGATCACCCGATCTTTCAAAGCACGGAGGAGCTTAACCAGCGGACGTCGATGCCCGGGGTTGTCCCGGGCCTGGCGTGGACGCCTTACGGCGGCGATGTGTTGTTTGTGGAAGCGACCAGCATGCCCGGTGGAAAGGGATTTCAGGTGACCGGTTCCATCGGAAATGTGATGAATGAATCAGCCCGGGCGGCCTTATCTTTTGTGCGTTCGCGCGCGAAACAATTGGGACTCGATGCAGATTTCTTCAATAAATCCGATATTCACCTGCATATTCCATCGGGCGCACAGCCGAAAGACGGCCCCTCGGCCGGTGTGACCATCGCGACCTCGCTTGTTTCACTGATCTCGGGGCGCAAGGTCAAGCCGAAAGTGGGAATGACCGGTGAAATTACATTACGAGGTCAGGTTCTGCCCATTGGCGGCGTCAAGGAAAAAGTAATTGCAGCCCATCGCAATGGCTTGCGCACCGTGATCCTGCCCAAGCGCAATCAACAGGATCTGGATGACGTTCCCGATGAAGTCAAAAAATCCATGAAGTTTATCTTTGCGGAAACCGTGGATGAAGTGCTGGACTCGGCCTTGGAAACAAATCATAAGCGCAGCAGTCCTGTGGATAAGTCGGCGGGCTCGAAACAAACTTCTAAAAAGAAAACCACATCAAGGAAAACAAAGGCCAATGGCAAAAGTACTGCTCGCCGAAGATGATATCACCATGGTGTCTCTCCTCAAAACCCTTCTCAAAATGGAAGGTTTCGAAGTTGCAGCATTGAAGACCGGTTCAGATGTTCCTGTGGAAGTAGGGCATGAAAACCCCGATATTCTCTTTCTGGATGTGCATTTTGGCAATCAGAGCGGCGTGGAGATCATCGAGGCAATTCGGAAGAATAAAGCTCTCGCCAATCTACGGGTTGTGATGACCTCCGGCATGAGCATGCAGGAAGAATGCATGCGTGCTGGGGCAAATGCTTTTCTGCTGAAACCGTTCTCGCCTGATGATCTGATCCGACTGCTGAAATAGTCTCTTCAACCGCCATGATGGCTTCATCCATTCAAATTCGGCAGTTTTGTTTTCCAGCTGATTATCAACCGGTCTATGAGCTGTGGGAGAGCATGGAAAAAGGCGTGCATGTAGGCCGTTCCGATACACTTCCCGAGATCGAAAAGAAACTTTCGCGTGACCCCGACCTGTTCCTAGTGGCAGAAGCGGATGGCTGCATCATTGGTTCTGTCATTGGCGCGTTCGATGGACGCCGGGGCTTCATCTATCATCTGGCTGTGGCGGCTTCGTTTCGCGGAATGGGCGTGGGCTCGCGGCTGATGGATGAGGTCGAGGTGCGCCTGCGTGCCAGGGGCTGCCTGAAGTGTTTCCTGCTGGTTAAAAACGACAATACGGAAGCAGAAATTTATTACCAGCATCACGGCTGGAAGCACTTGGACTCCGTCCACATATTTGGAAAAGACCTGCAATGACGATACGCTTTGGGATCCTGACCCTCTCTGACCGGTCGGCGCGCGGCGAACGCGCGGACGCCTCCGGACCCGCGCTTGCGGCTCTGATCCAGGCTGCAGGCTGGTCGGTTGTCAGGCAAGCCCTCCTGCCCGACGAGGAATCCGCCATCCGTGAAATCCTGATTTCATGGGCAGATAGCGATGAGCTGGACGTCATCCTGACCACCGGCGGAACGGGTTTTTCCCCGCGCGATGTCACCCCGGAGGCGACCCGCGCCGTCATCGAGCGTGACGCGCCCGGGCTCGCAGAAGCCATGCGCCTCGCGAGCCTGAAAATCACCCCGCATGCCATGTTATCCAGGGTTGTCACGGGGATCCGGAAGAGAGCCCTGATCATCAATTTACCGGGCAGCCCCAAAAGCGCTGTGGAAAACCTGCAGGCGATTATTGCGGTCCTGCCGCATGCCGTCCAGCTCCTTCATGAAGACCCGCGGTCCGAGTCCGGCCACTGATCTCTACTCTCCAGCCTCTCTCTTGTAGTATAATCCCGCCGCTTCTGACTGCGATGCAGTCATCATCTCACACAAGGAAAGTGCAAGCATGATCGATGTAAATGAACTTCGCAAAGGTGTCACCTTCGAACTGGATGGCAACCTGTACAAAGTGCTGGACTACAGCCACAACAAAACCGGGCGTGGTAACGCCAACATTCGCATCAAAGCCCGCAATCTTCAAACGGGTGCAAATATTGAACGCACCTTCAACTCAGGCCAATCTGTTCAGGATGTGCGCCTGGACTTCCACAATGTCTCCTATCTGTATACCGACGGTGATTTCTATCACTTCATGGATAGCGAAACCTTCGAACAGCCGGCGATCAAAGGCGAGGTGCTGGGCGAAAAGGCTCCTTTTCTCAAGGAAGGCATGGAAGTCAAGTTGACCTTCTATAATGGTGCTCCGCTCGATGTGGAAATTCCCGGCTCGGTGGATCTCAAAGTGGTGGAAGCGGAAACTGCCATTCGCGGCGACACCGCCACCGGCGTGACCAAGAAGGTCAGGACCGAGACGGGCCTCGAAGTACACTGCCCGCAATTTGTGAAGGTGGGCGATACCATCCGGGTCAATACAGAGACGGGTGAGTACGTCACACGTGTGTAGGACTCTTTGACAAGTAGATTATTCCTGGTGCCAAAGCCTTGCGAACGTAATAGCAACCTTCGCAAGGCTTGCTTTTTAACGCTTATAAATTTTTTATGTAATCGTCCTATAATTCAACCACTATGAGAACTCCTGCCGGGACGGAATGTCCTTACTTTTATGGTGATTATTTTCGCGGGCGCAATTTCGAAGAATGCCGCCTGCTGAAAGCCGCAAATCAACGCTGGACCCGGGATCTGTGCAAGACCTGTCCGGTGCCCGGGATCGCGCGCGCCAACGCCTGTGAATTCCAGAGATTGACTGCAACGGTTGCAAGACCGGTGGCAGCCCTGTTCCAGCGCCGGGTGCAGGTCTCTGCCTATTGTGAAAAAACAAAACGAAATGTCGCCGATCCACATATCGGTTGTGGGGAGTGCCATGCCCTTCCGTTCAAGTTTGAAATCAAATCCTGATCATAGAGCGGGGTGCTGTGCAGCCCTGCAAGAGTCAACATGACCTTAACATTGCTGCTTGACCTTGATGACACTTTGCTTGATACCAACATAGACGCGTTCATCCCTTCCTACTTTCAGGCACTGGCGCGGCACATGGCAAAACGCACCGAGCCAGATGTCATGCTGCATGCCCTCATCGCCGGTGTGAATCTCATGAATGAAAGCGAAGATCCAACCCAGACCCTGGAGGAAACCTTTGACGCTGATTTCTATGCAAAGCTGGGCGCCTCCAAGCATGATTTGATCCATATCATCGAAGAGTTCTACGATGATATTTTTCCGCAACTTGAAGGGCATACCCGCCAACGGCCCGCTGCGGTGCCCTTTGTGGAGTGGGCGTTCGGGCGCGGCTATCGTATTGCGATCGCGACCGATCCGCTTTTTCCGCGCAAAGCCACGTACCACCGTTTGCGTTGGGCGGGGTTCGAGCCGGAACGCTTCGAACTCATCTCCACCTTCGAACATTTTCATTTCACCAAAACACATCCTGCTTATTATGCCGAGGTGCTTGGGCGGCTTGGCTGGCCCGAGGGACCGATCCTGATGGTAGGCAACGATACCGAGCGGGATCTGATCCCCGCGCAGCGGCTTGGGTTGAAGACATTCTTGATCGATGGGGAATCCGCCTCCAATTCGGGGTTCGAAGCGGGGCGCGGCAAATTGGCGGACCTGCGCCCATGGCTTGAATCCGTTAATTTATCCACGCTCGAGCCATCGTTTAAGTCCCGTGAGGCGGCCCTGGCGATCATGGCTTCCACTCCTGCTGTCCTGCGGAGTTTGTCCTCCGCACTGACGCGCGAAGATTGGAAACATGAACCCACGCATGATGACTGGGCAATGAATGAAATTGTTTGTCATCTGCGTGATATGGAACGTGAAATCCATCAAATGCAGCTGGATTTGATGATGCAAAGGGAGGGGGCTTTTTTGCCGCGTCCGGATAGCGCTGTGTGGGCAAACGAACGTCAGTATTTGAACGTTGACGGCAAATCTGCATTGACTGAGTTTGCCTCTGCACGCCTTGAAACTCTCAAAATATTGAAGGGATTGGATGAAAACATCTGGACGCGCAATGCCCGGCACGCGATTTTTGGTCCGACGAATTTTCTCGAAGTGATCAGTTTTATGGCGGATCATGATCGTTTACACATTCAGCAATCCTGGAAGACCATAAAAAGCGCATAGATATACCGCGTCGGATTCCCCTGGAGCGTGTTATAACAACCTGGAGTCTGAGAGTTTGTACACGATTGACCTTCATCGAATAAGGAGATTTTTGCAGGAGCAGACGAGGTGTCGTCACAGGGATGGGATGTCTCAGCCCTGTGGGCAACAATATGAAAGAAACGTGGGAATCCATCCTGGCTGGCAAGTCTGGTGTAACAGGAATTACCCATTTTGACGCAAGTAAGCATAAGACCCGCTTTGCAGCCGAGGTCAAGGGTTTTGATCCGGTGGCTTTGTTTGGGGCGCGCGAAGCGCGTAAGATGGATCGTTTTACCCAGTTCATCATCGCGGCAGCGGCAGAGGCTCTCGAACAGGCGGGTTTGAAAATCGACGAATCGAATCGCGATCGGGTTGGGGTTGTGACTGGTACCGGGATCGGCGGGATTGGCACATTGCTGGAGCAGGTGGGCGTGCTGCACGAACGCGGACCCGAACGCGTCAGCCCATTCCTGGTCCCGATGATGATTGCCGATAGCGCGGCAGGCATGCTTGCCATACGGTGCGGCGCGCGGGGTCCCAACA
>Ga0209819_10000183_pt1 | contig 17551 bp, 13 predicted proteins | sample PPLLak2March2015_FD_187248 | JGI IMG/M metagenome (GOLD analysis project Ga0209819, IMG submission 187248) | Freshwater sediment microbial communities from Prairie Pothole Lake near Jamestown, North Dakota, USA - PPLs Lake P7 Core (1) Depth... | ecosystem: Environmental > Aquatic > Freshwater >... | reverse complement strand
AGTTCTACAAGCTGAACCCCTGCTGAAGGGGAAGTCAGAGGTCGTCCTGGTCACATATGCAGATATGCCCCTTCTCACAGTAGACACGCTAAAACAGCTGATTGACGTTCATCATTCGGGTTGCTGCGCAGTTACCATGCTTACCATGATCGCAGAAGACCCGCGCGGTTTTGGACGGGTGGTACGGGATACGGAAGGACGCGTCCAGGCCATCGTCGAAGAGGCTTCTGCCACACCGGAGCAGTTAGCTATACGTGAGCTGAACACCGGTGTCTACTGTTTCGATGCAGATTGGCTCTGGCATGCGCTAAAGGAAGTCAAAGTATCTCCCAAGGGAGAATATTACCTTACCGATCTCGCTGGTATGGCAGTAACAGAAAATAAAGGTGTTCAGGCCCTGGCAATTAACGAGACCAGCGAGATGATCGGTATCAACAACCGCATCCATCTTTGGGAGGCAGAAAACGCGATGCGCGCTCGCATTAACCGCTCGTGGATGCTGGAGGGGGTAACCATCATCGATCCGAACATGACCTACATCGAATCGGGCGTAACAATCGGGCGTGATACAGTGATCTGGCCAAATTGTTATTTACAGGGAAACACGGAAATTGGAGAGAGTTGTGTAATCGGCCCGAACACCATCATTCGCAGTACCAAAGTTGGCAGGGACTGCACGATTGAAGCCTCCGTATTAGAAAGTGCGCTCGTAGAAGATGATGTGGAGATGGGGCCTTTTGCCCACCTTCGGAAGGGTGCTCACCTGGCATCCGGTGTGCATATGGGAAACTTTGGCGAGGTCAAAAACTCTTACCTGGGACCCGGCACCAAGATGGGCCACTTCTCTTACCTGGGCGATGCGAACATCGGAACCAATGTGAACATTGGCGCAGGAACGATCACCTGCAACTTTGATGGTGTAAAGAAGCATCCGACCGAGATTGGCGAGAATGCGTTCATCGGCAGTGACACCATGCTGGTCGCCCCAGTAAAGATTGGAGAAGGCGCCCGGACAGGGGCAGGCTCTGTGGTAACAAAGAATATCGAGCCGTATACGCTGGCAGTAGGCGTTCCAGCGCGGGCAATTCGCAAGTTGGAGAAACATGACTGATTCTGAAGCCTTGTTGTCGATAGGTTTCATCCTCGCCATTGTATTAGATCTGATTACCGTTTCTGCGAAGGCCGGAGCCGCTGGAGCAAACACAACCCGCCTGGCTGCAGAAAATCCAATGACAGATGAACGCCTGAGTCGAACCATAAGGCTGCTTGAACCGGCACAAATCGTCAGAACACGCGCAAGTTTACACGCTGCGCTGGCACTTTTTCGTTTTTTTGCGGTCGGATTTGCCCTTGTCCTCTTTGTAGACTGGAAGTATGAAGGCAATCTTCTGCTGAGGGCTGTATCTGTCCTCCTGATCAGCGCTCTTTTTCTTGCGCTGCTTGAATGGCTCGCCGAGGAGAACGCTTCCCGGAGCCCTGATAGCACCGTTCTGCGGTTATCTGGCTTCATGCGGTTTCTAGTGATCGTCCTTTACCCGCTGGTTGCGTTGACAATTGGGCTGTTCCCACGTAAGAATGGAACTGTAAACGAAACTTCTCCGATCACGGAGAGCGGGTTAAAGAACATCGTCGACGTAAGCCAGCAGGAGGGCGTCATCCAGCAGGGCGAACGGAAGATGATCAACTCGATCTTTCAGCTTGGGAACAGGGTCGCGCGTGAGATCATGATCCCGCGTATTGATATTACAGCCCTGGACGTCCAGCTGCCCCTGAAAGATGCCGTTGGATTGCTGTTAAAATCCGGTTTTTCCAGGGTACCGGTGTACAGTGATAATATCGATCATATTCTAGGCGTTCTATACTCCAAGGATCTCTTGCGACTATGGAAGTCGGGGGAGGAGATCGCCTCGGTACGCTCCCTGCTCAGGCCGGCTTATTTCATACCAGAAGCGAAGAATGTGGTCGAGCTTCTTTCGGAGATGCAGGCACGTCGAGTACATATGGCAATCATCGTGGATGAATATGGTGGAGTGGCAGGTGTTGCCACACTGGAGGACATCGTCGAAGAAATCGTCGGCGAGATCCACGATGAGTTTGACCAGGCAGAAGAGCTGCCGTACATGGAAATCGGGAAAAATGAGTATATCTTTCAGGGGCGGATCGACCTGCACGATTTCAATGAGGTCATGAGCAGCGCTTTACCGACAGAAGAAGCCGAGACGCTGGGTGGGTATATTTACAATCATTTTGGTCGGGTTCCTGGCAGCAGTGAAACGGTCCAGGTAGGTAATTTGATGCTAACTGTTGAACAAGTATCCGGTCGTCGTATTCGCAAAGTGCGTGCTCAGTGGCTGGAGGATGGACCATCAGAAGGTGAGGGACAAAATAATGGCAACAGATGAGCAGGTTCAGAGGTTGATCGAGGCGGCTGTAGAGGCGCGGAAGTGGGCATATGCCCCTTATTCGAATTATCAGGTTGGGGCAGCTTTGCTAGCTTCTTCCGGAAAAGTATACACCGGCGTAAACATTGAAAATGCCGCCTACCCAGACACTACCTGCGCTGAAAGGGTGGCAATATTCAAAGCAGTTTCAGAGGGGGAAAAAGAGTTCGAAGTCATTGCCGTTGTGACCGGGAATGGGGGCTTTCCATGCGGCTCCTGCCGCCAGGTGATGGCAGAATTTGGCAAAGAGACTGAAGTGATCATCGCCAATGATGAGGGCAAGATTATCACCAAAACCCGTGTGAAGGAATTGCTCCCCGGATCCTTTGGGCAGGAGTATTTGAAAGCCTAATTACCAGTTCGGTGCAGGAGTCGCGCCCAGAAGGAGATTCTGCAGGATCCAGCCTTCCCTGCCGTCTGGAGCGCGTACACGCACCCACAGATATCCGTCGATCTCTTCGGTATCGGGCAGCACAACCATCAACGTACCGTTGAGGAACGTCGTGATCGGTAAACTATTGAAGCCGGGCTGCTCTCGCATCTTGACCCCACCACCCTCCGGGGAATGGACCAGGGCATAGACCGGGGTAGCTGTCAGCGTCGGAGAAGGTACAGGTGATCGGGTAATCGTAGCTGTCGGTGCCTGAGTAGATGTGGCTGTTGGCGGTACTGGAGTAACCGTGATGGTCGGCGTTTTTGTGATCGTTGGGGTAACGGTTGGTGAGGCTGTCGGCAGTGCAACCTGGGCGCCAAATACTGCCCCCACACTTCCCAACCCAATAATCACGACCACACCCAGTAATGTTACTGCTCCCCCGAAGGTATAACCAAACAAAGTAAGCGGGCGGCAGCCGAGAACTGCCAGTGCCAGCGAGCAAAACAATATTGTCCAGGTCAGATGAACTGCCAGCACAACCAGACCATCCGGGAATAAGTGCGGCTCTCCGGCTCCCAACCCAAAACCGGCTGCCGCGAGCGGGACAAAAAACTGGTATGCCATGCCAACAGATGCAACCCTGGCAGCAGACATCAAGCCTGGGCGATGGCGAGTATTTGCCAGTGCAGCAGTGGCAATGAGGGAAGTAACGACCAGCAGGAGAAAGTTCGCCCAATTCAATTGAGCACCCAGGTAAGCCTGGTACAGACCCCCAACATCGAGATAACTGGACAGGTAACCTACAACGGCTCCGGACCCAAACACCAGGAGAAATCCCACCACCAATCCGCCAACACTTCGTATGAAAAACTTGACCGAGCCGACCACAGTTCCTAATGCAATACCCATCACAGGACCCATAAAAGGTGCAAACAGTGCTCCCAACAGCAGGAAAGCCGGTGCATCCAAAACGAGTGCAATAGAAAGGATAATGCCTGAAACCAGGGAGAACAGGAAGAAATCGAAGGTTGGCGAAGTCCGATAAGCAAGGTCGTCGATGTAGGTGCTGCGCTCATCCGGATCAAACGGGGCCAATAAACGGCGTGCGCGCCTACGACGAGCAGGTGGAAGACTTTCAGGGTCATCGGGGATTGTTTCGGTTTTAGGTAAGGTCATTTTCGTAGTGTGGCGACAATTCTAAGTGGATTTTCCAACAAACCAAGTGCAGTCACAATATCTGGGACGGTAATATCTGCGGATAGCAGTGTTTCCACCGCAGTTCCTTCAGGAGAGAGCACACAAATTCCAAGTGCAGCTTCCTTCAACATTGCTGAATCATTCGCCCCTTGCCCGATCGCTGCCGTAGAAGAAGAGCCAAGCGCCCGTACAAAAGCTGCCTTTTGTCCCGCTTCATCACCTAGCTGCAGCCGTGTCGAATTCATGTTCAACAGGCCGTCGATCGTGTCTTGCCTGCCGAATGTATTCGCTGTCAGGATGTGAATCTTCAGGCGGTCTCGCAGTGAAGAGATTGACCGCTTTACACCATCGATGAGCTGACCGTCCAGGGCTAAAGTCCCATTGACATCGCATACAAGGTGTTCGATTTGAAGTACGCTGTAACCGGGGATATTGAGTTCAATCATGGTTTTATTATACAACCCAAGTACTACCTTGTCATTTAGATATGCAAATTTTATGCCACAAAACTGAGGCAACACTGGTAAAATCTCTATGCTCGTTAAAAACTGCAAGGATGAACAGGACGTGGAGAAGAACTGGAAACGCTATATCCTATATCTTGTACTTGGATTTACCATTCTCTTTCTTTTTGGTTGTGGAGTTAATAACCCGACCGTATCACCCATCACTACCCAGGAGATTACGGCCTCACCACAGCCAACAGAAACTCCAAAACCAACTGTTACCCCAACACCGCTGCCTCCGCTGGCAATCCTGCTTGCACCCGAAGGTTCTAATCCCGATCTGGTCGTCTCCATAAGTAAACTGCTGGAGGATCAAGCTTCGCGGAACGGCTATCGATTCGAGCAGCGCCTGCAGCTAACGGAGGATGAACTTGGCGGGGTAAATTTCGTGGTTGCCCTGCCTCCTTATCCAGAGCTCGGTGCTCTGGCAGCGTCTTCTCATCAGACAAAATTCCTGGCTGTTGGTTTCAACGATCTGGAACCCGGGGAAAATTTGAGTCTTGTCAGTACATCAACGACAGCTCCCGAACAGCAAGGGTTCCTTGCCGGCTATATAGCGGCTGTCATCTCATCTGATTGGAGAGTAGGTGTTGTTTCCACCTCCGATACACCATCCGGAACCGCTGCAAGAAATGGTTTTCTTAACGGTGCTGTTTACTACTGCGGTCTGTGCCGGCCAACATACCCACCCTATTACGATGCGGCAGGCAATATCTTATCGTATCCAACATATGTCGAACTGCCATCCGATGCCAGCCCAGAAGAACACCTGCAAGCTGCTCAGATCATGGTGGACAGGCATGCGGAGATAGTTTACGTCCGTTCAGGTGCTGGCAGTGAGGAATTGCTGCAGATGTTGGCAGAAGCAGGGGTAACATTAATCGCAGAATCAGAACCCCCTGCAGGAACCGGCTCGCAGTGGGCTGCGACAATTCAACCTGGTCTTCTGACCGCGTTCGAAGAAGTGTTGGCAGGCCTATTTGAAGGAAGGACGGGAGAAAAAGGATTACCTGTATTCGAGCTGACCCATACAAACCCCGACTATTTGTCACAGGGGAAATTGGATTTGATCCAGCGTGTTTCTTCGGACCTTATTGCAGGCTATATCGATCCAAATCCGGAACCAGCAGCTCCGTAAGGAATAAGCGGTTCACTGGGGAAAAGATAATAAATGATACATTGCACAATCCAATGTCTCATGCTAAACTAATGCTGGTAGGCCGTTTTTATGAACTGAAAGTTCACGAAAGAACAACTCTCAGATCCTCAGTAGCTTAAAACACTGGGGCCTTTGCGTTTTGTAAAATGATTGGAAAGGAGGGATATCAGACAGGAGAACTATTCCAATTGATCCGCCTATCGTTTGCCCATTATCTGAACCACAGAATTACTATTCCTAAATGGAGGAGAAATCTCAATGTCTAAAAAAATCAATTATCTGCTCGCTTTCCTGGTAATCGCTGCCATGGTACTCTCTAGCTGCGCGCAGACTCCCGAGGCAACAACAGCACCAGAAGAAGCAGAAGAAGTAGCAGCAACTGAAGAAGCTGTCGCAACAGAAGAAGCAGAGCCCTTCCAGGTCGGTTTTGTAACCGACACCGGTGGTATTGACGACAAAAGCTTCAACACCACACAATGGAACGGCGTACTTAGAGCACAGGAAGAACTGGGGGTTGAACCTCGCTTCATCCAGTCCGACGAAGCCACTCAATATGAACCCAACCTTACTGAGTTCGCCAGCCAGGGGTACGACCTGGTTATCGCTTCAGGCTTCTTCCTGGGTGCAGATCTCGCCCGGGTAGCTGCTCTTTATCCCGATGTAAACTTCACCATCGTTGACTACTCTTATCCCGATCCCTTTGGTGTTCCTGAAGGTGTCGTGGGTAACGCCGAGTGCATCCCCAACGTTGAAGGTCAGGTTTTCAAGACTGACCAGGCAGCTTTCCTGGCAGGTTACCTTGCCGCTGGGATGACCAAGACCGGTAAACTCGGGTACTTCGGTGGAGCCAAGATCCCCACTGTTACAATCTTTGGTGTTGGTTTCCAGGCTGGCATGGATCACTATAACGAGGTTCATGGGACCAATGTCGAGATGGTTGGGTGGGATAATGAGACCGGCGAAGGTCTCTTCACCGGTGATTTCTCTGACCTGACGAAGGGTAGAGAATCTACCGAATCACTTTTCGATGAAGGCGTCGATATCTTCATGGGTGTTGGTGGCTTGATCGGCTCGCCCGGTTTTGATGTTGCTCGTGAGCGCGGCGGATACGGCATTTGGGTTGACGTCGATGGTTACAACCTGCTGCCCGAAGCCGCAGATGTCATGCTCACCAGCGTTCTGAAGAACATGGACAACTCTGTCTTCGACGTTATTCAAGCCACAATGGAAGGCAGCTTCAACGGCTGTGGTGTTTACGTTGGCGACCTGGTTAATGAGGGCGTAGGAATTGCTCCTTACCATGACCTGGAAAGCGCTGTTCCAGCCGAACTGCAGACTGAAGTCGAAGACCTCAGGCAGGCGATTGTCTCGGGCGAGATCACCGACACCGGTTGTATCTCCTTCCCAGAGCACTGCCCAGGTGGTCTGTACGAGTAAAAGTTTTACCGATAAAACGAAATAGTCGTTTTCTAAACCAGGTGGTGCTGGGTTCTTACCTGGCACCACCTTCTGTCATATAAAACAGGTTTGTAGAAGGAGTAGGTATGGCCCCAATCTTAGAGCTTCGCGGAATTACAAAAAGGTTTCCAGGCGTTCTTGCAAACGACAACATCGATCTCACACTTGAGAAGGGTGAAATTCTGGCGATGTTGGGAGAAAATGGGGCCGGAAAAACAACCCTCATGAACATCCTGTACGGCCTGTATACTCCCGATCACGGCGAGATTATCATCCAGGGTCAGAAAGTAGAAATTCATAACCCTCACGATGCCATCAAATATGGCATCGGTATGGTCCACCAGCACTTCATGCTCGTACCGGTCTTTACCGTCACAGAGAACGTCATGCTGGGCGTTGAATCTGTAAAGTCAGGTATTTTCCTTGATCGAGAAACGGCAGCCAAAAGGATAAGAGAAATCTCACAGCAGTTTGGCCTGAAAGTCGATCCGGACGCCATGGTCGAAGACCTGCCCGTCGGTCTGCAGCAAAGAGTAGAAATCATCAAGGTCTTATATCGTGAAGCAGATATCCTGATATTGGACGAACCTACCGCCGTTCTGACACCTCAAGAAGTAGAAGAATTTTTCAAAATCGTTCAGTCTCTTGTAGACGCGGGGAAGTCCGTCATTTTCATCACCCATAAACTGAAAGAAGTACTCGCCGTTGCAGACCAAATTATCGTATTGCGAGGCGGGAAGTTGGTAGGAACTGTTCTGCCAGATGAATCTTCCGAATCATCTCTAGCAGAAATGATGGTAGGGCGAGCAGTTTTACTGTCTACGAAAAAGGAGACCGGAAAGCCCGGTGAGGTCGTTTTAGAGGTGAACGATTTATTTGTCGTGGACGACCGCAAGCTGCCCGCAGTAAACGGAGTCTCTTTCACGGTCCGTGCCGGTGAAGTTCTTGGCATTGCAGGTGTGCAGGGAAATGGACAAACTGAACTGGTTGAAGCACTGACCGGTTTGCGTGAGGTGATAGACGGTCAGATAACCCTGCTCGGTCAAAATATTACGCGTGCTTCTCCACGCCAGGTCCGTGAAGCTGGCGGAGCTCATGTGCCGGAAGACAGGCAGGTAGATGGATTGGTGCTGAATTTTTCAATTGCCGACAACCTGGTGCTAAATACCTATTATGAGGAACCGTTTGCAAAGGGAATGAACCTCAACAAGGAGAAAATTGCCCAGTCAGCATCGATAAGAGTAAAAGAATTCGACATCCGTACTCCTGGTATTTCTGTCCCTGTCTCAAATCTTTCAGGTGGAAACCAGCAAAAGGTTATTGTCGCGCGTGAGTTCTCTCGCCCCATTAAACTGCTGATCGCTTCTCAACCGACTCGCGGGTTGGATGTAGGCTCGATCGAGTACATCCACAGACGCGTGATCGAAAAACGAGATCAAGGCTGCGCCATACTCCTGGTTTCTTCTGAGCTGGATGAGGTCATGAACCTTTCTGACCGTATAGCAGTTATGTTCGCTGGAAAGATCGTGTCCATTTTATCTGCCAAAGAGGCAACCCGTGAACAGCTTGGACTATTAATGGCGGGTGTCAGTGAAGCATCCGGAATAAAATCTTTTGATGCCAGGCCTGCTTCTTAAAGGCGTTTTACCAGGAAGGAGACACTGTTGAACGAGGAAAATAAATCACAAATCGAACCAGAAAAAGTCAGCCCTCAAGGTGAAAGTGGGATCCTGCAGAGATTATTCATTCGCAAGGGGTCCTTATCTGTACTCGTAATACCTGCACTGGCTGTTCTGACAGCGTTAATTATAGGAGGATTCATCATCGCGTTCTCCGATACTGATGTTCTGGATGCGTGGGGAAACTTTTTCGGTGATCCATTAGCTGCCCTGTCCCTTACCTTTACAACCGTGGGAGAGGCTTACCTGGCGCTGTTTGTCGGTTCATTGGGAAGCCCAGTAGACGTCGTGAACGGTTTTCGGACCTGGTTGGACGCTGGGGATTCGAGACCCCTGCTGAACGCTCTCCGGCCTATCAGCGAGAGTCTTGTGATTTCTACACCCTATATATTCGCTGGTTTAGGTGTGGCGCTCGGTTTTCGAGGTGGATTATTAAACATCGGTGCTGAAGGACAGCTCTTTGTCGGCGGTTTAGCCTCTGTTTATATCGGTTATACCTTCCTAGGTCTGCCCTGGTTCATCCACCTGCCCCTTGCTTTGATAGGTGGTATTTTGGCAGGAGGGCTGTGGGGAGCAATTCCAGGCATATTGAAGGCGAAAACGGGGGCGCATGAGGTGATCAACACCATCATGATGAACTACATCGCTTTCCGCCTGACAGACTATTTGCTGACCGGTCCGATGGCCCGACCGGACGGAATGCCAATGACTCCTGAAATCGTCCCCAGCGCTTTCCTGCCATCTCTGCTTCCCAGGCCTGTGCGATTACATTGGGGATTCTTCCTGGCGCTTGCTGCAGCATTCTTCGTAAACTGGCTCCTGTTTAAAACTACGCTCGGTATGGAAATACGGATGGCCGGTTCGAACGCGCGGGCTGCTCGCTATGCAGGTATCAAAATTTCTTTTATTACAGTCCTGACCATGACGATGAGCGGTGCGCTGGCAGGGCTGGCTGGTACCAACCAGGTCTTAGGACTCGATCACCGTCTCGTCCGTGCTTTTTCTACGGGTTATGGATTCGATTCTATCGCTCTGGCTTTGCTAGGTAACAGCCATCCTTTTGGCGTTGTTATTGCCTCCCTGCTGTTCGGTTTCTTGAGGGGCGGCGCTGCCCGGATGCAGTCAGTAGCCGAGGTACCCGTTGAAATCATCAAGGTCATACAAGGACTGGTCATTATCTTTGTGGCTGCTCCTGAGATTATTCGTAGTTTATACAGGTTAAATCAACGCCGCAAAACGAGCCCAACCCCACAGGTTGAGGCGCAGTAAGGAGTTTATATGACGACCATTTCTGTTGTTCGCACAGAAAAACGCAAGGAAATCGCAACCGGTATTATCTTTATGCTTACTGCCGCCCTGGTATTTTTGTTAGGGATTGGTAATACCGATATGATTTCCGTCTTTGTACTAACCAGCCAGCGGGCAGGGATCCTCATTGAAGCTCCTAATTTGGTCTTACCTACGGGAACAACGATCTATCTGATCAGCGCCATCATTTTTGCAGCCGGCATCTGGGAGATGGTGCGCGGCTTCAAAAGGTTGAGCACCGTTATCTTCATCATTGCCGGCCTGGCAATCGCTGCTTTTCTCATTTGGGCTACCCGAGGGAAGTCACTCAACCTGACCGGTATGCTGGTCAGCAGTATTGTCCGGGCGACTCCCATTGCACTGGCAGCTATCAGCGGTATTTACAGTGAGCGCTCCGGGGTTTTCAACATCGGTATCGAGGGAATGATGCTGGTGGGTGCTTTTACTTCCGTCATTTTTGCCAGCCTGACCGGCAGCCTTTTTGTGGGTATCCTGGGAGGTATCCTCGCCGGGACGATCATGGGACTCCTCCATGCTTATCTTTCAATAAAGTACCGGATAAGTCAAATCATCAGCGGTACAGTCATCATCATCCTTGCCCTCGGCCTGACCAGTTATTTGCAGCGTGCATTCCTCAATCCAAACCCGCAGTTGAACTCACCCGGACCGGCAATGCCAGCGCTGGCTATCCCGGTCATATGGGAAATCCCGGTATTCGGGCCGGTTTTATTTAATCAAAGCCCTATCATTTATTTTATGTTTTTCCTGGTGTTCATCACGCATATTCTCATGTACAAGACTCGCTGGGGACTGCGGATACGGTCAGTGGGTGAACACCCAAAAGCAGCGGATACGTTGGGGATAAATGTGTACAAAATCCGTTACGTCAGCGTGCTGATCAGCGGCGCAATTGCTGGTTTGGCCGGCTCATATATGAGCATAGGTTCTGCCGGACGATTTAATGAAGGTATGACAGCAGGCAAAGGCTTCCTGGGTTTGGCAGCGATGATCTTCGGTAACTGGGATCCGGGCGGTGCACTTATTGGTGCGCTCATCTTTGGTTTCTTCGACTCCTGGCAAGAAAAGCTTTCTATCCTGCAGGTAGGCATACCGGTAGACTTGCTCGGAATGGCTCCCTATATCGCCACCATGGTCGTTCTGGCTGGCTTTGTTGGCCGCTCGCGCGCTCCCGCTGCCGGCGGAATCCCGTATGTGAAAGAGGGGGGTTAGAAGCCAGATAGTTATCAGTTTGCAGTTATCAGTAGACAGTGAGTAATTCCTGGTGCCGGCGGCGACCGCTGGCACCTTCTATGACCGTTCGGCGGAAAAAGAAATTGACAATGATACTAAATATGATACTATATACACGCGGATGAGCAAAAAAGAAAAGCATTACAAAGGCTCCGCCAGAATCCAAAACATGTTCTGTTTGATGAAATTGAGACGATTTTATTTCGTCTCGGCTTTGAGAAAAGACAAGTAGGATTTTGAGAAGATGCTATGACAAGAAGTAGTGTTGAAGACTATCTGAAATTACCATACACTATCGAAGTAGTTCGGGATGATGATTACGAAAACCCCGGCTGGGTTGCACGCGTAAAGGAGTTAACAGGCTGCATAACACAAGGGGATACATTCGAAGAACTCCAGGAAATGATTGAAGACTCTATGCGTCTTTGGATAGAGACTGCACTGGAAGATGGCGAAGAAATACCTGTACCTCGTCAGGAGGAAAAACACAGCGGCAAATTCATCGTACGAGTCCCTCGTTCGCTGCACCGTGAATTGGTAGAGACTGCTGAAAAAGAAGGTGTTAGCTTGAATATGTATATCAGCACTGCGCTAGGGAAAGCTGTGGGTATTTCCGCTTCTAAGAAAGCTGGGCGAAATCCATAACCCAAATCCCCCTCCCGCTAACATAACGAGGATCCATGCTCCCGAGGCGGACAGCCCTGAGACCTTTCTCTATAAAAGTCACATACATCCTCAAGCATAGACAAACAAAGTAGAACAAAAGTCGGGCGGCAGTACAACAACCACCCAGCGATGAAGTCGGTCGCCCCTACACTTACCTGTTTCAGGTAAAATATACCCACATTATGCAAGAAACTATTGAAGTCCCCATCACCGGCATGGATTGCTCTGAATGCACCATGCACGTAAAAAAGGCCATCTCTTCTCTTTCCGGTGTCCAGGCGGTAGATGTCTTCCTGGCGTCAGAAAAAGCTATCATTTCCCTCGACACGCAGTTGGTTCAATTACAGGATATCCGGAAAGCCGTCGAATCAGCTGGATACTCGGTACCATCTGATTCAGGAGATGAGAAGAAGGAAAGCCTCTCAGCCGGTTTCACCCGACAGGTACTGACCTTGTTCGGTATCGTCTTCGCGTTGGTGCTGTTCGTGGTGGTCGTTGGTGAATGGCTGGGGTTATTCGAGGCAGTCACGGATCGCATTCCATGGCCTGTCTCGCTGGCAGCCGTGCTTCTGCTGGGCTACCCGGTTTTCCGAAACGTTCTACAGGCTGCCTTAAATCGCCAGGTGATCTCACACACCTTAATGACAGCCGGAGTCCTGGCGGCAGCTGTAGTCGGTGAATGGGCTACAGCAGCAGTGATTGTCCTCTTTATGCGCATCGGTGACTATGCAGAGCGCTTCACGACAGAGCGCGCCCGCCGGGCTGTAAAAGACCTGGCGGTTCTCGCCCCGCAAACAGCCAGGGTTGAAAAGGATGGTCAGGAGATCGAAATACCCATCTCCCAAGTCACGAAGGGTGATGTGGTGATCGTCAGGCCAGGTGAGAAAATCCCGGTCGATGGAAAAGTGATCGCCGGGCATGCCGCCGTCGATCAATCAACCGTCACAGGAGAGTCAATGCCCGTGGAGTGCGGCTCGGGCTCGCAGGTATTTGCAGCTTCGATAGCCCGAGAAGGCAGCCTGCGAGTGTGTACAGAACGAACAGGCAGAGATACAACCTTCGGACGTGTGATCAAACTGGTAGAAGAAGCAGAGAGCAACCGGGCTTCCGTCCAGCGCATCGCCGATAAGTTCTCTGCCTACTATCTGCCTGTCGTTGCCGGGGTTGCCTTGCTGACCTTCCTGATCCGCAGGGATCCATTGGCAACCGCTGCCGTTCTGGTGGTGGCCTGTTCATGTTCCTTCGCCCTGGCGACACCGATCGCGATGCTGGCATCGACCGGAGCGGGTGCTCGACGCGGCTTGTTGATCAAAGGCGGTAAATACATCGAAGCGCTGGCTCGCGCAGACCTGCTGCTGATCGACAAAACCGGTACGCTGACCCTCGGCAAGCCAACCATCACCGATATCGTGTCCCTTGATGACAGGAAAGGTGATAGGAATGACCTCCAGTCTCTTTCAGAAGGCCAGAAAAACCTCCTGATGCTCGCTGCCTCCGCCGAACGGTATTCTGAGCATCCATTGGCAGAAGCCGTACGCTCTTCCGCTGTTCGATACGCTTTACCCATCGCAGAGCCGCAAGATTTTACCTCCATCCCAGGGGTCGGAGTCCGCGCCATCATCGATGGTATACCGGTATCTGTCGGACGGATGAGCATGCCAGCAAGCCAGGTGCAGGGATCGACGGTTGCATTGGAAGCGAATTTTCAGCTAGATGCAGATGGACTTCAGGAAGCCGAAGCACGCCTGGAATCCCAGGGAAAGACAGTTTTATATGTTTTTCAGGATGACCAACCAGTAGGTCTTCTGGCAGCCGCGGATATCGTTCGACCTGAGGTACCGCAGGCGATCTCCAGGCTGAAAGAAATGGGGATAGAGCGGATTGAGCTGCTCACCGGGGACAATGAACAAAGTGCAGCCGCGCTGGTCCGACACATTCAGGAACAAAACGGCATCCGGATCGATTACCGGGCCTCCTTGTTCCCTGAAGATAAGATCAATATCGTCAAAGAATACCAATCAAAGGGCCGGACAGTTGTTATGGTTGGAGACGGAATCAATGACGCCCCTGCCCTGGCTCAGGCTGACGTGGGTATCGCCATGGGAGCGGCTGGGACGGATATCGCTATGGAAGCTGCCCACATTGCCCTCATGCGCGATGATTGGAACCTTGTCCCCGAAGCATTTGCCATTGCGAGACGTACGATGCGGGTGGTGAAAATGAATATCGCCTTCACCGCGATTTACAATTTGGCCGGCCTCACCCTCGCCTCGCTTGGCTACCTCCCGCCAATCCTGGCAGCCGCTGCGCAGTCCTTCCCAGATATCGGCATCCTGGCGAATTCGTCGAGGTTGTTGAGGAAGTGATGGTTTGCCTAATCGCCGTTTACTACAACAGGCAAATAATAAAAATAATCCAACTGTGTCGACGCCACCGCACGCCCCGCATCGACCACACCATATCCGTATGTATTATTTGGGGCAATCCCTCCATGAGCGTCTCCTCCGCACACATCAACACTGGGCTTCTGTTCTGCTGTCATCCGGATAATATCTTCAATCTCATCCACCTGGCCGCGCAAGCTGGGGTCCGCAGAGATCAACAGGGCTGCCTGTCCGGCAACATGCGGGGCTGCCATGCTGGTGCCTGTCAGGAATGCATATCCCGTACCGGGTAGGCTGGAGTATATTCCGGTCCCTGGAGCAGTGATGTCAGGCTTCAATAGGATATTCTCTTCTATGACAACCGGCCCGCGGCTGCTCGTAAAATTGATCTCATCCTCGCTGTTGGTATTTCCCACCGTAAATGATGCATCGTACATCCCGGGTGGTTCCGTGATCGTGGAGCATTCAGGGCCGTCGTTTCCTGCGGCAGCAACCACCAGGATCCCGGCTGCACGGACATTCTCAACAACATCACGGAGCAGGTTTGGATCGATACATCCTTCTTCAACTGTACAGGTCCAGGAATTGTTGATGATATCCGGGGCTTTCGTTGGATCTCCTTTTTGTGGGGATTCTTGCAGCGCATAAGGAGCGAGGAACCATTCAAAACATTCGATATAGCTTTTCGGTGTTCCTACTCCATTCTTCATGTTCCGGCAGCCGATCCACTTTGCCCCAGGAGCCATTCCGATCTGTGCGCCTGCACCGTCATCGCCTACCATTATCCCCATCGTGTGCGTCCCGTGACCGTGATCGTCGCAAGGAAAAGCTGATTTCCCATCACAATTGTCATTGGCGGTGTTGATAGCATCGTGCCAGTTGTAGTTGTGATCTACAGTCGATCCATCCCAACCGCGGTAACTGTTGATCAGGGCCGGATGATCCCAATCGTAACCGGTATCCTGCCCACCGATGACCACCCCCTCGCCTGTGACCCCGGCTGCCCAGGCTTCGTCCGCGTTGACTTCATCGATATTCCAGGTCACGCCAGAAACCGTTGAAGGTTCGAAATCCTGCTCGGATGGTTCCGGTTCTTCCATCAGGACCTCCGGGTTTTCATAGATATGAGCAACATCTGGCCGGGCAGCGAACGCCTGGGCAAGCTCCCTGTTCCCCCTGACCCAGATCATATTTGCGATCCAATAGGAGCGATACTCTACGCCCATCCTTTCCAATTCGCTTAAAACAGGCTCCTGTGTCTGAAGAGCCATCGATCGGAGCTGAGCGACCACATACCTGCCCTTTTCCTCTTTTGTGCTCAGGTCTCCTGCCTGGCTGAGATCGGCTTGATCTTTGAGATAAATGAGAAACTCAAAGTCCCCCGGAACAATCTGCTGTATTCCCGGTCTCCGAAAATAAGAGTCAGGGCTTCGAGCCAGTGATCGATTTTCCGGCAGGGATGATCCTCCCGAAACAGCACCGGCCAAAGAGTAGATGCATACAATAACCAATAAGAATACGAGCCAGCGTTTCATTCCCCACTTATAACCTTACGAGTGATTTCACCTCCGGCCAGGCAAACGGCAGAACGACACCCATACCCAAAACGAGAGAACCCATCGTCAGCGGCAGGATGGGCAGCGATACGAACTGGATCAGTAGATAGACAGCCAGCCCGCCTCCGAGTGTCCCGATCAGGACTCGAGGCAGCGTCCAACCGATACGCACGATGCCCGGATAACGTCTGTTCAACAGGTAAAACAGGATGCCAGCCTCTGTTGTGATCGCTACCGAATCGGCGATCCCGATCCCTGCTGCGCCAAGAGGCCGGAACAGAAGAAGAGCAAGGATAAGATAGACGACAAAACGGTAACCGGATGTCAGTACCGGTATGACCGCGTTCTGCTGAGCATAGAATGCTCGGGCTGCGATCTCGAATACGGAGTGCCCGGCAAGCCCTAGCAGAAACGCGCGCGTTGCCCAGACGACCAGCTCCGTTTCCTCCTGGCTGAAGTTGAAGGCAATCTGAACCAGCGGGCGGATGCCGACCGCCAGCAAGACCGTTGCCGGTATGGTCAGGGCCAGGATTGTCTTGACCGCCCGGTTGATGGTCTCCCTGAACTTATCTGCCTCACCGCGGGTAATATACTCGGAAATGCTAGGCAGCATCGCCGTTGCAATCGCTGTGCCGATCAGTGTCTCGGGCACCTGCATGATAAACCAGCCGTACGTGAGAGCCGTGACAGCACCTTGCTCCAGCCGGGAAGCCAGGTTGTCGCGTGCGATGAAGATGAGCTGGATGAACAGCATGGTGAACAGCCGCGGGCCCATCAGCGCCAGTATCTTGACAACGCCCGGGTGGCGCAGGTTGATCTTCGGGCTCCAGTGAAATTTGAAGCGCAGCAGACCCGGGATCTGGATGCCGAGGTGCAGTACGGCTCCGAGCATCACGCCGTACAGCAAACCGTGAATCCCCATCCCAAATGCCGGGAGGGTGACCGGGCCAAAGCTCAGAGGAGTGTCAGGAGCAAGCACACCTGCCCCAAAAATCTGTCCCAGGTTGTACAGTGCTGGGGCGAGCGCCGGCAGGAGGAAGTGCTGGTTCGTTTGCAGCCCTGCCATCACCATACCGCTCAACGAGAAGATCAGAGTTGCGATCAGGTTCAACCGCATCAGGTTCGTTACCAGGGCTTGCTGCTGTTCCACGAAGCCGGGCGCAATCCCTAATTCCCAACGCACCAAAGGACCGGCAAACAAGGCGATTACAACCGCCAGAACAGCTGTCATCAGGAAGCTCAGGTTGACGATCCTGGAGAAAAGATCCCAAACGGCTTTCCTACCATCGCGCTCCAGGTACTCCGAGAGGACCGGGATCAGCGCGATCGCCAGCGCTCCGCCGGAGATCATGGCGTACAGCATATCCGGTAGGTTGTTGGCAGCATTGAAAGCATCCAGCTCTGGTGAAAGACCGAACGTCCGGGCGATGATGATCTGCCGCAGCAGGGCCAATACTTTGTCGATTCCGAAGAAGATAGCAATGATCAGGGAGGAGCGGGCGATATGGGTCATGCGCTAAAGTATAGCATGGAAAAAGGGAGGGTTATTAATTAGGACACGGATTAACAG
>Ga0209819_10000182_pt1 | contig 17571 bp, 31 predicted proteins | sample PPLLak2March2015_FD_187248 | JGI IMG/M metagenome (GOLD analysis project Ga0209819, IMG submission 187248) | Freshwater sediment microbial communities from Prairie Pothole Lake near Jamestown, North Dakota, USA - PPLs Lake P7 Core (1) Depth... | ecosystem: Environmental > Aquatic > Freshwater >... | reverse complement strand
TTGCGCAATTTGATGGCCTGGCTTTATCACAGATATTTGATGCAGTAAAAAATATTCCTTACTTTGAAGATCCCGCAGAATTTGAATGGATACAGTCACCGAAGAGAACACTCCAGCGCGGAGGTGATTGTGATGATAAATCTATTTTGCTTGGCGCGATATTTGACCGGTTAAATGTTCCATACCGAATGGCCGTTGTATCAACACTCCCATCAAAAGATCTTCATCACATCTATCCGGAAATTTATCTTCAGGGAGTTTGGGTCCCGTTCGATGCAACATATCCTTACAATAAAATGTTCAGTGAAAGCCCGTTTACATTAAAAAGAGTTTATGACTGGTCTGGCGGTAAAACATTAACGTATGAATTCACAAACAACAACCCTGCAACATTAACAGAGCAGCTCTCAAGTAAAGATATTCCGTCATTAAAAAAAATACCGGGTGTTATGAGAATAAAAACTTTATCAGGTCCTGCAGGTATATCCGGAAATGTGAGGCTTGCAATTCTTAGAGGCAATGCTAAACCTTTTTACCAGGTATCCGGATGCGGAAATAAATGCGGCTGTAATCATTGCAAAAGAAAAAGATTATCACGGCCAATGAAAAAAGCTTTACTGCTTGGATATATAAATTCGATCAATGGAAATTATTATCCGTTAGGATTCGATCCAACAGCAATAATTGGTGTTATCCAAAGTATATTTAGTTTGTTCTCAGGCTCAGCTTACCAGGATGCATACAATGTTTGGCATAAAGCAGCAACAACACCAACACCCAATGATCTTAATACTCAGGCAACCAATAGTGCAATAGTTGCTGTGCTTGGCGTTGATTATATGAACCCGCCATGGGGCGCAAACGTATGCACAAGCTCCAACAGGTGCGGAAATCGCGCTGAGTGGAGTGTAATTAAACCGGAAGTGGAAGCAAAGGTCTCATTGGCTGCTCCGTTTTTTTATTTTCTATGGACGGTGAAAAGAAATGAAGTCCCATTTGATATGGAAGGACTTTATGCAAGTTACAGAGACTTCAAATCGAACGGACCGCTGAACCAGCAGTATCAGCAATTTATTTCTACAGGACAAAATAATCCTCCACCGAATTATAATCCCAATAATCCATCACCACCACCACCAGTTAAAGCCGGTATGAGTGGTATGCAGTTATTGTTAATAGCGGGTGCTGCAGGATTTTTTATTTACACGATCTCACAAAAGAAAAAAGGAGCGCGCGCTTAAATGGGATATATATATTACAACTCAGCGCCCAGTGAATCAACATTGCCTTACAGCTATGCAGTTCAGCCGCTCAGAACAAGAGTACAGCCGGTTACAACCAATAATGATTTTTGGAAACAGATATTTCTCAACAGCCGCAATGGGCAAAAGCTCATTGAACGTTTTGCAAGCGGTGATAGCGCCTGGTGGAAAAATATTTTATACAGCCGGGCGTTAACACCTCAGCAGAAGCTTGAATATATTTTTGGTATTAAGCTCAGCGAATTATTTCCCGGGTCACAATTACTGGGAGATGTATTTGAATGGCTTAACAATCTTTTCAGCAACCAGAATTTAAGCAACGTGGAGCTGTGGCTCCGCCAGGGCCAGAATACAGCAAATCAATTTGCCAATGCTCTGAATATTGTAAGGAACTCTCCAAACAATTCTAACCTCAGCTTAGAGCAGCAGCGCATGCAGGATCTTCTTTCAAGAGGTGTAACAACCGGTTATAATTTCTGGCAGCAGTGGGGCTGGGCGGTGGCCGGAGGACTTTTGTTAATTTTAGTTTTAAAGAAATAAAGGAGAATGTTTTTATGAATGGAATGGGATTGAATTATTACAACCCTCCGGTAATGAACGGATACAGTTTCGGACATCCGGTGATGGGGCATCAGTTACTTGGAAAATATCGCCAATGTCCCAGAGGTTTTTTATGGAATATGTCCTGTAATTGTTGTATGGATAGTACAGGAGACCGGGTTTATTTACCGGGTACAATGCTGGGAAGATCTTTAGAGGTCCAGAATCAGATAGACCAGGCTAATTATGACGCGCTGCCGATTACAGAAAAAGTGATCCAGTGGGTTACGGATAACCCGGTGCTTGCCATCGGAGCTGCAGCAGGGATCGCATATGTTGCATACAAGTTATTAAAATGACCGATGATACCAGGGAATGTTGATCAGCTTGTATATACTGCCGGCACACATTATGGCCAGACTGCATATCTATTTGATATCAATCCTCCGCGCTTCACCGGTTATACAATGGATCGACAAGTTTTTCATGTGCTCGATAACTCGAACACAGTTTATAAAACATATACCAGGAGTGAGCTTGATCAGTTATTACGGCAAAATTATTTCAGCAGCAGCCTCCCGCCATTTGTTCCGAATAGCGGATCAGAAAATGGAGAAAATATGGGAGATGATGACTATATCGACAGGGATCCTCCAGGTGACAATACTGTGCTTTATGTAGGAATCGGAATTGCAGCGCTCATCGGTTTAGCCTGGTGGGGAAGTAAAAATTAATTTATTAAAAAAATGATCTGTAATCAAAATCCATTGATGTTAGGATCCCATAATAATTCGTTTGTAAAATACATTGTAAACGGCAGGCCCGGGTACAGCTCTGTGATGGGAGCTGATGTATTAACACCGGCGCAGATCACTGCAATGAGCCAATCCGGATTAAGACAAATTATGCTTGACCATCAACAGGCAATAAATTTTATCGATCAACAGATTGCTCTTGACCTGGAGCGCATGCCGCCTTATCGTATGGATCAGACTACAATGGATGATCTGCTCAGGAGGAAAGTAAATCTTCTTGCAAACATAGCTGCTATCCAGGCATGGCTGCAGCTTACTCCTCATCAGCAAGCTACCACAAACGGAGAATCATTCATCAGGAGGACCACTCAGCAGTTTGTAACAAGCTATAACAGGTCCATTAATTATATAAACGGGAATGATGAAGAAGAGTGGCCGGATTTCATTCCAGATGAGCTGAAGCAAAAAGTAGCCGGGCTTCCATTACTTGCATGGATAGGTATTGCCGGCGCTGCATTGTTTATTGTTCCGCAGCTTATCTCACAATCATCACAACCAAAAAAATGATGTACGGCCAGAAAACATATAACCCGGGAATACAGTATTACAACCCTCAGATGACATTATTACCGTCTTACAGGCTATATGGTGATGCCTCAGAGGGATACGGGCATGTTAACACTGCCGGGGAACGCGCCCAGGCATTTATTAACTGGGTTAACGTTGCATCACAGCGCACAGCTGGTGGTTCATACGTAGGGACTAATGATCTTGTTGAATTTGTGCAGCAGGTCCACCAGATGAATATCGATGTTGCACGTCAGGTCCTGAAATATACAACAACACCGGGAATCGTTTATACAATTTACCAGGCCGGAGGATCAACAAAGCAGCAGATAGAAACAAGAATGCAGACGGATCCGGAATTCAAACAAAAGGTTGAGCAGGTTACAAAAAAAGTTTTATCAACCGGTGAGGATATCTGGGAATCAATATTAGGTCCCCTAAAAGGTATAAGCAAAACAATTTCATGGATGCCATATATAATTATTGGCGCCCTGGGTCTTGCAGCATATTTTATTTTTACTAATCCGGGTACGATCAGAAGCCCGAAGAAAGTAAGTGTGTTTTGAAAAAGAGATCTCCTAAGCAAAAGACAGAACTGGCGATTGATAAATATAAAAAATTCCATCAGAAAGATTCTGCAAAAATAACTTTTGATAGAATAGATCTTCCGGAGAAAAAAGACAAATTAATTTTTGTAGGCAAAATACCTGAGATAAAGTATATCAGCGATAAATGGGGAAGACGTCCAACATTGTACAGGCATACACTGAAGAAGCACGGTAATATCCTGGCAAAGCTGAATGACCAGGGAAGAGTGAGTACAATCATAATAAGCGGTTTGAATATCAACATTACAAAAGAGGGATTATTAGGATGATAAAATTTTTAGAGGATCTTTTCGGGCCTAACTGGAGGACCTCATTTATCGGAGCGTTAAAAGCTCTCGTCATGGTGATCGCAGCAACTCCAAATTTAATAGATTTTCTTCCGGAGGATATCAGAAAAGTTGTTGTGGGTATTTGCCTGCTGGTATATGCGGTACTTGCTTACCTGGGAGGAACATTCCAGAGAGACAGGGCAGTACCGGAAAAAGTAAACAAGAAAGATGAGGAAAAAAATGTTAAGCCATAATGCAGTAAGCTTATCAATGTATCAATTTCTTTTGGATGATACACAAAAAGAAATTGATTACTGGAGCAATCAGCCGGTTGATGCAACATCAGCCCGGCAGCTGGAGAACTTTTTTAAACTCCAGGGTGAACACCAGGTTAATTTTGACCGGGTAAAGAAACAGGCCGAAGATGATGGCGAAGATATTGCCGGCAGCCTGGAGGATGTTGTTGAGTGGTTTGGATGGCTGATCCGTGAATTTGGCCAGTGGCTCCCGGACAAGGAAACATTAACAAAAATAATTAATGCCGCAAAGAAGTTAATCGAAATTTTCAATAAAAAATAATTGCAATGAAAAAAATATTAATTCATTTTTTAGCTTTTGTAATGCTTGCTTCAGCGGCAATGTTTACCGCATTTTCTGATACTGATACACAATCAATATCCTGGAGTGAACAGATCATGCAGCTCGTCCAGAGCAAGCTTGTAACATACACAGTCTCAGGCATTGATAGCGCTGAAACGGAAACACCAACATTCCCGGCCGGGTACTTCGATGCAACACTGTTTAATGATCCGCTCGATAGTGTAACAGTTTCTATTGATCTCAGCTCAGCAGCCGGCACGGATAGTATTTCAAAAGTAATTCTTTTAGGCGCATTTGATGGTAATAACCTGGGCAATGCAATTGATACATTCCCTACAAATGGATTAACACTTATCCAGCGCCAGGTTGTTGTAACTGAAGCAAACAAATACATATATCCATTCTGGGGGGTAAAGGTGATCGGATTCGATGGGACCGTGGCCACGTGTATGCTTTATTTCCAGAATTATCCGAAGAAGACAAAAGTTTATATCGATACAATTTAATAAATTTATTTTCTCTATAAGGAGGATTTTAAAATGGGTTATGATCCAACAATAGCGCGCGGTGAGATCGAGCGCACAATCAACAAGAACAAATCTCAGATCGCAAATTACACTTCTTCGCTTAATGCAGTAGGAGGCAAAGAAGCTTTATCACAAAAACCTGAATGGTATGAAAACCAGATCAGGCTGCTTACTGCAGAAAATGTAGTACTTCAGGAAAAGATCGATTCAGGAGCTTACATGAATGATCCTAATACCGGGATCCTGGAGAAGCTCACCAGCATCGATGACAAGCTTGGATTTATTATTAATGAAATAAAAGATAACAAGGAGGAAAGAAGTAATCATTCATTGCCAAATTATCCTCCACCGCCTCCAGCTCCACCGGCATCGAATGTTCCACCGCCACCGGTAGTATAATTTAAAATTTAATTTACCATGGCACTTAAACAAATTGGAATAATTAACCCCGGGCCCGCTCCGAAGAAGAAGCGCACCGGTAAGAAAAACAAATCAAAAAAAGGAGTGGTCTCCACTATGGCTGCAAAAAAGAAATCAACAACCGGCAAGCGTGGAAAGGGACGCTCTAAATCACGCGCACGCGGCAAGAAAAATTCATCAGCTGTAAAATATGCACCATCAAAGCCGGCAGTTCAGAACAGAAAGAAAGGCCGGAAAAAAGGTTACAAAAAAGGCAAGAGGAATCCTGAAACAATGACAGCTGCAATGGATCCTACAAAAGGCTATAACATCCTGGAATATTCTGCAGGAGCTGCTATTGGCGCCATAGCTGTACCAATTGCCGGGAACATGATAGAAACAATGATGCCGTCAGTTACCGGGCCATTAAAATATGCTGCACAGGGGGGGATCTCATATCTGGGGTACCGTGTGGCTAAATATATGGGCATGCCTAAGCTCGGCCTTGCTATCGGTATTGCCGGAGTGGGTATAACATTATTCCAGGCTGCACAGGATTACGGAGTGATATCCGGAATCGAAAATACTCTCCTGGGTAATAATGAAGATGTAATTTACATGGATACATTCAGGAGGAATCTGAACAATGCAAATGTATCCGGCATCATGCCATCAAACATGCACGGTATCATGCCATCAAACATGAGCGGTATTATGCCTTTCAATAATGGGACAATGAACGGTCACACACCCGGGCATATGGAAACATCGATACAGATGGGTCCTGCAGTGAATGGTTTCGATAAATCAGTTTATTAAAAAAATATTTTATAATTAATTATCTGCAGTATAAAACTGCATTAAGGAGATTTTAGACATGCCATTTAATACAGGTCCTATTTACGGACAAGATTCTGCTACATATGTTGATCCAAACAATGCCCGCATGCCGGCAATGTATCCGGCTATTACTGCAGTAGATGAAGCTTCAAAAGCTTATGCCGAAGCGGTACAGGCATACCAGGAGAAGCCATCATTTGTTAACAACCCAAACGGGATACTTCTTTATAACAATGTGATCCCGGCTCCGAAGTTATTCGATACCCTGGTGATCAAGCAGGGTGATGCTGATATCATCTGGCAGGAGTATTATGATTCTGTTCCCCTGGTAAGCGGTACAGCATTAAATGTAAAGTTATTCCAGAATCCAAAAGATAATCCTATCAATGGTAACTTTACACAAAACGCCAGGCTGCAGGGAGATGAAAGATTCCTGATCACTTCCATCAGGTTCGAGCTTGAAGCTGATTCAACATCAGCTCCCATGGATGCTGTTGATATCAAAGAAACATTCAGGCTCATGTATTACAGAGCTTGGGTACTTAACAAACCATACAATGACGGTAAGGGGATGCGCTTCCTGAATCCTGAAGCTCCATTGGTTGTTAATACCACATACTTCCAGCAGAATCCGTTTATGAGTTACCGTTTACCCATCCAGATGGCCGTAGGCGCTAACCAGACTTATTATGTTGAAGTACAAACAACACCTCCAACACTATCCGGTAACTGGAGATTATTCTGTTATCTCACCGGCGCATTGTACAGAGGCGTTCAGTAAACAATATTAATTTCCGGCGCTTCAAGGGCCGCTGGAATAACTGCAGAGGGTTGATCTCTCCCTCGGGATTGAGATCCCCTCTGTAATAATTTAAAAAAAGCTTATGAATAATAATGACAGAGCATATAACCAGGGGATAGGCGATCCGAATAGTGGGATCAATTCCGGAAGAGAATACACCCGGGAACAGATACAAAGAGTTGCTGCTGAGATCCCATCGATACAGATGATGTCTGCAGTATCAAAATTCAAGCGCGGAATTTTTCCCTGGGAAGAAACAGTGCGCAATGATTTTACTGTAGCGAATGCATCGATCCCGTTATCACTGAATGTTGACAGCTCATACTGGTGGCTTATATATGGTATCAGTACATTGATGACAACTGCAGCAACGGATTTCGATTCTGAGATTGTAGATATCCGAATCAATACATTAACCTCGATGATCGGGAATCCATGGCCAATACAAATGATCAGACAGTTTACAGCTAAGCCGGTTGACTTCTATTTGGCGGTACCTCCAAATGCAACATTGATAACTGAATTGCAAAATGGCGCTACTGCAGCAAATACAATTGCGATACATTACCATGGTATCCGATTAAGAGCTGATATTGGTGATAAGCTCCTGGATATCGCAATGAAAGAAGAGATCTATTAACCGGGTAAAATTATGAAAATAATTTTTGCATTATTAATTGTAACCAATGTTATGTATAGCCAGATAAAGAATAATTTAAATCAGCAGGTAGAATCACTCAACAGGACCGGGTTTATTCTGCAGTTAAGTGATGATGGCGCCGGCGGCCTGCTTATTGCCGGCACAAACGGTACATTTGATATTCCGCTTTCCGGAAAAACTATTTATGAGATCCACCGGATAGATCTGATAGTCAGCTCGTTCATCTGGGTCATACCGCCTGCAGTTGTCCAGGGAATTGCATATCCCAAATGGGAGCAATTCTCAATATCGATCAAGCTTGCAGCATCAATAAGGGACCCAAATGGCAGTACAATCCGTCAGAAGCTTTTTAATGATCTGCTGTATACAACTCCTGATGGGATCACTTCCACAAAATTACTTTATGAACCTTTTGTATTTGAGACTGATATCAACAATGATAATATTTTATATATCAGTACAACAGAATTTCAGTCAACGATTGAATCATTAACCGGGATCACGTTGCCGCCTCCCAGCGGATCTGTTTTTGTCCGGGCATCTATTTTCCTCGAGGGAGTTAGTTATCCAAATCCTGATAAACAAATATTTCAACGCCATAGCAAATGATAAATACAGTAATAGATCTTTCGCATCACAATCTGATATCAGATTTTGATGCAGTGAAGAATGCCGGCATATCCGGAATAATTCACAAAGCAACTGAGGGCTATTCTTTCGCCGATCGGAAATACAAAAACCGTAGCATCAAATGGAAAGATGAAATGAATATGCTTTGGGGAGCTTATCATTTTGCATCACGGGGTAACGGTGTTACTCAAGCAATGCATTTCCTGAAGACGGTAGCTCCTGATGATCAAACTCTTCTGGTGCTGGATTATGAATCCGGCAGCAACGGCCTGATGACTATTGCTCAAGCTGAAGAATTTGTACAGTATTGTTTTGATAAGACCGGCAGATGGATCGGACTTTATTCCGGGAATGATATCAAAGAAGAAGCCGGGAAGATATCAGAACACTCAGTACTCAGAAATTGCTGGCTCTGGATAGCGCAGTACGGCCCGCGTGTAAAAAATATTCCTCCGGCATGGGGTAGATGGACCATGTGGCAATATACAGATGGCACTGCTGGTCCTGATAAGTATGGAAAAATTGTCCCGGGCATCGGTAAATGCGATCGGGATTTATTCAATGGAGATGTTACCGGGCTTTGTAAATTATGGAATGTAAAACCCGATACCATTGCTGCAGCTCAAAAACCATTAGAAGATTATACTGAAGACGAGGCGTGAAATCTTTCATTAATCCATATTACAATTACAACAATTATTATTTGCTGGGTGCATCGATCACTGAGCTGAGGTCCTGGTCTGCAGATGCCCGGATAAAAGCTTTTTTAAATTTGATTGCTCGAGCTGAGGGGACCTATAACAAAGGTGATAATGGATATAATGTAATATTTGGTGGAAGTACTTTTTCCGGATATACAGTTCATCCAAACAAATGTATTAAATTTCGCAATACATGTTCTACGGCTGCAGGGAGATATCAATTCCTGAAGCGCACGTGGGATGGATTGAAGTCATCGATAGGCCTACCGGATTTTTCACCAGCTTCCCAGGATCTTGCGGCCATCCAGCTGATCAGCCAGGAGGGCGCAATTAATGATATCATAAATGGCAATATCCAGACTGCTATAAATAAGGTTAGAAATATCTGGGCCTCGTTCCCCGGTGCCGGTTATGGCCAGGGTGAAAGATCGATGTCTGAGATGTTAACCTGGTACAATACATACCTGGGAAATTCCGGCAGCAATTTATCTGAAGAAACAAGTGCAGCTCACCAGGGTACAGCGATATCAGATCTATTCACTGGTGGCCTGGGAAGTTTTCAAACATTTCTACTTATTGGATTAGGTGTTACTGCAGCAGTTGTTATTTATAAAAATAATTCCTGAATCGAATTTATGAGCAATTTAACAGTACAGACAATTCTTAACCAGGGTTATTATCCTGTAGGTCAATTACAGCTTAATGTGATTGATACACCCACACAAATTTCACCGGTGCCGGCTAATGTGAATCTGATGATGATTAAATGTCCATTAGATATATCCGGTGGAGCGCGATTATTCATCGGTGATTCTGCAGTGACCGTAAATGATGGATTACCTTTATTTGATATTAACGCTGGTGGCCTGCTTTCAAACACTGCACCACCATTTCAAATATTAACCAGCAAACCGGACGAGTGGTATATGGTTAGCAATATTGCACCAGGTGTTAAAATGAATATTTTATTCCTTGCTGCAATAGGCAGCTAATATTACAATTCAAAATATTTTACTAATTTAATTTCAAATGTTATGGCAGCCAGACCTCCAAAGAATGGATCCCCACAGGATCAACCTGAAGTAGTTTATTTACCTGATTATGACCGCAGCGCTTTCATGGAAGAGCTGATGGATAAATACGGATCATCTGAAATAGGATGGACCAATATAAACCTCTACAGAAAAAATCAAAAAGGCGAATGGCCATGGTTGTATAAATTCGATGCGCCTCCGGAGATCTGGGAAGTATCAGATCTGTTTGGCGGGGGAGATTATAAAGTTTATATCAACTGGAAAGATCAGGATGGTAAAACAAACCTCCGGACAAAAAAATTTATCATCGAGGGACCACCCAGGATGCCTGCAGCTGGTGTACAAATTAATAATGGAGCTGTTCAACAGGTCCCGGTGTCTCCAGCTCAAGCTGAAGATCCTGAAATTGCGTTTCTGAATAAGGCCTTATTATATAAAAAGCTTTACGGTGGTGATGAAAAATCCGGATCGGACTCTCAAGTAATTCTGGCCGCAATGAATAACACACATGCATTGATGATGGAAGCGATGAAAACAAATAAACCGGCAGAGGATCCTACAACAAAAAGGCTCATGGATAAATTAACCGATGTCGCATTTGAAAAATCAACCGGCAGTGAGATCGATACATATTTAAAGATCGATAAAGCTATCAATAAAAATTCTGCAGCTCCAGCTGAAGACAGTGTTACCGGTATCATCAAAGAATCATTGCCGGTATTACTGGAGCTGTTTGCAAACAAGGGCGCTGGAGCTGGGGTCGTGCATGCACGCCGAGGCACAAATCCGGGTCCCGGGGTCAATGGTGCCGGCATAAGGCCTGTAAATAACTCAATGCAAGCTCCTGGAGGCGCTCAAACCGGTTTAGAAGGCATAAACCAGGCCATCCAGGAAATGTCACGCATTATGGATAATAATTTCCGCGCTGTATCTGACCAGGTAAACGGCCTGCAGCAGAATCTTACCAATATCGATACCAGGTTAAAAGAGCTGGAAGATGATTACTGGATCGATGATCCTCCTGCAGGAGATCATCCAGATGTAAATAATAATATGGTTGTTGTTAACCAGGAACAAAGAGGAGGGGAGTATCAGGTGAAAACAAAAAATCCGATCTATCTTGCCATGGGTAAAAAATTGAGAGATGCATCTGATCAGGAAAAGGTTACACATCTGCAGACATACGTTCCGCAATTCGGAGATGCTGCAACATATCAATGGTGCCGGGATTATGATGCAATTGATACACTGGAGGAATTTAACCGGTTAATGAAGCTTGCAGGATATGAAGATCTTGTATTGACTGAGGAGTATACTCCGGAATAATTTACCAAGGGGATTTATTAATCTCTTCACTTAGTGGAGGGATGGCTACCCGGGTGGAGATGGAAACATCGAAGCCTGGGTTTTTTTATCATCTTCCGGATACACACAATTTCCATCACAACAAAGGAGTGGGTATTCATCATTATCTTCGAGGATATGATTCCCGGGATCTTCCGGCTTATATAAAATAACATCACACCAATCACCATACATATATGATACCGGGTGGCCACAATTCAAACATATTTTTATCTTTTTATTTTTCAATTCCTAAGATCTGAATATTCAAAATTTTCATCACTATCATCAGGTCTCACATAAGTATCAACTTGTCTGTATTCAGCTTCATCAAAATTATCACCTATTACCAATTCAAAGCTATGTCCAATCTTGCCGTATCTTCCAATAAAATCAACTATTCTTTTATTATTTATTTGGAACAACCAACCTTTTTTTTCTATAGAAGAATAGTATTTTGAACCCAACCAGATAAACTCTTTATCAGTATGATCAACTAAAGCATATTCTGTTCCCATTATGGATAATATCCTCCTTTAATTTCAATCATCATAAATTTCTTCTGATGTAATGTTTCTAATGCTATCCAAAGTACCATCACGCTCGAAGCTTAACACATGTACATGCTCATATGCCTTTAACAAATAAGCATTATCGATTTGACTGCATTTTGTGAATCCATGCTCATTCATAAAATCCAGTACATTTTGATAAGTTATCATACTTTTATAACTATGTTCAAGGCGCATCGGTGGATATTTGGAAATCAAATGTACCAAATACATCAAAGATTTGCTCCCGTTTTTGTACCATACTTCAGATTCTCCATTATGGTCTTTATCTAAAATGAAAACTGTATATGTCATTGACTAAGCTCCTTACTATGGGTTGACTAAACCGCTACTATTGCATAACTAAGCCAAAAATAAGCAAGAAAAACTCTGAAATCAACCTGTGCAATATCGCACAGGTTCACTTTATCAGCGGTTTAAAATGCATACCTGTGCGAAATCGCACAGGGGCTTTATTAATTACATAGGGGAGTATATTCCGAAATACCCCTGTTTGTTTCAAAATAGCCCTAATCGTTTCATTATACCCCTGAATTGTCTCACTCAGGCCTGTTTATATTACGATACCCCTACAAATTATAACATACCCCGGTAATTTTACATATGGCCCTAGAAGCAATTCACACCGGGCCGAAAGCATATCGCTCTGGTAATACTATATACTTTAGAATAATTGTTTTGGAATAATTAAAAGAAGATAATGATTATAGGAATGGAGCAATTATCATCATCATTTTCTACGGATCACCAGAAGCAAAATCAAAAGCGTTAACAAATAGGGTGAGGTGAATCCGGTAATTTATATAAACGCTTGACAAATCAAGGAAAATTATTATATTTGTAAAGGTTGTTATGAGAGAAAGCTGCAAACATTCAACTTTACATAATATATATTTATAATTTACAGGCATTTATGCCGTGAATAGGGGATAGACCTGTAAATTAAAATTGCGAAGTTGTACCTCCATAACCGCCCAAATCTTAAACTAACGGTTAATTCATATGGGACATTTTTCGCTTAATTCTTTCCTGAAACAACTTGCAAGCGGCAAAATTGTTTTATACACCCCGGTTTATTCAACCTTTACCAGAATTCCAGATAAGATTTTAAATGCGAATCAAAAGCAGATAATTCAAGGCTTCATGCTTTTCTCTCAGGCAACAAAAATCCTGAAGCAGTTGGGACTTATTGATAATAAGTTCCAGCTGCCCATCGGGATCATTGCCCAGCTGGTGGGATTCTCGCGTTTCCAGGCGCAGCGCGCAATTAAAAAAATCCCGGCCGCTGTTAAGCTTATCAACCAGCATAAATTATTAAAGAATGGTGAGAAGCTTGTTTTTGAGATCAAGGATGAAAATGGTGTTGATATCCCGGAGCATGAAATTAACACAAGCGGAGGATCTTACTGGTATGTATTCAGATATACAACTCCCCGTGCAAAGGAAGAAATTAAAGGATCACTGCATGAAGATGCTGAGCTGGATAAAAATGATCCATCACCTGAGTTAAAGTATGACCAGGGAACAGATCCACACCTGGCAGATAAGAAAAAAGAATTTGATAAAATTGCCAAAGACATCCCATCTGGAGATTTCAGAAATTTATATTATTACCCGCTGGATGAAATTGTTCGTGCAGTTGATTATTATCTATTAACTTTACAGGAGAAAAAAGATCAGGCAGTTGCAGCAAGAAGAGATGTTGAAAAGGTTGGATTAAATTATATGTGGCTGAAGCTTTGCCTGGAGAAAAAATATTATTTAACAAAATTCACTCCCCGGCAGAAAGTAAAAAATGAAATTGAACAGATGAAAATATTAATTGCCAAGGTAAGAAGCTTTATAACTGATACAAAATTAAAAACAGATCTGAAATTATTACACGATAGAAAACCCTCTCACCGGTATAATCAATTTGAAAATGTTGCGGCACTTCATTCAGGCCTCTATTCGGAGTATCAGCACTTAAACCCGGATACACAAAAAGCTATTTATGAACTGGCCAAAAAATATTTCAGGTTTGAAAATGCGAAAGATTTAAAGGACCGTGATAATGTTGTGCACGATAAAGAAAATGCGAAGCACCGGCTGCAGCAAATTATTTCAGTCGCATATTTAAATTTTATATAAACCATAAACCAACGAAAGGGAAATAATGTCAAAATCGCTTATAGATGCACCATCAAATTCCATTGAGATAACCAGAGCAAGTAACGGATTTATTGTTACCATGCCACAGACAAGACCTTTTTATCCACTTATTCAAATGGGTATGCAGATACAAAAGGAAGTTAATCCAGAAAATGATGTTGATGCAATAATTCAAAAATCAAAAGAAGTAGAGCGCCCTCCGATTCCGGTTTGTGAAGATTTTCATGTATTCAAAGATTACCGCGGCGTGATAGCTTTCCTTGCTGAGCTGGAAGATAAATTATAATTTATTAACTAACCAAAATTCCAAAAATGAAAAGACAGCCATCTCTTCAATTAACTGACCGGGACCTACTCGGAATACTGCAGCTGATTATTAAAAAAACTATTTGGTATAAAATGAATTACAAAATTGCACCCTGGCCATTCTCTCATATTATTAAACGCGAATTGAGCTTACTGAGAACCGCCGGGATAGATGATGATGCATTCATTGACCGTGGGTTTGAATCTGCAGCGGAAATTAAGCTGGGAACCTTTGCCCGGAATTACGGAGATATCTTATCCGGGGAACAAATATGATCCCATTTGAAAATCTATTGGAGAAAAATCCTCCATTCAAAATAATTAGCACTGAGGAGTTTGAGAAAGATACATTTGAAATGATGTTTTTGAAAGAAGCTACAGATAAATTTTATTTCAAGGTTCAGGGTAAATGGTTTTTGGGTGAAACACATAATGATAAAGTTACATTAGCTATAATCGAATGGAATGATGAAATCAAAATAACTGATTTTGAAAATTTGTTAAAAGGAGTACATACATAAAATGGCAGAAAAAAATAATATTCATCAGCCGGTGATAATTAACCCGGCGTTAAAACCGGTTATCGATGCCCGGTTAAATGAGTGGAAAGAATTTTGTGTTAAAAATAATTTTGTTCCGCTGATGCTTGTGGCCGTAAATGATAAAGGGTCCGCAATACTGCTGAGTGATCCTAATGCACCAACAATGCCGAAGATATCAACCATGATAAAGTTAGCCGGTTCCCTGGCTGATCAGGAGATGTTGAAACAGATCCAGGTCCAGATCGATGGCCCGGGTGATAACAAAGAAACAGTGCCGCTTAAATTCCCGGGGAGCTGAATATGGAACAGAATATTATTCCAACAGTAACAATCGCAATCCCCTGGTTAATATGTTTTTTATTTATAGCTTTTTTTGCTGGAGCGGTTTTGGTTATGTGCATTGATATTAAGCTCGAGAAAAAATTTGATAAAATTAAAAAGGATTTATACCGTGGATCCTAATTCAGTCGATCTCGAATCTGCAGATGATTTATATATGAAGCTCAGGGACCGGTCAAAGTTAACGCCGGGTGAAATAAAGCAGCTCATAAAAACAGTTGATGAAGTAAAATTTATTATTAACACTGCAAAGCTCGGACCACAGGGCCAGAAGTCTGCAGTTTCAATTTACAATAAATTATTAAAGCTGGAGAGTAAGCACCGGCTGAAAAAAGAAATACAAATCACAAAAGGATTATTTAACAATACATAAAATGGGATATACAACTACACCGCTAACAATTGTAGATAAAAAGCTATTGAGGGGTGAAATTCCCACAGAGCAGGACTACAAGGAGAGCCATAAGCAAATTATGGAACATTGCAGGAAAGAGATTGAGGAAAATCAAAATAAAATATTTGCATTAAAATTTTTATTTGGAATCTTATTATTAATTATTGTTGCATTTATTATAAAAAGCATATGACCATGGGATCATACATTACTGATGAAGAAGCAATTGAGCTGGCAGCTGCAATTGAAGCCTGGAAAGATAAGCAGCCGGAATACATTGCAGTAAAAATGACAAATGAAGAAATTGTTCACGAGCTGCAGCCGGACGATCCACCGAATTTTAACTTTATTGTATTCGGCCGGGATGTATTCAGCAAAAATGATTTTAAGCTTATAGAAGATGAATTATACATGAAGAAATTAAATCCGAAAAATTACCATGAACGGCATATACAGGTGATACCATGGGGATGAAAGTAATTGAAGAAATTACCGATGAAGAAGCTGCTGCAGCTGGTGAAAATTACAGGAAGTGGAAGAAGAAGCAGCCGGAATATATTGCTGTTGAAATGACAAATAAAGAAATTGTTGCTGAATTAATAAATGCGGTAAATTTTTATCACCTGGTTCGTACGAATAATTATAAAAAAGATGGGAAAGTTTATGTTGTAGAAATTAGAGGCAAGCTTTACAAAAAAGTTAAAAATCCATATAACCAATTTCAAACAATTATACCATGGCCGGTGAAGTAAAAAATAATAAGGAATCAAAATCACTTTCATTATCAGCTGATGTTGTTGACAAGATGGAAGAGTGTTCTAAGAAAAATAAAATATATGAATCTGAGATCGCTGAATATGCTTTAAGAAATTTATTCAATCTTCCTCAGGATAATTCTAAAATGATATTACATAAAATATTTAAAAATGGGAGTTAATTTATTTTTCTGTTTGAATCATACTCATACTTCATTTTCATTATTGGCTCAAAGGCATTTTCTAAAGCACCAACGGACCCACCAAAAGTAGAATTATCGGTATTCTCATAAACTATCTCACCAATACAATTTATCAATGTTATTGTAGCCCGCTCGAAAAGATTATTTTTATCTGAAGTATATTCAATTTTACATTCCAGTATAATACAGCTATCGGTTTTAAAATCCCCTGGTGTTTTTGATAGATCATCTCCCTGCATATATACCCTGAATTTCTTTTTCAAAAAACAATTTCTAACCGTTCTTAATTCATCACTGCTGGCTCGGATTTTACTTCCATAATTCATTGTATCAAGAATAATATATTTATAAGAATTCAGATCATAAACATTTCCCACTTCCTGGGCGGAAACCTGTAATGCTAATAAACCAAAAAAACAGATAAATATTAAATTTTTCATCATTTAATTATTATTAGGTTCTCGTAAGGCCTTAATATACTCTAATAAGGAAAAACAAACAATTTCCATTATTATTCCCCCAATGAACCAGGAAATATCAATACCACAGGGACCATCACTCACTATTAAGCCGTACTGGGGCATTGATAACACTCTTGTAAATATTAAGCAGCTCATTAAGGAATACAAGAACTCTCCGGAGGTTGCGCAATTTGATGGCCTGGCTTTATCACAGATATTTGATGCAGTAAAAAATATTCCTTACTTTGAAGATCCCGCAGAATTTGAATGGATACAGTCACCGAAGAGAACACTCCAGCGCGGAGGTGA
>Ga0209819_10000179_pt1 | contig 17656 bp, 15 predicted proteins | sample PPLLak2March2015_FD_187248 | JGI IMG/M metagenome (GOLD analysis project Ga0209819, IMG submission 187248) | Freshwater sediment microbial communities from Prairie Pothole Lake near Jamestown, North Dakota, USA - PPLs Lake P7 Core (1) Depth... | ecosystem: Environmental > Aquatic > Freshwater >... | reverse complement strand
CTGTCAACTGGCTTCTGATGACTGGTTTCCCTCTTGCATTCTTCATATTTATGCGCTACATTACATTAACCACGAATTAACCCACAGCTTACAGCCTAAAAACCCATGAAAACCATATCCCTCATCCTCCTCCTATCCCTGTTTCTCTCCGCCTGCACGACTCTCACGCCAGAAATTCAGTCTGCCGAAGAATTCGTAGTCGCTCCCGAGTCGCAAATCCCCTGGCCTACCAATAATTGGCTGGAATCCACACCCGAAGAGCAGGGCCTCGACCCCGATCTGCTGCAAGATCTACGGACTGCAGTCGAAGATCAGGACCTGCCAGTTCACAGCCTGCTCGTCATCCGCCACGGCGCCATCGTCCTGGAGCACTACTACTCGCCGTATGAACAAAAAACCACGCACGTTCTCTACTCCGTTACGAAGAGTTTCATATCCACCCTCATCGGAATCGCTGTTGACAAGGGATACATTGCCAGCCTGGACCATCCCGTCCTCAATTATTTTCCAGGAAGTACCTTCGAGAATGCGGATCCACGCAAAGAGGCGATGACCTTACGCGACCTTCTCACCATGACTTCCGGGCTTGACTGGGACGAAGGTATGCCAGGCTACCAGGGAATAACGATGAGAGGCTCTAAATATGCCCTGGATCTCCCGATGGTCGCTGATCCTGGCTCTGAATTCTTGTACTGCTCAGGCTGCTCGCATATCCTATCCAGCGTGCTCGAGCAAGCCGCCGGGCAGAGCACCGTTGATTTTGCCCAGGAAAACCTGTTCAAACCCCTGGGGATCAAAAAACCGTCCTGGGAAATGGATGCAGAAGGTACTGCAATTGGCGGTCGGGGATAGTATCTCACGCCTCGCGATATGGCAAAGCTGGGTTATCTCTTTCTCCACCAGGGGCAGTGGGAAGGCGAGCAGATCGTCTCATCCGGCTGGGTGAGCGAAGCGGTCAGCCCCCAGGTCTCTGTAGACCCGGGCGTCTCTTACGGTTACCAGTGGTGGGTCTTCCCGGATCAGGCTGCTTATGCTGCTCAGGGTATGGAGGGTCAAAAGATCTTCGTCTTCCCCTCTCACGACCTGATCGTCGTCGCAACTGCCGGCTTCTCCGGCGACGACCCGCTCCTCGACCTGGTCATGGAGTATGTCATTCCCGCTTTGAGAGACTGAACCGGTTCACGGTTTTCGGTTTACAGTTTGCGGTTCAAGATCCCATTAAGTAGGCCCTCCCGAAAGGGAGGGTTTGTTCTCCTTGTAGCCGCGTCCCTGCCTGGATTTTGGGTATATGTTCCAAGCCTCCCGAAGGGGAGGCTTCGTGCTCTTAGTTGCCGCGACTTGAGTCGCCAGAAAATATCAATTTCGGCAATGTAGCTGCCTCAGATTCACCAAGCTGATATGTGGAATCATCCTGAAGAATCACACAAAATTGAATACTGCTTGCTGCTCACTGCTCACTGAAATTTTGACCTCTGGCTTCTGATCTCTGGCCTCTGCCCTCTGGTTTCTGTCAACTGTCTTCTTACCTCTGGCTTCTCTCCACGGGCAGCCCCTCCATCTCCATGATCTTCAGCGCATTCGTCGTCGGGCTTGCACCCGGGTGGATCTGGTAATCAAATGCCAGCCTGCCATCCTGCACATAATCACGGAAATGGTAGTTCGTCACCATCGGGCTCTTCTCATCCAGCTTCGCCAGCTCCAGGTCGTGTGTAGCGATAAACCCAATCCCCGCTTTCCCAATCACCTCCTCGATGTATGAGCGGCTCCCAATCAGGCGCTCGCGGTTATTGGTTCCACGGAAAATCTCATCGACCAGGTAGAGCAAGGGAAATTCTTGGGTCTGTTTCAATTCTTCCAACAAGCACTTCAAGCATTTCACCTCAGCATAAAAGTAGGAAAAACCATCGGTGATCGAATCTGTGATACGTATACAGGTATGCAAGCGGAATGGCCGGCTGCGCAAGTTGATCGCATTTACAGGTGCTCCAGCATAAGCCAGGCACAGGTTTACCCCGATCGTCTTTACGAAGGTGCTTTTCCCTGCCATATTCGATCCGGTGATGATGGCAACCTCGCCTAATGATGCGACTTTGATATCATTGGTACGTTTCTGTTCCTTGTGGATCAGCGGGTGACCCATGCCTGCCGCTTCGAATGCGCTGACAGCTTCCGAAGTTATCTCCGGAAAGACATACTCCGGGTTGAGACGCCCAAAAGTTGCCAGCGATATCATCGCCTCCAAACGATACCAGGTGGTTACCCACTCAGGCAGCAGTGACACCATTTGATCCCGTAACCGGCCTGCAAAGAACGCTGTGTAGAAATCCCAGGGTAGAAAAAAGTTCAAGAGCAAACCCAGGATCGGGTTTGACCGAACGCCAACCGCGCTGGTCATCCGTTTGATCCGTCTCAGGTATACGGATGGGAGATTTCCAGGCTCTCGATAAGGTGCGCATGCTTTCGTCAGTTTCGTGCGGTATCCGAACGGGTAAGTTTCCAGGTGGTGCAGGATTTGCTTGAATGGGTCCATCTCCCGGTCAAAGTCCACAACGGCTTCCATCATCTCAGCCAGTGGTTTTGAGTATTGATAGTAGAAAATCATGTATAACGGTAGGGAGATTAGCCAGTACGCCGGGAGAATTCCTGCTGTGTTGAGGATGAATAACCCAAGGTTCAACCCCGCCAGTAGGGTGCTCACCGTCAGCACCCATCCCATTTTCTCCATGGGCATCGATACATTCAGCCACTTCAACAGCCGTTCTCCCCGAAGCTGATCCTTAGAAAGAGCCCGGAAATCCAAAAGCAGCTTATCCATAAATCGTGGGGCTGTCATCAGCTCTCTCACGATCCCCTGCCGTTCCTGGATTTCTCTCAGGTTCGGACTTGCTTCCGACAACCAGCTTGCCAGCAGTCGGCTCCCATCCACTGAAACAGCCAGGTCGATCAGTTGGTGCAGTGAGGCTGTCCCGGTCAGATCGAGGTCGATCTGCAGCCTGGTTTTATCTACATGTGCAAAAGATAGGCTGTTGTCCGGGATTCGAGGCCAATCCAGGGTTGCTCGTGCGCACTGTTCTTCCAGGATATCTCGAAATATTTCATAACGTCGAATCCATCTGTCTAATCGTCTATGTAAACCAACAATGATAATGAAAACAACGAAAGCTGCCCCTGCTGTTATCCAGGTGAAAACCTCTTCCAGAAATGTTGCCGTAATCCAAGAAAGGAACAGACCTGCTAAAAATGGAATGATCCTGAGCCATACGAACTGTTCGCTCCTCTTCCTCAACACAGCGATTACGTTATTGTAACGATTGATTCTCTTCTGCAAGTCTTGAGTGATTGTTCTGTCTACTTCCAAGCTTTGCCTCATCTATCATGATTTTAGCCGGAGCCGGTTGGCATCGTGCTCTTTGTTGCAGCGATTTCAACCGCCTATAGTGAAAAAACAAGAGTTGGCGGCCTATCTCCACCGCCAACTCCTATTATACTTACCTTCACATTTTACCAGGCAATCACCGCCCTCTGGCCTCTGACCTCTGTCTTCTAATTTCGGGTTTCTTCCTCGCCAGACCGTGCCTATCTATTACTGATTACTATTCACAGCCTCACTGATAACTGCCTACTGCCTACTGATAACTGAAATTCTGACTTCTGCCTTCTGACCTCTGGCCTCTGTTCACTGTCTCACTGATTACTGTTCTTAGCCAAACTTATAAGCCACGCCGAACCCGCCGCGCGGCAGCTTCCAGGTAATATTGTTATGAGGGCACATCACCCGGCAGCTTCCGCATTCGATGCAGCTTTGTGGAGCAATCTGTACCTGACCGTCGGCTTGTTCCTTATAAGCGCCAACCGGGCAGAAGTAGAGGCAGCCCTTATCGGTGCAGCTTGCGCATACATCGGGTTGAATAATATGGATATGAGACTCTTGTTCGTCAACGTAGTACTTGAGTGACATCAAAATGTCGTCGATATAGACCTCAGGCAGTTTTTCGCCGTTCTTGGAAATTTTCTTTGCTTCTTTGGTGTTTAGTTGTTCGTTCATTCGCTTACCATCCCATTACAGTCTTGCCAAAGGAGAGGATATCGCCAGCAGCTTTCAGGATCGGTCGTCTTGCGGTCAGCGAGCGCAGAATATCCCGGTAGAGCTGCTTCTTCGGTTTTCCGAACCCGTTCATGAACATTCCAAGCGCATCGTTGATGAAGGTCGGGTAGACATCCATAAATTCGGGATGCGTATCCAGGAAACGGGACAAATTTCGGTACTGGTAAAGGTCCTGCAGGACGAAACGCTTGTTAAGCTTCTCGCGGTACTGTGCCAGCGTACCAGATGAGAAATCTTTGATCTTGTGTGCCGCCACAGCCGTTTCGGCTGCCGCTTTCCCGGCGATAATGGCCATATTGGTGCCTTCCCAGTGCAGAGCGTTGACCATCGTCGCAGCGTCACCGGCGACCATCACGCCGTCGCTGAAGAGTTTAGGCATGTTGTGCCAACCGCCTTCTGGGATGAGGTGAGCGCCGTACTCCATCAGTTTTCCACCGGCAACCAGTGGGGCGATCTGTGGATGGTTGAGATAGCGCTGCAGTACTTCGTAAGGGCGCACCTTATGTTCTGCAAGTTTATCCAGGTTGACGCCTAAACCAATCGAGATGCTGTCCTGGCAGGTGTAAATGAAACCAAGCCCGGTCAAGCCCATAGAGACATCGCCCATCACCGAGACTGCCAGCCCGTGTTCCTTGTCAATCAGCCCGAAGCGGGCGTTGATCGTCTCAGCGGGCAGCGAAATGAGCTGCTTTACGCCAAGGGCTACGGTATTCGGTTTCAAATCGTGGTCGATCAGGCCAAGTTTTTGGGTGAGCAGGTTGTTTACGCCCTCACAAACAATGGTCACTGGGGCGTAGACATCGCCGTCTGGTCGATCAGTTTTAACGCCGATCACTTTCCCGTCTGGTTCGCGGATAAAATCGACGACGGTGGTTTTGGGGATGATCAAGACGCCTTCTTTTTGCGCCTGTTCCGCCCACCAGGCGTCAAACTTAGCCCGCAAGGCGATATATGCATCCTCAGGTTTGTTGTTTAGGTGCCCGCCTTGGGCAGTCATACGAACCAGGCCGTCTTTCGAGAGGAACCAGAAACCTGTTTCGGTTACCGGACGTTCCAGCGGAGGCTTGCGGTCCCAAAAATCCGGGTAGACTTCCTTCAAGGCATGGGTATAAACCGCCCCGCCAAAGAAGTTCTTTCCACCCGGGTTTTGGCCGCGCTCGATCAAAGCAACCTTCAGTCCATTTCGTGCCGCTATAGCAGCCGCTGTAGACCCGGCTAGCCCGGCTCCAATAACAATGACATCGAAACTGATCTTTTTCCCGTTCCGGTTATCAAGTGTTTGCATGTTCTACCTCTTTCTGCGCACGGATCTCTTTGATCATGGCAGGAATTACTTCAAAAAGGTCGCCGACAATACCAACCGTTGCTACATCGAATATTGGGGCATCCGGATCCCGGTTAATGGCCAGAATGAAATCAGAATCTTGCATTCCAACCTTATGCTGGATCGCACCCGAAATCCCGGCTGCAATATACAGTTTCGGACGTACGGTTTTCCCGGTCTGTCCTACCTGGTGATCGTAAGTGATCCAGCCTGCGTCTACACATGGACGGCTTGCTGCAACAATGCCGCCGAGTTCGTCTGCCAGCTCTTTCAGCATAGTAAAGCCGGCAGGGCCACCCAGGGCTCTGCCGCCTGCGACGAGGATGTCGGCATATTCGACCTTTGCGCTGGAAGCCTCGTTGCGGATAATTTTGATAATTTCTGCGTTGATGACACCGTTGTCGGTAAACACCTGCTCGCGAACGATCTCGCCCTCTGCCTGGGGGTTTGGTTCAGGCATGGGGAACACCCTGGGTCGTACAGATGCCATCTGCGGCCGGTGATTTTTGCAAACAATTGTCGCAATTACGTTACCGCCAAAAGCAGGCCGGGTTGCGAGTAATAATTTCTTTGTGCTGCCCTTTGGTTCGCCCATCTCAAGCTGGGTGCAGTCGGCTGTCAGTCCGGTACCTAATTTGGTCGCTACAGAGCCTGCCAGGTCTCTACCTAATGTTGTTGCGCCGATCAGAAAAACTTCTGGCTGATATTTTTCTACCAGGCTTGCCAAAGCAGTGTAATACGGCTTATTTAAGTAATGCTTGTAAGCAGCATCGTCGACAACGTAGACCCGATGAGCGCCGTACTGCATCGCTTCTTTTGCTATTTCCTCAACCTGATGACCGACGAGGATGCCTTCTACAACAGCCTCTTCACCTGTCGATGCCATTTCATCCTTGATATCCGCTGCGAGCTTATTTGCTACGCCTAAAAGCTCCCACGCCACCGGATGCACTTTGCCTTCTTCTTGTTCAATAAATACCCAAAATCGTCTGGTCATTTTGCTCCTCCGGAAATTGAACTGAATATCCCGGCTGCATTCACCTTCTCGAACGCCAGTTTGATTGCCTCTTCAATGCCGTCTTTAGGCTGGATAACCTCACCTCTGGCGTGTTTTTCGGGGTTGGTCACTTTGTTTACCATGGTAGGCGAACCTTTTAAGCCGATATGCGCAACGTCAAATAATACTGGACTTTCCGCCGTCCAGGTCTCCGGTTCGTATTGCAGTGAGTAAATCAGATCAGGCAGGGAGGCGTATGGAATTTCTGCAATCTCTTTCTCGCAGGTCAGCAGGGCTGGGAGAGGAGCTTTGATCACCTCGTTCCAGCGCTCGGTCTTTCTCTCAACCGTCACATATCCCTCTTCCAGGTTGACATCATGGATAATTACTGCATATGTGATTAATGGAAAATCTAATCGAACGCTAACCCCTGGTCCTACTTGAGCAGTATCTCCATCGATAGCTTGTTTTCCAAACAGGATCAATGACAGCGGCTCTTTTTCATGGATCGAACGAATGGTTTCAGCCAGTACATAAGAGGTTGCCAGAGTATCGGCGCCTGAAAATTTTCTATCTGAAATCAGGACACCTTTATCTGCTCCCATCTCGATGCATTCCCGAATGGCTGTTACCGTGCTCGGTGGTCCCATAGACACCACGGTTACCATTCCTCCCAACTTCCGTTTCCACTCAACGGCCGCCGCTACTGCATGTGCGTCATAGGGATTGAGGATCGTTGGGACACCTTGCCGGATAAGGTTCCCGGTCTCGGGATCGATGCGGATATTTGTGGTATCAGGTACTTGCTTTATGGCTACAAGCGCGTGAAACAATTTAACCTCCTGATGTTACAGCGCGTAAAAAATAAAATTGAGCGCTGCCAATATGATGAATGCATTCGTTGCACTACGGAGAATTGTTCAACAGTGTGCGACGGAGCTGCATTGGGTTGAATACCCTAATTGGTATATGCTAATATACCCAATCTCGGGAAATTTCACTAGTGACTAATGTCACGATAATAATCCAAATTATCACAATCGATAACCTTCTGTTATCAACGGCTCCTGACGACAATGCGCTCAACGACCGGTATATGAGGGTGATAGTGAACGTGCACTCGTCTTACGAAGGGGAGATTTTCTTGAATTCTATCTTCGACCTGGCAAGAAATGTGATCACCTTCCGCGACGGTTAATGTTCCATCGATACCAATGGTCACATTGATGACGAGGTAAGGTCCAAACCGGTGGGCGTGGATCTCTTCCACCATGTCGATTCCTTCTACATCTTCAAGTAATTGGATGACTTCGCTGGCAATTTGCTCGCTTGGCACGGCATCCATCAAGTCGATCGATGCTTCGCGCAAGATTTCGATACCTGTCTTAAAGATCAGGATAGCAACCAGGGCTCCCGCAAGAGGATCGACCCATGGATATCCCTGCTGCCCCAGAAAAATACCGATCCCAGCAGCTGAAGCGGAAAAAATATCATTCCGGTGATCGTATGCGATTGCGGTCACCAGGGCATTTTTCGTTAATTTCCCCGTGTTCCTGGTATAAAAAAACAGGAAGATTTTGATGATTACAGTCAGGATAGCTATCCACAAGGCGAGGCGTGATCCACCCTGGAAAGTTGTTTCCCCGGTGAACAGCTCAAAAACCGTATTGATTGAATCCCAGAAAACGGCAACACCGGTCGTAATAACAAAAGATCCAACAACCAGTGATGCTATGCTTTCTAATTGCCTGTGTCCGTATGGGTGTTCTCTGTCAGCAGGTTTTTGAGCCATACGAACATAAATACTGGCTACGACGTTATACACAACATCAGAAGTCGAGTTAATGCCTTCTGCCAGTAGAGCTGGGCTGTGCCCGATGATACCAACGGTTGTTTTTACAATCGATAGAATGACATTTGCGACGAGTCCCATATTTATCGCAAAGATGCTCTTCTGATCGCGTAATTCGATATTCATGTTTACTATTAACCTTGCCAGTTACAACAAAATCACCCGATACCGGGCGAGGGGTAGTTACCGTACACTGTTATAAAACGTTGGATACGTTGGAAGATTATAATGCAGATCAATGTTAAATTCCATTTTATACCCTGATTGGTGCAATATATCGCCAGGCATATGCATGAGTAAGGACGACCAGGAGATATCTTACCTTCCACAGGTACTTTGATACCGGGCTGGGTAAGGAAATAGTAAAAATCAAGCTGGGCAATTTTCAGGGCTGGATGTAAGGACTGGCGACAGCTGCCTTTTCCTTTTGTAATTTTGCTTTGGGCACGTTCACCATGGGAAGGATGACGAGCCCAATTATGAAGAAGATGATTACAGATACGATTCCCAGGCGCAGGCTTCCGAAAAGCTGGTTTACCAGGCCAAACGTGAAAGTTCCCATCCAGGATGTGCCTCGCTCGCTGATCTCGTAAAAACTATAAAATTCCGCCTCCTGGTTTTGGGGGATCATCTGGGCAAATAAGCTGCGGCTGAGTGCCTGGCTGCCGCCGAGTACAAGGGCGATAATAAATCCAAGCAGCCAAAATTCCAACTGCCTCTGTTCCATACCCAGCACTTCAGCTGTACTTTGCATGCCTAGAGCGGCGTAAACTACCACCAGGCTCCAGATAACCAGACTGCCAATCAGGGTCCTTTTCGCCCCGAATTTCCCGGCCAGCCAGCCAAACCCTAATGCTCCCAGGAAGGCTACAAACTGGATCATAAGGATCACCAGGATCAGGTTGGTTGAGGTAAATCCAAGTTCTTCAGCCGCAAACACTGCCGAAACCACGATAACGGTTTGGATCCCGTCATTGTATAGAAGGTACGCCACCAGGTATTTCATCGCTTCTGGTAAAGTGCGGGCTTTCCGTATGATGAACAGGAACAGAACACCGATGGGACCTGTTCCTGGAAGTAGAGCCGCCCAGACAGGCACCTGTAGGATAAAAAGGATAGGTATAAATACGGGCAGTATGAGCAAAGCCGCCACAAGGGAGGTTGGTACTTCCATCAGGTTTGCTAGCTGCTTGAATCCAATCGAAAAATAGCTCTCACCAGGGGGCAGAGGACGCGGTGCTTGCCGTTTACGAAGCAGTGCGAAGGTAATAAACGAAAATCCCAGCCACCAAGCGCCAGCCGATGCCAGACTGATCCGGGCAACCAGATCGGTGGATAAACCCAATGATCCCGCTGCCAAATACAGTATCAGGTTCAAGAGTAGAAGGAGCCCGCCTCCCAGGTACCCCATTGCCCAGCCGAAGGAAGAAACTTTATCGCGCTGTTCTTCACTGGCAATGTTGGGCAGGTAAGAATTGTAGAAAACGATACTTGCACCAAATGCCAGGTTTGCCAGTACAAACAATCCTCCACCGAGCAAGTGACCCCCCGGTTGGACGAAAAACATCGCCATAGTTGCAGCCGCTCCGATTACACAAAAAAGCTGCAGAAGCTCTTTCCGCAAGTTTGAGAAGTCTGCCAGGGCACCGAGAATGGGTAAGAAGGTCACCTGTAAAAGGACAGAGGCAGATACCAGGTAGGTGAAGAATGAATCGAACCGGATAGGGACACCTAACAGATAAATAAAACCAGCGGCATCTGCTGCGGCTTCCGTTATTGCTGTCAGGTATGGACCAAGGAAGACTGTGACAACCGTCGTGCTGAAGGCGCTGTTCGCCCAATCATACATTGCCCACCCGAATATTTCTTTGCGTTCGTTATACCTGGGTGTGATAGCTTCAAGGTTCATTGTTCTCTCACTTCAGCCTCAAAGGTGATTGATGCTGCATTCTCGAAATGTAAGGTTACAGATATTGAATCACCAGGATTCAAGTCCTGGTTCAAATCCATTAACATGATATGCAGACCACCTGGCTCAAAATTGACTTCGCTGCCAGCCTGTAAAGGGACAGATTCCTGGTGCTCCATCAACATCGTGCCGTCTTCTGTCATTTTGCTCAAATGAAGCTGCGTCATATTCGCTGCATCTGATTCGACACTTGTTGCACCATCATCTATATTCTGATTGTTTTTGATGATCAAATATACTGCACTGTTCTCGCCTGAAAATCCAGGCCTTGCCCAGGCATCATCGATTGTGATTGGTTGAGACCTGGCAGTATTTTGCTGGCACGCTCCTAACAGCAGCGCGACAACGAACAACGCTGTGGGTATGATCGCCGGACGCCTCATATTTTCCCTCCCTATTTAAGACTGGCTCCTTTGGATGTTCAAATTTTACCAGAATCAAGCTCAGGCAGCGAATTCATTCAGGATGTATTACAATCATTTATAAGATTATTAGGGGGGAGAGAAATGTAGTTATATCTCCTTTTCCGGAATTATGAACTGATGTTATAAAGAGGCAGGATAAAGTGAATGAGAAAAAGATTTGCCTTATAACCGGTGCAACTTCGGGTATTGGGTTCGCTGCCGCACGAGAACTGGCTCAGCGTGGACATATTGTTCTTGGTGTTGGGCGCAGCACTGAAAAGAATGCACGGGTAGAGAAGCAGATAAAAAATGAATCCAGAAACGCTGAGGTTGAATATTTCCTTGCCGATCTTTCTTCTCAAGAAGATATCCGTGATTTGTCGAAGGCTATTCGTTCCAGGTATTCAAGTCTTGATGTATTGATCAATAATGCAGGAGCAATTTATGCGGATTGGCAGGAGAGTCCGGATGGCATCGAAAAAACTTTCGCTCTCAACCATCTCGGCTATTTTATGCTCACTCTCCTCCTCCTGGATCTAATGTGGGATAGTGCGCCTTCGAGGATTATCAACGTTTCCTCCGGGGCACACTCGGGTGTTCGCCTCGATTTTAATGATCTGGAGATGAAGAAAAATTACGATTCCTGGACAGCATATTCCAGGTCAAAATTGGCTAACATCTATTTCACATATGAGTTATCCAGGCGTTTGTCAGGTTCAGGGGTCACAGTGAATGCCATGAGCCCGGGCATGGTCGCTACTGATTTTGGGAAAAACAATCCTGTTGGCTCGGTTTTTGTTCCTGCTGAATCAAGGGGATCAAAAACTCCCGAAGTAGGAGCTGATACCCTGGTTTATCTGGCTCTATCTCCGGAAGTGGAAGGGGTTAGCGGTAGATATTTTCAAAACAGAGATCTGGTTGAAACCTCCCCAATCTCGCACGATAAGGAAACCGCGCAAAAACTATGGCAAGTTAGTCTTGATATGACTGGGCAAGAGCAGACACACGAAAGTACTGTTTGATGTGATTTATTCGTCAACCAGCATTCCGGTTCCAACCAGTTCCTTCATACCTTCTACATCATGCCGCTCGAATAGTATTTGAGCTTTCTTTTTCTGCTCGCTGCTGCCTCTCGCCGATACCCAATTTAAGTACGTACCCAAAATACATTTCTTCTCAGATTGATTTCGAGCAACCTGAGAACCAAACTGGCAAATGGCAACCATTGCGACGATAGATGCTGTAACACCAAACAGGAAGATGGCTACTGCGTTCACGGGAACCTCCTAGCGGTAAGTGATTATTTCCATTATCGCGTCACTTTTCGAATATGTCAATTAAAACTTGCCAGTTGATGCTACAATACTTTTTGATTTCCAATAAACTGCCGGCTCGTGTTATATCGTACGCGAACCAGTCCAAGCGAATAGGAGTTGGAGATGACTCAATTACTTGTCGTTATTCTGCACGACTTATCCCGCCTTCCCGAATTGTTTAAAGCGTGGAAAGAAATCGGCGTTCCGGGTGTTACTCTTTTGCATAGTATGGGAGGCTACCAGGCAGAAAACTGGCTGGATAAGATCGGCCTTCGTGGCTTGAGCAGGTTGTTGGAACAGGGAGAAGTCAGGCAGAGAACTTTACTTAGCGTGATATCGGATGAAGAACTCCTGGAAAAGGCAATTGCTGCAGCCGATGCAGTCGTAGAAGGATTTGACCGGCCTCACAGCGGGATTTTGTTTACGATCCCCATTGGTCATGCTTTGGGCATCCGTAAAAGAGGTCATGAGGTAACACCCGAACTGCAGCTGCCCACTGACAAAATTACTGCTTCAGCAATAAACGTTAAGACGTCTGTAGAAAGCGTACTCTCAGTATTTGATTTGCAGCCCGTGATTGTCAAAACGTCTGCACCTTTGACAGAAATTATCGAACAAATGCTGAATAACCGCAATGTACAGATCGCTTGTGTAGTGAATGAGGAGAAAAGATTAGTTGGGCTCATTGATCTCAAATCTCTATCAGACGTCTTCTTCTCGAAAGTTTTTCCTGAGCACTTTTTTGGGGAGCTTACGGACCTGAAGCATGCCCTGGAATTTGCTGCTTTATCCAAGGTCCGGATTGCATCAGACTTGATGCAGGACCCTTTTTGGGTAAAGAGAGAAGACAGCCTGGAGAAAGCATTTGATTTAATGCACGAGCACAACCTTCCTGGGCTGCCCGTTCTTGATGATCATTTTGAGGTCATTGGATATATTAACTTACTGGAGATGATGGCAGTCTGTTTAATTAACATTGAAGATACCGGCAAGAATCGATGAGCGATTTTTCCCTGGCGATCATCGTTTTTGTAGCAACTTATCTCATCATCATTTCAGAGAGACTTCACCGCACCACAGCTGCACTCGTCGGTGGAACCCTCATGATCTTGCTTGGGGTTCTTTCTCAGGATGTGGCTTTTGCTGCAATCGATCTCAATGTCATCTTCCTGCTGTTGGGCATGATGATGATTGCCCATTTACTCGGGGAGACAGGCGTATTCCAATGGATAGCTCTAAAAGCTGTACAAATTGGTCAGGGGAGGCCAATACCGATCATCATTATTACATCCATTGCAGCTGCACTGGCATCTGCTCTTTTAGATAATGTAACCGTTGTGATTCTAATTTCCCCGATCATGATGTTTGTTGCCAACACACTGGGTATCAGCCCGATTCCTTTCCTATTGATCCTGGTTATGGCTTCGAATATCGGAGGCGCTGCCACCCTGATCGGTGATCCTCCGAATATTTTGATCGGAAGTGCAGCGAATATCGACTTTCTACCTTTTGCTGCAAATATGACGCCCCCCGTCTTGTTTTCCTTGCTCACATTTATTCCCATTGCTATCCTTTTGTTTCGAAAGCAGCTCGATGTCGATGACGATCACCGGCATGCAGCACTGCTTTTGGATTCAAGAGACGTCATTAAAGAACCTGGTCTGCTCCTGCAAACTTCGCTGGTCCTGGTTCTGGTACTGGTTGGTTTCTTTCTCCATGGCGCACTCGGCCTCGAGCCCGCTGTGATTGCTCTTTCTGGCGCCACTCTGCTTCTCGTTATCACACGCAGAAACCCGGCTCGTTTCCTTGAGAGTGTTGAATGGAATACTTTGATGTTCTTTGTAGGTTTGTTCATTATGGTTGAAGCATTGGTTAGTGTGGGGGTTATCGAAGAACTTGCCTCTTATTTCCTGACTGCAACCCAGGGAAACATGAACGTCATGACGATGTTTATCTTGTGGTTTTCAGCAATTGCATCAGGTTTTATTGATAACATCCCATACACAGCCACAATGATTCCATTAATCGAAGCAGTCGGCGATGCCGTTTCTATCAAACCATTATGGTGGGCTCTGGCTTTAGGTGCAGATTTTGGTGGGAATCTTACACTCGTCGGCGCTTCAGCCAATGTTGTTGCAGCGAGCCTTGCTGAGCGTGCCGGTTATAGATTGACATTTGGTGCTTTTCTCAAATATGGTTGGGTTATTGTGTTTGTTACTTTGATTATCTCGTCGATTTGGTTGAACGTTCGCTACTTAATGTAATTGACTTCCCGTGCGGGTAATCCTAATCGAGAGATGGATATGAGCGGTCTAGGTCAGACTGGTGGTACGATTCTCGAGAACTTTCCTGATTTCTAGCACCGACTGCTCCTTATTCTTCACCTCTAACATAATATCGAGCTCCAGGTCTTTTACTTCATTGTAAAAATATACGAATGCACCAATATCAATCGAAATTGAATGCGAACCTGGAGGTTTTCCAGGTTGCTGATCGGAATAGTGTATTTTTTGTCTGCCGTCTCCTTCTTTCCAGGTAGAGCCGGCATAAGCTATGAGTTCATGTAGGGACTTTTCAGGCCGAGATGGATTCCACTGATGGTGGAATACATCGAATACAACCGGGGATCCTGTGATTTGTGATACTTCGCTAGCATTTTCCAGCGTGTAAATCTTCTCGTCATTCTCGACCACAATTCTGTTTCTTGCACTTAGTGAGAGTTTATCGAAACCCTGGATAAATCGCTCCATACTCGTGTTTTTGTCTCCGTAGCTTCCACCCAGGTGTAGAACAATTTTGTGAGAATAGTCGACCCCTAACGAATCGAGAAACCTTGTGTGATACTCCAGCTCTGCGACACTGTTCTTTACCACCTCTTCTCTCGGCGAATTAAGCACGGTAAATTGCCCAGGGTGCATGGATACTCTCATTCCATGCACCCTGATTTTTTCACCGATGCCGGCCAACTCACTGCTGAAAATGTCTGTCCATGGCAGGTTATTGACCGGGTGCGATCCAAATGGGATCACTTCTGATGAGATACGGAAGAGCAAGATGTCATGTGCGGCATTCCAATCGATGATATCACTCAGGGCATTTAAGTTATACCTGGTCAGCTCGAGCAGCCGGTCTGGGGTAGCATTGCTAAACCTGCACGTCCGGTTCGATGCCGGAAGTTGCGTGTTGATACAGGCATAACCCAACCGAATTGTCATTACTTACGATCTCCTCTCATACTGCAGCCTTCTCCCACTCAGACATCATGGTGTCCAGCGCTGCTTCTGCTTTTGCGAGCTGCCAGCTTATCTGATTGCTTTTTTCAAAGGCTTTTGATTCACTCGCTCTTCGCAGCTCCCCAGATAGTTTCTGGATCATTCTTTCTTGTTCGCGTATCTTGTTTTCCAGTCTTTCCATATTTTCTATCTGCTTGCGAGCCTCTTTATTCGGGGCATGGACAGAACGCTTGTACGGAAGGAATGTCTGTTCTGTTCGCCGGGATGGTTTTACGACTGCCTTCCGCAGCACGAACTCATGGTACTTGCCTCGGAACACTTCCAATTTTCCATCCCGCAGATCCCAAATTTGGGTAGCAACCTGGTCAATTAAGAAACGGTCGTGCGATACCAGCAGGATCGTTCCGTTGAAATTGATGAGCACCTCCTGTAAGCTTTCCCGTGCTGGGATATCGAGATGATTGGTTGGCTCATCAAGAAGCAGAAAATTTGATCCTTCAAGAGCCAGGATCGCCAACGCAAGACGAGCCCGTTCTCCACCGCTCAAAGCTTCAACAGGCTTGAAGACATCATCGCCTCGGAAGAGGTAGGGTGCCAGGTAGCTGCGCGCCTCACCTGGAAGCATGTTCTTGTGCCGCATTAACTCGTCGAGCACGCTCCATTCACCTTTTAGGGAATCGTGCACTTGCGCAAAATACCCGATCTTCAAACTGGCTCCCAAGTTCACCGATCCAGCCAACGGTTTTAGCTGACCAAGCAAGACTTTGAGGAAGGTGGTTTTTCCGCTTCCATTCGGTCCAATCAGTGCAGCACATTCTCCGCGCCTGAGCTCCAGGTTGCGAACCTCGAATAATCTCAGCCTCGGGAAGCCAATCGTTGCTTTTGGTATTTGTAAGATAATGTTTCCACTCTTGCCAACAGATTGGAGCCTGGGTCGTATTTGCGGCGGGCGTCCATTCGATATCTGGATACTATTGACTTTGCGAACAGCCTCAACCACATCAAGAGGACGGTCTGAACTTAACCCCATTTCAGACCACTGTTTCCCACTGCGAAGCGCCATGATACCGTAAGCATCGACGATTGCCAGGTCCCGGGATAATCTGCGCAGCAAGCCAAGCGCCCTTGCATGCGTACTGGCTCGCACCCAATTTTTCTGAATAAATTCGACCTCATTCAGCAGGCGCGCTTTTTCTTCATCGAATACCCGTTCGAAGTATGCCCAGCGTTCTTCACGCTGGACGAGGTAGTCGCTGTAGCTGCCAGAATACGTTTCGATCTTTGTCCTGCTCATCTCGAAAATGGTGTTAACTGTATTGTCCAGAAAGTACCTGTCGTGGCTGACGATGAGTACTGCTCCATCCCATTCTCTCAGGGTACGCTCCAACCACTCCACTGCTTCGATATCCAGGTGATTCGTTGGTTCGTCCAACATCAGCAGATCAGGTTTTTCAAGCAGGAGCCTCGCCAGCATTGCGCGGGTTTTCTGACCACCACTCAGATTCCTGATCGGGGTATGCCAGTCTTTTTCCTTCAACCCAAGTCCATCCAGGGTTTGCTTGATCCGCGTTTCATAAGTATAACCACCGGAAATCTCGAATGCTGTTTGGAGAGAGCCATACTCTTCAAGAATCTTTTCTGTGTAGCTCCCGGACGACATCCTCTCTTCAAGTTCACGAAGTTTTTTCTGCATTTCCCGCAGACCAGTAAATACAGATAACATCTCTTCATAAGGAGTATTTTTCCGATCAGCAAAAGCATCCATCGCTTCCTGTGGAAGGTAGCCAACTTTTTTGCCGCTGGCCATCTGAACTTTCCCCGAAGTGGCTTCTAATTGGCCTGCGATGATGAGAAGAAGAGAAGTTTTCCCAATTCCATTCGGACCGATAAGTCCGATTTTGCTGTCGTTCGATATTCGAGCGGAGATTCCGGAAAACACGGTAAATACCCCATAAGACAGCTCGAGGTTTTCAAAAGATAAGATAGACATGGCACCCTCCAAAGATAGTACTGAATTTAATGAGAAGCGGCCGCGAGGTTTACCCGCGACCGGCATGGAGAGCCCATAGAATCAAAACGGCCGCGGGGGAGTGCACCGCGGCCGTTCGTTATTCGTATAGATAACCACTCAGCAGGCGCACTCCAATAAGGCGAGATCAGCTCCGCCTGCTCGGTTGCACAGAATGTGAATGGTAACTAAGTTCATCGACAGTCGTTCCTTTTCCTAAATCTTGCATTAAAGCCAAAAAATATTACCACAAGGTCTTTAGAACCGTCAAGGTTTTAGAATCACCAATTTTAACGATATTTGGTTTCTACCGATAATTGCCAGGTTTTGATCGTTGATGATGAAGATTGCTATGCCGAACCATGATGTAAATGAGTAATCTTGACTATATATATTACTTTTACGGTTTCAGAATGTCAGGATACGTCAGAAGCATCTTCAATAATGG
>Ga0209819_10000178_pt1 | contig 17707 bp, 10 predicted proteins | sample PPLLak2March2015_FD_187248 | JGI IMG/M metagenome (GOLD analysis project Ga0209819, IMG submission 187248) | Freshwater sediment microbial communities from Prairie Pothole Lake near Jamestown, North Dakota, USA - PPLs Lake P7 Core (1) Depth... | ecosystem: Environmental > Aquatic > Freshwater >... | reverse complement strand
CCGACTGACGGCTGTCAGCCGTCAGCCGTCAGCGTCTTTGACCCTTTCCACCCATACCGCCGGTCCTGTACACTTTACAGTCTCTATGCGGCGATCGGTGGAGTCTTGGGACTATCTCATCGTTACGGCCTCAAATCGAGCTCAGGCGCTGGCCTACGAGACCCAGCTGAAGCTTCGAGAGCAGCTCGGACTCTTGGCCGACGTCAAGCGCACGATGGTGGTTGCGGACCCGGAGGGCAAACGAGTCGGCAGCGGCGGAAGCACCATTTATTCGGTTCTGGCCGTTCTGAACCGCGAACTGTCCCCGATTGATCGAGAGCAGGCCGCCAGCCCCGAAACCTGGCTCGCCGCCCTTCAAAAGCTTCGCATCCTGATCGTTCACGCCGGGGGCGATTCCAGGAGACTCCCGGCGTACGCCCCTTGCGGGAAGGTGTTCATCCCGGTGCCCGGGGACAGTGACCGGGCGGTAACGACCACGCTCTTCGACCGGCAGCTGCCGATTTACCTGGCCCTGCCGCCTAACTCAACGGCAGGACAGCTCGTCGTGACGTCCGGCGACGTGCTTTTGAGCTTCGACCCTTCACAAGTGGTATTCAAACAGGGGATTACCGGTCTGGGCTGTAACGCTTCTCCTGAAGAAGCGGCTCGACACGGAGTTTACTCCCCAGGCGCCAGCGGGAGGGTTCGCTGGTACCTCCAGAAGCCGAAAGTCTCGGAACAGGCTGCCAAAGGAGGGATCGACCGCTACGGGCGGTCGATCCTCGACATTGGGGTCATGAGCCTCGACGCCGAAACGGCCACGCGCATTCTGCGGCTGTTTGACGTCGCCCCGGACGAAGGCGGAGACCTGCAGCTGAGCGCCGGGTGGGAAAACACGCTCTCGCAGCACGGCCTGGATTTCTACCGCGAAGTCTGTTGCGCCCTGGGAACGGAAACCGGCTTGGATCTATACCGTGCATCGGCCCGCGGAAGCGGATCCGAGCTTGACGACGCCCATCTCGCCTGCCTTTACCAGGCGCTCTCGCACGTCCCCTTCCATGTCCAGGTGCTCCGGCAATGCAGCTTTTTGCATTTCGGCACCACCCGGCAGATCATCGAGAGCGGAGCGGAATTGGTCAGGCAGGACCGGGGTGTTTCCCACCTGAATGCCTGTTTGAGCATCAACAATCAAGTCGCGGAAGGTGGGGGGTTGCTCGGGACAAGTGCCTGGATCGAGAGTTGCCGGATCGCGGCTCCTGTCGCGTTTGCGGGCAGCAATGTTCTTGCCGGCGTAGACGTTCTTGAGCCTCTGGAGCTCAGTGCCGGCGAGTGTCTCGACATCGTCCCCGCTCGCGCCGACGTCTTGCCTGGACGCTGGTTTATCCGTTTCCATTCGGTTTCGGATACTTTTAAAGATTCGTCACACAATTCGTCAACCTTCTGCGGTAGGGATTTGAAAGAGTGGCTGCACGAGGTTGGGGCTTCTGCGGATGAAATCTGGGGTCCGGGTCAGTCGGGTCAGGGCATTTGGAATGCCCGGCTTTTTCCGACCGGTGATTCGCCGGCCTCGTTTCCTCCCTGGCTCTGGATGTTGCACCCTGAAACAGCGACCTCTGACCAGAAGCGCGCATGGCGGGACAATGAGCGTTACTCGTTGGCTGAGATCGCCTCTCTGACTGATTTCTCGGCTTTTTATCAGCGCCGCTCAGAGCTTCGGTCGGAAGAGATCTTCGGTTCTCTTCCGGGTGTCTTCCGGCCGGAAAGCGGTTTTTCAGCCAGTGAACTGGCCCTCATCCTCCGACAGTCGCAGCACCGCAGCCTCTGGATCCGCGCTTTGATCTCGGAATGCCGGTGGCACTCGCGATCCTGTTCAGACCCGGGCATCGACTGTTTCACTTTTTCGCGTCTCGTTCATACTCTCGGCTCGGCCCTGCTTCTGATCTCGAGATCCCCGGATCAGGCGCTCGAAGAACTGATCCCTGATTTGCTGCAGGACCTGTCCGAGACCGATACCGAGTGGCTGAGAGGATTCGGGCTCCTCCCCATTCCGGGCATGACGGTATCTCAATGGGCCGATGTCCTGCGCGCCACCGCCTTCGACTACCTGGAATCGACCATCATTTACACGGGAGTCAGGAAACCCGACCCGCCGAAAAACGCCCTGCGATCTGACGAGATCGTATGGGGGCGCGCTCCCGCCCGGCTGGATCTCGGCGGTGGTTGGACGGACACGCCGCCTTACTCGCTCGAGAACGGCGGGAGGGTCATAAATGCGGCGGTCAACCTTAACGGTCAACCACCCATCCAGTGCTACGCGCGGGTCATTGAGGAGCCGATCATTCGCATCAGCTCGATAGACCTGGGTACAAGGGTCGAGATCAGCACGCTTGACGGCTTGCTCGACTACCGTCAACCGACCAGCGAGTTCGCGCTTGCCAAAGCAGCGCTTGCCCTGTGCGGGTTCGACCCGGAGGCGGCGAGCTGGAAAGGCACGCCCGACCTCGCCGACATGCTGCGGGAATTCGGAGGGGGGATCGAGTTAACGACTCTGGCCGCGATTCCCAAAGGGAGCGGACTGGGAACGTCGAGCATCATGGGGGCGGTCGTCTTATCGGTGATCAGTCGAGTGACCGGTCGAAAACTAACGCGCCGCGATCTCTTCCACTCTGTTCTTCGTCTTGAACAGGCCCTGACGACCGGGGGTGGATGGCAGGATCAGGTTGGCGGAGTGGTGGATGGCGTGAAGTTAATTGAATCAGACCCGGGTCTGGTTCCTGACATCCGAATTCACTACGTTGCGGCTGATGTCCTGGAACCCGGCGTAAATGCCGGATGCACGCTCCTCTACTACACCGGGATCACCCGGCTGGCCAAGAACATCCTCCAGGACGTGGTTGGGCGTTACCTTGACCGCGACCGAGTGGCCATGAATACGCTGGGCCGGTTACGCATTTTGGGGAACCAGGTGGCCGATTCTATGGCCCGGAAAGACATGCCCGAGTTCGGCCAGTTGATTGATGCGGCGTGGCGCCTGAACAAACAACTCGATCCGAACTCGAGCAATGAGGAAATCGAAGAACTCCTGACGCGACTGCGCCCGCATCTCTTCGGGGCGAAGCTCCTGGGTGCCGGAGGCGGCGGTTTTCTGCTGATCATCTGCAAGAGCCCGCGAGATGCCATCCAAGTCAGACATGAACTGGAATCCTCACCGCCGAACCCGCGAGCTCGGTTCTTCGACTTCAGCGTCAGCACAGAAGGCCTGGTAGTCAGCGTGTGCTAACGAGGGGATTATTCAGGCGGAAGCCGTGAAAAGACCCCAAGGACCTCAAGGACGCCAAGGACCCAAAGACCTCACCGTCTTTGAGGTCCTTGAGGTCCTTGAGGTCTTGTCATGGCTTCCCGCTTTTCGAGGACAACCATGACGGGAATTCAACATCCATTTCGCCTGCGTCTCGCGAAATCCCGACGCCTGGTCGTCAAAGTCGGCTCGGGCGTCTTGACTGGCGCCGATCAACGGCTGAATCGCGTCCGGGTCGCGTCGCTCGTCAAAGGCCTGAGCAGCCTGGTAGAGAGTGGTATCCAGACCATCCTGGTGACCTCCGGAGCGGTCGCGACAGGCGCGCCGGTAATGGGACTGGCGGGACGCACCAAGACTATTCCTCAAAAGCAGGCATGCGCTGCTATCGGTCAAACCCTCCTCATGGCTCTCTACGAGGAGTGCTTCTCGACGCGCGGGCACCATTCGGCGCAAATTCTTCTGACCCAGGACGACGTCAGAAGTCGCGAAAGGTATCTGAATGCCCGTAACACCTTTGAAACTTTGATTTCCGCCGGCGTCGTCCCGATCGTGAACGAGAATGACTCGGTCGCCGTGAGCGAGATCAAGTTCGGCGACAACGACAACCTGTCCGCAGAAGTTGCGGCCTTGGTGGGGGCGGATTTGCTCTTGATCCTTTCCACCACGGACGGCCTGTACGAGAAATTCGAGCCGGGCCAGCAGCCGATCCCCCTGGTTGAGCCAATAACGAATTCCCACTTCGATTACGCCAAAGATCACCTGAGCCCCACCGGCATCAGCACCGGTGGAATGAAGTCCAAGCTCATGTCGATCAAAAAAGCCAACCAGTACGGGATTGCGGCGGTCCTGGCAGGTGGGCAAAAGGACGATATCATTCAGAACGTGATCTCAGGAAAAAACGAGGGAACGCTCTTTCTGCCCTGTGAGGACAAGCTTTCAGCGCGCGAGTACTGGATTCTGCACACGCTGTCGCCTAAGGGAACTCTGTCGATCGATGCCGGTGCCCGGCGTGCCCTGACCGAACACGGACGAAGCCTGCTTCCGATCGGCATAACGGGGGTGGAAGGCAACTTCCGTTCGGGCAATTCGGTCAGGATCGCGGGGCCGGATGGAATCGAGATCGCCCGAGGCCTCACCTACTACAGCTCGCAGGAGGTCGTGACGATCAAGGGCTGCAAGACCGACGAAATTGAATCAAAGCTCGGTTACCGGTACTATGACGAGGTCGTCCACCGCGATAATCTTGTTCTCATCATCTGACCATGCCAAACGCACTTGAGCAATCGATCATCGATCTCGCCATCAGGGCTCGCCTTGCCTCCCGGAAAACGGCATCCCTGCCAAGCAACGTCAAAAATCAGGTTCTGCTCGAACTCGCCGCCTCGCTGGGGGATCCCGCGGTGCAGCAAAGTTTGCTGAAGGCCAATCAGATTGACGTTGAAGCGGGACGAGGCAGGAACCTGAGCAGCGCGATGCTTGATCGACTGACTCTCAACCCGGCGCGGATCCAGGGCATGATCGAGAGTCTCGAAGAGGTCGCCGGATTGCCGGATCCAGCCGGCATTGTCAACCGGATGTGGACGCGGCCGAACGGCCTGCGTGTCGGGAAAAAGACCATTCCCCTCGGCGTCATAGGAATCGTCTACGAAGCTCGTCCGAATGTGACCGTTGACGCGTTCTCCCTGTGCTTCAAGGCGGGCAACGCTACGATACTGAAGGGAGGCTCAGAGGCACTCAACTCAAACCGCTGCCTGGTCGGCATCATCACCGGCGCCCTTCAAAGTCATGGAGTCGGGGACGCTTGCCAGCTGGTCGACTCCACCGATCGGGAAGCCGTTCGGATACTGCTCAGACAGGAAGACCACGTCGACCTCATCATTCCGCGCGGCGGCGAAGGCCTGATCCGGTTTGTGGCGGAAAACAGCCGCATTCCTGTGATCAAGCACTACAAGGGGGTCTGTCACATCTACGTGGCGGAGGACGCGGATCTCCAGATGGCGCTGAACATCGTCGAGAATGCTAAAGTCTCGCGTCCGGGTGTCTGCAACGCGCTGGAAACTCTGCTGGTGAACCGGGAGATAGCGCCGCGTTTCCTTCCTGAGTTTGCGCGGCTGATGAAGTCCCGGGGTGTCGAACTGCGCGCTGATCCTGAGTCGAGCGCGTACCTTCCCGTAGCAGCGGCGGCAACGGAAGATGATTACTACGCAGAATTCCTTGACCTGATCCTGGCCGTGCGGGTCGTTCCTGACATGGATGCGGCCATCGAGCACATCGAGAAGTATGGCTCTTCGCATACCGAGGCGATTGTGACGAACAGCTATCGCCTGGCTCAGGATTTTCTTGACCGCGTGAATTCTTCGGTGGTGCTCGTCAACGCCTCGACCCGTTTCTCGGACGGCCATCAGCTCGGACTAGGTGCGGAAATAGGAATCAGCACGACCAGACTTCATGCTTACGGGCCGATGGGCCTCGAGAGCCTCGTGACCGAGAAGTTCATTGTCTACGGGGACGGGCAGGTTCGGATTTAGGCGGCGGTGAGAAGCACAATGAACGCAAACGACGCCCGACTGAGGCTGACCCGCTACGCCTGGCTCTCGATCGGGGCTGCGCTCGCGACCATCGGCTTGAAGACCTCAGCCTATCTTCTTACGGGCTCCGTTGGGCTTCTCTCCGACGCCATCGAATCGTTGGTAAACCTGACAGCAGCGATTTTCGCCCTCTACGTGATCCGCGTGGGTGAAAGACCCCCCGATGAGCAACACGCTTACGGTCACGAGAAGGCGGAGTACTTTTCGAGCGGGGCGGAGGGCGGCATGATTCTGATCGCTGCCCTGACCATAATCTGGGTATGCGTCCAGCGCCTGATTGAGCCCCGGAACATCTCCGAAGTGAATCTGGGCATTATCATCTCCGTCCTTGCATCCCTTATCAATCTGGGAGCGGCCAAGATCATCCTGGAAGCAGGCCGGCGCTACCGATCAATCGCATTGGAGGCCGACGCGCAGCACTTGATGACCGACGTGTGGACTTCCGGTGGGGTCATCATCGGAATTGGACTCGTGGCGTTGACCGGCTGGGTCGCTCTTGACCCGCTCCTTGGCCTCGGGGTCGCCCTTCATGTTGCCTGGATGGGAGGCAGGCTGATGCGCCGGTCGATTCTGGGCCTGATGGATACGGCTCTGCCGCCCGCCGACGTCGCCAAGGTCCAGACTGTGCTGAGCAGCAACATTTCCGACGAAGTTCAGTACCATGCTCTGCGAACCCGTCAATCGGGAGCCAGATCTTTTGTCTCTCTCCACATCCAGGTTCCCGGCAGCTGGTCGGTGCAACGAGGCCACGATCTCGCCGAGAAGATCGAGTCGGATATCCGCTCCGCCCTTCCTCTCGTCACTGTTTTCACTCACATCGAACCCCGTGAAGACCCCCTCTCCTTCGCCGACATCCACCTGGACCGCCGGCAGATGAAGCAAAAGTAGCGCAAGCTGAACGGAAAGGACCTCAAGGACCTCAAAGACAACAACGACGCGTTTGTTTGCCTTTGTCGTCGTGGAGGTCCTTGGGGTCGTTGAGGTCCTTTTCCCCCCAAGCGGTATAATTCTTCTATGAAAGCACAGGCGGCGCCGCCGCTTCGCGTCGAATTGAAGTGGGATGATCGCGAACGTTTCCACGTCCAGAGCCCGTCGGGCGCCAGGGCGGTGCTCGATGGTGAGAGGCAGGTCGCTCTGTCACCGATGGAAACGCTCCTGTCGGCCCTGTGCGGGTGTCTGGCAACAGACGTGGCCAGGATCCTGAGGAAGATGAGGCTTCCCTTCACGGCCCTGTCGGTATCCGCCTCTGGTGAGCAGAATCCTGGAATCCCGAAGTACTTCAAGCGCATTTCGATTCGGTTCTCGGTGAAGGGGGAAGTTCCCCTCGACCGCCTTGACCATGCGGTAGAGCTCTCCAAGAAAGCCTACTGCAGTGTGTTTCACACTCTTCGAAGCGACATCGAGATAAACCATACCGTCGAGGTTGAGGAACGAACAGGTGCCGAAATCTCCTCCCGCTGACCGCCGGCAATTCCTGACGGCGACCGTGGCACTGCCTCTGCTATCGGCTGTCGACACCAAATCCTCGGTTCCGAAGTCCCGGATTGTGGTGGCACATGACCCGGATGTTCTTCTCTCTCTGTCCGGTCGGGTAGATTCAAACCGCCTGTACCGTCTGCTTAACGACGGCATTCAGGCGCTCGCCGGTACGGATTCACCCAGGGAAGGATGGCAACGGTTTGTCCGACCGGCGGATGTCGTCGGCCTTAAAGTCAACTGCCTGGCTGGAAAAGGGCTTTCAACCTCGGTCCAGCTTACCGAGGCCATCGAGCAATGCCTCCAGGAAGCGGGCGTTCGGCCCGAAAATATCATCGTCTGGGACCGGCACAGCAATGATCTTGAAAACGCCGGCTTCCGTGTGGTGACCGACCGACGAAGGCCTCGCTGTTACGGGAACGATATCGGAGGCTACGAAAGCGAACTGATGACTTGGGGCAGCGTTGGCAGCCTGGTTTCCTCCACCCTCGTGCGGACCTGCTCCGTGATCATCAACCTGCCGGTACTCAAGGATCATGGTATTGCGGGAATAACCGTCGCACTGAAGAACCTTTTCGGTGCTGTGCATAACCCGAACAAATACCATCTGAATGTCGGGAACCCTTACGTAGCCGACGTCTTCATGTTGCCCCCAATCCGGAGCAAAGTGCGCCTCACCATTTGCGAGGCGATCGTAGCCCAGTATGAGGGGGGACCTCCTTTCATGCCCCAGTGGTGCTGGCCGATGCGTTCTCTGATCCTCGGTTCGGATCCCGTTGCTTTGGACTACACCGGCTGGCAGATCATAGAGGATAAGCGCAGGGAAAAAGGCCTGAAACCTCTTGCCGCCGTCGGCCGCAAGCCCGCCTGGCTCGCCGTCGCAGCAGATAACGAACACCGCCTGGGAACCAACGATCCCGGCCGGATCGATGTCCTCCGTATAGTTTAGCGAAACCTTTGTGTCGCTTCTGTCCCTTGTGTCCCTGCAGTTTCACCGGATGTATAATTCCCGCCCGGGAGACCCGAATTGCCTGGTCGAGAATTGCATTCAGAGATTAACCGCAGAACGTTCGTCTGTTCCGCGGCTTTGCCCGCCCTCTGTGCAGGTGTAGCCTTTGCCGCGTCTTCATCTCGCCGCGAGGCGCAATACTACGAGAAATTGCCCAATCAGAAGATCCGGTGCAAGCTTTGCCCCCGAGAGTGCGTGATTGACGACCGGGAACGGGGTTACTGCGGGGTCCGCGAGAACGAGAAGGGAACCTACTACACCCTGGTTCATTCGCGCCCGTGCAGCGTCCACGTGGACCCAATCGAGAAGAAGCCGCTGTTCCACTTCTACCCCGGCACGCTGGCATTTTCCCTGGCCACTGCCGGCTGCAATGTCAACTGCAAGTTCTGTCAGAACTGGGAGATCTCTCAGGCACGGCCCGAGCAGGTGCGAAGTGCGGAAATGACTCCAAATCAGGTCGCGGCGCTGGCGCGGGAGAACGAATGCGTCTCGATCGCATACACCTACAGCGAGCCGGTCGTCTTCTACGAATATGTTTACGATACGGCGGTGGCGGGCAAGGCGCAGGGAGTCAAGAGCGTCGTTATCAGTAACGGATATATCCAGGATGAGCCGTTGCGCCGGCTCTGCGGCCAGGTAGAGGCAATTAAGATCGACCTCAAGGCGTTCTCCGAAAAGTTCTACCGGGAAGTAGTGAACGGAGAACTGAAACCGGTACTCCAAAGTCTCGTGACGATTCAAAAGCAGAAAACCTGGCTCGAAATCGTCTACCTGGTTATCCCCACGCTGAACGACAGCGACCAGGAGTTGCGAGCTTTGTCCCAATGGATACAGCGTGAGCTAGGGCCGGATGTGCCCATTCACTTCACGCGCTTTCATCCTCAGTATCTGCTCAAGAACCTGCCCGTCACTCCGCTTGCTACTCTGGAGCGGGCGAAGAAGATCGCCGACGCGGAAGGCCTCCATTACGCCTATATAGGAAACGTACCCGGGCATCCGGCTGAAAACACGTACTGCCCTCGATGCCATGAGCCGGTCGTGGAACGCACCGCCTTCATGATTCGCAAAACCAGCCTCCGGAATGGAACCTGCGCAAAGTGCGCCGCCCCGATCGCCGGTCGGTGGAACAAAGGATGATATGTTGAAGCACTCTGCTACTGTCTTCGTTGCTTGCGCCCTGCTGCTCACCGGCTGTCTGGCGCAAGATGCCAAAAAGCGGCAAGCGGTCGTTGCCGGCAGCTTCTACCCCTCCGATCCCGGATTGTTGTCCCGCATGGTTGATGACTACCTGAATGCCGCCAAGGCAGATAGTAGCCTCGGCGACATTCTGGGTCTGGTGGTCCCGCACGCCGGATATGTCTACTCAGGTCCGGTCGCCGCCGCCGGCTTCGTTCAGCTCAAGGGGAAGAAAATCGACAGGGTTATTCTCATCGCGCCGTCTCACGTGGAGAGACTGGCTCCCGGCGCAGCGATCTACGATGGGGACTACTACCAAACGCCGCTCGGAGACGTTCCAGTCGACACCGCCTTCGCGCGCAAGCTTGCCGCCATCGGTCCGCTCTTTCAGCTCACCGGCGCCGGCCATGAGACGAGGACACAGGACGGCCGAGGAGAGCATGCTATTGAGGTGCAGCTTCCCTTCCTCCAGAGGGTACTTGGTTCGTTCAAGATTGTGCCCATCGTGGTGGGAGACCAGAGGTACCAGACTTGCCGCTCCCTGGGCATCGCTCTGGCAGGCCTGATTGACGGACCCAATACCGTCATCATCGCCAGTTCGGACCTCGCGCACTTTCACGATTACGCGCAGACGGTGGCGATGGACACGAGATTGCTGGCCGCAGTCAGCGAGGGTGACTATCTGGGGGTCGTCCGAAACCTGGAACGCGGAGTATGGGAAGCCTGCGGGGGTGGCCCAATCGTCGCCACAATGATGGCTGCCGAACGCCTCGGGGGCGGCCAGGCACGAGTTATCAAGCAGGCTAATTCCGGCGATTCCGTGGCGGGCGACCGAACGAGAGTCGTTGGGTACGCGGCCGTGGCGGTCACCAAGAGCCCGTCCGTGCCCGGCCAGGAATACGCGCTCGGGAAGGCCGAGCAGGACCGGCTACTGGAAATTGCGGGGAAAAGCGTCGAAACAGCGGTCAAGCAGCATACCCTCTACTCTTCATCGGATGCAGGGCTGCCTTCACTCGTCCAGGAACGGGGGGCATTCGTCACGCTCACCTCGCAGGGGCGCCTCCGCGGGTGCATCGGATATGTTGCCCCGTTAAAACCCCTCCATGAGACCGTTAGGGATGTGGCTGCCTATGCGGCTACGTCCGACGAACGCTTTCTCCCCGTGGCCGCTTCCGAGCTCGATGGCTTGGAGTACGAAATCTCGGTTCTCTCACCGCTCCGCCGGGTGAAAGACATCAATGAGATCGAAGTGGGCAAGCACGGCCTGGTGATCCGGAAGGGAAGCCGGGAAGGCCTGCTGCTGCCTCAGGTGGCCACCGAGAACAAGTGGGACCGCCTGACTTTTCTGCAGCAGATCTGCGAGAAGGCCCGTTTGGCTCCCGACGCCTGGAAGGATCCTGAAGCCGACGTATTCTGCTTTACCGCGTTTGTCTTCGGGAAAGGCAAAGGACAGAAGGGACATTAGGGACAGAAGGGACAGAAGGGACATAAGGGACAGAAGCGACATCAGTGGTGCCCAGGTCCCTTATGTCCCTTCTGTCCCTTCTGTCCCTAATGTCCCCAGCACCCCGCAGAAAACCGCGGCTGCCACCAGATTCACCACGACCAGCACCCCGGCCGTGCCCGCATATCCAAAGACCGGAAGCAGGTAAGCCGCCACCGCCACGGCCCCTACTGCGGAACCAACCAGGTCGATCGCATATACCCAGCCCAAGCCGGAGGCCCCGTCCCGGCCCCTGGCCCAGGTGTCAAGGGCCGCACAGAAATGCCAGCCGCCCACCATGCCGGTAAGGAGAGACAAGACTGTGAAAAGGAGGTACGGCAACACTACCGATTCGCTCTTCGCCGCCAGGCTAAAACTCAGATAGACAACCGCAAGCCAGACGCAGACCAGAATCTGCAGCCGGGGTACGACGAGGCTTGCTCTTTGAACGCGAAGCCCCAGGCGGGCGCCGAAAGACATGCCGAACATGAACGCACCGATGAGCAGCGCCAGCTGCTGGTACAGGAAGCCGTACGAAGCCTGAAACCCGAGCAGGAGGATCACCTGCAGCCCGAGCATCGTTAAACCCATCGCTCCCACTGAGACCTGGACGCTGATGGACCGAGCCAGGCGGTTTCGCTTGCGCCGGTCCCGAAAGACCATGGCGAACAGAACCGGAACCGTGGCAAAAATACCAGCCAGCAGACATACAATCCAGTACGGAACGCGCGCGAACGAGCCGAAGAGGCGCCGGTAACCCTCACCGAAGATCGAACCCCAGACAATGAAGTCAAGGTAATAGGCAACCGGCGCGAAGTCTCGATTGACGGGCGTGTCATTCGACACCTGTGTCTGCTTGTCCAGATCCGACACCCGGTCGGCCGACAGGCGGAAGGGGATCAGAAAATCCCTTACGTAGAGTGACTCCAAACGACGAGCCCTTACCCGATCCATCAGAACAACCGGGTCTCTCGTTACGCTGCCCGGTCCGCCGGCCGACCCGAAGAACTGGACGGTCGGGCCCGGCAGAGCGACAATGTGCGGGAAGGCCAGGGACACCGTCTTCCTGATACAGGCGAGGAACCGGCCAAGCTCATCGCTGATGTAGTTCGCGGACCCCGGAAGCTGCAGCGCGACGATTCCACTCGGAGACAGCGCCGCTCGCACCTCAGTCAGAAACTCATAAGTGTAGTACCGGTTCATCAGAATCGTCCGAGGCGGCGGGAGACCGACAATAATCACGTCCCACCGGCGCCCGGCGCCTCGGATGAAACGCCGGGCATCGGATTGGTGAATTTGCAGCCGGGAGTCGGAGGCGAGCTTCTCCCACTCGGCCCTGAAATGCCGTTTGAAGAGGTCCAGCAGCGCCGGGTCGGCTTCCACATAGTCAAGATGCTCTACCGGCGAATGCTTTAGCGCCGTAGCGAGGGCCGAGGGCGAGCCTCCGCCTATGAGCAGGACCTGGCGAGGAGCCGGGTGCTCGAGTAGCGGGTAGTGAATACTCTCCTCGATCGCCTGCTCATCGGAAGCGCCAAACAGAACCACTCCGTTGTGGAAGACAACCCGTTCCCCTTCGGACTCCACTACCGCGAGCTTCCCGTAAGGCGAGGACGAGCTGTCCACCAAGTCATACCCCTTCCAAGCCGACCCGAGTGTGGCGCGCTCCGCCCAACTGCCGACGGAAACGACAAGAAAGGGCGCAACGCCTACGCAGACCAGCGCCGGCAGCCAGCGCCGCCGCGCCAGCAGAGACCCGGCGGCCATCAGGTTGACGAGACCCGCCAGGATGCCGATGGGCAGTGGCGGAGTGGCGTTCGGAAGGACAGCGGCCAGAATGCCGCCCGCCCCGGCCCCGAGTGCTTCCAAAAGGTACACACGCCCAGCCGCCCGCGTGGCATCGAACCGAGCCTCACTGAGCGCCAAGGTGCCGGCCGGGAACAAGGTTCCCAGCGAAAAACAGAGAGGGAGCAACACCAGAAAGGCATACAGGAGCGAATCAGGTCCCGCGAGCTCTCCTCGCGTTTCCTGAAGGAGCGGACGTATCATCCGGGCGGCCGCCAGTGTCAATGGGAAAGCCAAGCCCGCAACGACCAGCGACCCGGCCAGCAATCGACGTCCCTCGGGCTTCCTGCGGCTGAGCAACAAAGTCGATAAACCGCTACCGGATCCCGTACCGATCAGCCAGGCGGCGAGGACAATGCCGAGAGACAGCTCGTTCCCCTCGAAAGTCACGAGCAGTTCCCGCATCAGCAGGACCTGTGCCAGCATGGAAAACAGGCCAATCCAGGCGAGCACCGGCAGAATCATGGCAACCGTATGATAGCGCGGCCCGCACTAAAACTCCTCAAACCTTCCTCTCTTCGGCTACTATTGTCACGATGGCCAAGAATCGCAATTACGCCTGGTACGAGATCGCGGAGATCACCGACCTGAGGGACATGCTTGAAAAAAGCTCGTCCAGTTTCGCACGCCACAAAGCTTTTGTTTTCAATACCGAAGGAAAGCAACAGACAATCAACTATCGGGATTTCAAGGACCAGGTCTTCGCCTTGGGTGCGGGCCTGTGTGATGTCGGCTTCGGTCCCGGCCGCAAAGCCGCGATTCTCTCGGAGTCCCGGTGGGAATGGGGCCTGAGTTTCCTGGCGGTCGCCTGCGGAAACGGAATCAACGTTCCCCTCGACAAGGATCTGAAGCCTCGTGACCTCCGCTTCATCCTCGAAGAGACTGACGCCGACACGCTGTTCACTTCTGCACGCTACCTGGACGTGGCTTTGGATTTGCGCAGTCACCTTCCGTGTTTGCAGTACATCGTCTGCTTCGATCAGGCAAAAGTCCCTGAAGAAAAGACTTCGGCGGTTATACCCGCCAGCGAATTGATCGACCGGGGCAGCCGTCTTCTCAAGCGCGGGAAGTCAGCTTTTTCACAAGTGCGGGTCGATCCTCATTTGCCGGTCTCTATCGTCTATACCTCAGGGACGATGGGCACCGCCAAGGGCGTCGTTCTGTCTCAGCACAATCTCGTGTCCAACATGATGGACATGTGCCGTGCGGTCTACATTGACGAGAAGGATGTCATCCTCTCGGTCCTTCCGCTTAATCACACGTACGAGAGTACGTGCGGCCTGCTGACGCCGTTGTATCGTGGGTGCGCCATTTCCTACTGCGAGAATCTCCGGCAGATAGCGAACCAGATGAACGCGGTCCGGGCGACCGCGATGCTCGGCGTACCTCTCCTGTTCCAGGCCATTCACCGCAAGATCATGGAGGGGATCCGCGAGAAAGGAACCGGCAAGTTCAATGCTGCAAAGACAGCCGCGTCTTTCGGAAGCCTGATTTTCGGCAATTCGGCCCGAAGGCTAATTTTTTCGGCACTCCACAAGAAGTTTGGCGGTCGCTTGCGACTGCTCATCAGTGGGGGCGCGGCCAGCGACCCGGAAGTGGCCAAGCTTTTCCGAGCCTTGGGGATTACCTTCATCCAGGGCTACGGATTAACGGAATGCTCCCCGATCCTGGCCGTCAACCGTCCCGACTATTTCAAGGATGAGGCGGCCGGCTTTCCCCTTGCCTCGGTTGAAATTCGGATCGCCGAGGACCAGGAAATCTGTGCCCGGGGACCCAACATCATGTCGGGCTACTTTCAAAGGCCAGAGGCGACGGCCGACGTCCTGAATGACGGCTGGTTTCATACCGGGGACCTGGGGTATTTGGATGACGATGGATTCGTGCACATCCATGGGAGGAAAAAGGCCGTCATCGTCTTGACGAACGGCAAGAACGTTTATGCGGAAGAAGTAGAGGCCTGCCTCAATCACAGTCGCTTTGTGCTGGAAAGCCTCGCCTGGGAGGGACCGGAAACGCCGGCCGGAAAGGTCGAGGAAGTCCACGCGACCATCGTCCCTAACCGGGAAGAATTTGACCGATACTGCAAAGAAGCCGGAGTCGAACTGACCGACCAGTTGGTGGAGGAGATCCTTAAGCGGGAAATTCGCGAGCAATGCACCGCCCTTTCGCCCTACAAGCGGGTCCGCAAGTTCACCATCCGCTGGGAGGAGTTCGACAAGACCACCACGCGCAAGATCAAACGCTATCTGTATACCGAGAAAGTCAAGAGAACTGACGGCTGACCGCTGACCGCTGACCGTTGACCGGCTTAAGGTCCGTTAGCTGTCAGCGGTCAGCCGTCAGCGGTCAGCCGTTTCCTCCCCCTTCTCTCCCCGTTTTCATATAGAATTCAGGCACAATCCGAGAGGAGCCATCATGAATATCAAGAAAGAGGATGCTCTCAATTACCACGCAGGTCGCCGACCAGGCAAGCTGGAAGTCAACCCAAGTAAACCGTGTCTGACTCAGCTTGACCTGTCCCTGGCCTACACACCCGGCGTCGCCATACCTTGTCTCGAAATTGAACGCGATCCCGAACTGGCCTATGCGTATACCGGCAAAGGAAACCTCGTTGCTGTCATAAGCAACGGGACCGCAGTGCTGGGACTCGGCAATATCGGGGCAATCGCCGGTAAGCCTGTGATGGAAGGAAAAGGAGTCCTCTTCAAGCGCTTTGCGGACATCGATGTGTTCGATCTCGAAGTTGCGACGGAAGACACCCAAGCCTTCATTAAGGCGGTCCAGCTGCTCGAGCCGACGTTTGGCGGCATCAACCTCGAAGACATCAAGGCACCCGATTGTTTCGTCATCGAGGAAGAGCTGAAGCGAACAATGAACATCCCGGTCTTCCACGATGATCAGCATGGCACCGCGATTATCAGCACCGCCGCCTTTCTGAACGGAATCGAAATTGCCGGGAAGAAGGTGGACAACGTTCAGATCGTGATCTGCGGCGCAGGCGCTGCAGGCATAGCCTGTGCGGAAATGCTTCTCCTCGTCGGCGTTCCCCGTTCGAATATCCGGATGGTGGATACCAAGGGAGTGATCTACAAAGATCGCACGGCGGGGATGAATCCTTACAAGGAACGTTTCGCGGCTGACACCAAGCTGAGGACACTGGAACAGGCGCTGGCAGGGGCGGACGTCTTCATAGGGGTTTCTCAAAAAGACCTGGTCACCCCCGGGATGCTAAGGAGCATGGCGGCGAAGCCCATTGTCTTCGCGATGGCTAACCCCGACCCCGAAATAACATTCGAAGTCGCCCGCGAGGCGCGCAACGACCTGATCATGGGCACGGGCCGTTCCGACTATCCCAACCAGGTGAACAACGTCCTCGGTTTCCCCTACATCTTCCGAGGCGCCTTGGACGTGGGAGCCCGGCAAATCAACAGCGAGATGAAGCTGGCCGCGTCCCGCGCCCTGGCTGCCCTGGCCCACGAAGAGGTTCCCGACATCGTCTCCCGTGCATACGACGATCAGGAGTTTCACTTCGGGCCGGAGTATGTGATCCCCAAGCCGTTCGATCCGCGTGTGCTCCTCTGGGAAGCGGCGGCGGTTGCCCAGGCCGCCGTCGATAGCGGGGTAGCCCGGGTTACCGACTTCGACATTGAAATCTACCGGGAGTCGCTCGAAAAACACCTCGGCCGTAAGTACGAAGTGATGGGCACAGTCATCTCCAGGGCCGGACGCCTTCGCAAACGAATCATCTACCCGGAAGGCGAAAACGACAAGGTGGTGCGGGCCGTCGAGGCGGTCATCAACCGGAAGATGGCGGAGCCGATTCTGATTGGTCGACGGGCAAACGTCGAGCGCTTGTTGCAGTCTCACGCCATCGACCAGCGGCGCCTTCAGATTGTCGACCCAGCCGAGAACCCCGACTTGGTAAGAGAGTACGCGAGCCAGCTTTTTGCGTTGCGCCAGCGGAAGGGGATAACACGCACTCTGGCCGAAGAAATGGCGCGGGATCCCGGCAGTTTCGGGCTGATGATGCTCCGCAACGGCGCCGCCGATGGCTTGCTTTGGGGAGCTGAAGGGACGTACCCGGACAGGTTGCGCCGCTCGCTGGAGCTCATCGGCAAGCGCAAGGACGTCCACCGCCTGTTCGGCCTGATGATCGTCGTCCTGAAAGACAAGCTTCTCTTCTGTGCCGACACGTCAGTGAACTTCGACCCAACCGCCGAAGAAATGGCGGACATCGCCATTCTGAGTGCCGACGTGGCTCAGTATTTCGGGATCACGCCGAAGATTGCGATGCTCTCTTTTTCTAATTTCGGTGCTGTTCAGAACCCGCAAACTGCCAAGGTTAAGAGGGCAGTCGAACTCGTGAACAAGCTCCGGCCAGAGCTTGTCGTCGACGGTGAGATGCAGGTGGGAACCGCGCTGAACGAGAAACAGGCGTTGTGGAACTTCCCTCAGTCCCGGATTCGCGGTGATGCCAATGTCCTGATCTTCCCGGAACTGAACTCCGGGAACATAGGGTATAAGCTCCTCCTGAACGCCGGATCGGCTGACGTCATCGGTCCCATCCACCTGGGGATGGATCGGCCCGTCAACGTCGTGGAGCATTCCGCTTCCGTGAGCGATATCGTCCACATGACCGCCATCACGGCGACCATGTCCGAGTTCTGTTGCCAGCCAATTCCGCGGGTAGAAGAGGTTTCTCTGCCGGATGAGGCCCGGGTCTGAATGCGGGGCGTTCAGCGTTCAGCGTTCACGGTTCACCGTTAAAAGCAAGTCTTGAACCCAGAAACGCTGAACGGTGAACGCTGAGAAGGTGTGAAAAATCAAGCGTGTCGACGGGCTTTTATCGTGGCCGG
>Ga0209819_10000176_pt1 | contig 17874 bp, 17 predicted proteins | sample PPLLak2March2015_FD_187248 | JGI IMG/M metagenome (GOLD analysis project Ga0209819, IMG submission 187248) | Freshwater sediment microbial communities from Prairie Pothole Lake near Jamestown, North Dakota, USA - PPLs Lake P7 Core (1) Depth... | ecosystem: Environmental > Aquatic > Freshwater >... | reverse complement strand
GGCGACCTGCACTTCTGGAGAGCCGGTATCGCTCTCGTGGGTGCCGTACTCGGCGACGATTTCGGTGGTTGTCTTCATTACGCGTGAAACCTGGACTGTTCCGGGGGGACAGCAGAAACTCTAACAGCCCACTCGTTGGTAACCACAACCACGGACACGACAACCACGCGGCCTCCCCCCTTGTTCCCCTTCACCGCACCTGCCCGTCACCATAGAGCACGTACCGCTCGGACGTAAGGGACTCGAGACCCATTGGGCCCCTGACGTGCAGCTTCTGGGTCGAGTTGCCGATCTCGGCGCCGAACCCGAATTCCTCGCCGTCGGTGAAACGGGTCGATGCGTTCACCGCCACGACCGCGGTGTCGATCGCGGCGACGAAGCGGTCAGCTGCGACACGGTCGTCGGTGACTATGGCCTCGGTGTGACCCGTCCCGTACCGTCGGACATGCTCGATGGCGACATCGATGCCGGGCACGACGCGGACCGCCATGATCAGGTCGAGGTACTCGGTGGCCCAGTCCTCCTCAGTCGCCTCCCCCATCTCAGGCACCAGCTCACGTGCGTGTTCGTCGCCCCGAAGTTCGACGTTTTCCGCCATGAGGGCGCGAGCTACCTCACCGAGGAACTTCTCGGCCACGGCCTCGTGGACCAAGAGCGTCTCCGCGGCGTTGCAAACCCCGGGACGCTGGACCTTGGCGTTGACCACGATGCCAAGCGCCTTCTCCAGATCGGCTGCGGCATCGACGTAGACATGGCAGTTCCCCGCACCGTCTATGACGGTTGGCACGGTGGCATCTGCCTGGACCGCAGCGATGAGACCGGGCCCACCCCTTGGTACGAGCAGATCCACCCATTCGGTCGCCTGCATCAGTGCTTTGGCTCCCTCGCGGCTGGTGTCCTCGAGCAGCTGGACCCCGTCGGAAGGGAGACCGGCAGCGTCGAGTGATTGGCGAATTGCCCTGGCGATCGCCATGTTGGAGCGGAGGGCGTAGGAGGAGCCACGCAGGATGACCGCGTTGCCGGATCGGATGCAGAGCCCTGCGGCATCGGCGGTCACGTTGGGACGGGCCTCGTATATCACGGCGACGACGCCGAGCGGGACCCGGACGCGGTGGAGTTGCACTCCGTTGTACAACGACCAGCCTCCGGTCTCGCGGCCCACCGGATCGGGCAAGGAGGCAACGCTGCGGAGACCGGCGGCCATGGCGAAGATCCGCCTTTCGTCCAGCCGGAGCCGGTCGATGAGAGCGCCGGTGATCCCTTCACCGTCCGCCTGAGACATGTCGGCCAGATTCGCCTCGAGCACCGCCGGAGCGGCCTCTTCCACTCCAGTGGCCATGCCGAGCAGGGCCTGCCGGCGTGACTCGCCGGTCGACTGACGCAGGGCATGTGAGGCCTCTCGGGCTCGGCGGCCGATCTCCTCGATCATTGGCCCAGGTTATCGGCCGATGGGACGGTGGCGAGAACGACGAGGTCGTCGCGGTGGACCACCACACCACCCACCTCCGAGCTGTGGCGGCCGATCGATTTGCGGACCTCCTCGGCCGTCATCGCCACCAACCCTTTGCCGATGACGGCGTTGTCACCGCCGGTCACCTCAACCGCGGATCCGGCGTCGAAATCGCCATCGACGCCTGTTATCCCGACAGCGAGGAGCGACCGCCCCCCGTCGCGCAACGCCGATGCCGCGCCGGGGTCAACAGAGAGGCGTCCGACAGCGGGCAGACCGAAAGCGATCCAGAGCTTGCGGGCCGGGAGCCTCGACTCGTGGGGCGTTACCCACGTCCCCACCGCCTCACCAGCCACGGCTCGAGCGACGACCCCGCCCTCCCTGGCATCGGCGATGACCGTGGGGATGCCCGACCAGGCGGCCATCCTCGCAGCCATCACCTTGGTGGCTGGACCGCCCGAGCCGAAAGGTCCAGGATCGCCACCGGCGATGTGGTCGAGTGCGGCGTCGCCGGAATGGACTGCCGAGAGAAGCTCGGCGTCGTCCATCGTCCTCGGGTCACCCGAGTAGATGCCCCCGAAGTCGGTCAGGATCACCAGGATGCCGGCAGAGACGAGGTGCGACACGATCGCCGCCAGCTCGTCGTTGCCGCCGAGCCGGAACTCGTCCACCACAACTGTGTCGTTCTCGTTGATGATCGGGACGACTCCCAGGGAGAGCATGCGCTCCAGCGTGTTGCGCGCATTGAGGTACTGGGACCGGTTGGCGAGCACATCCTTGGTCAGCAACACCTGGCCAACCACCATCCCCCGGCTCTTGAACAGAGCGGCGTATCGCTCCATGAGGAGCCCCTGGCCCACTGCCGCGGCAGCCTGGAGGCCGGGCACATCTCTCGGGCGCCCGCCGAGGCCGAGCGCCGGAATGCCGGCCGCTACCGCGCCAGATGAGACAAGGAGGGTCGGATGACCTCCATCCCACATCCCTGCGACATGTTCGACCGCCTGCTCGAGACCCTCGGGATCGAGCTCACCGGTGGGCCGCACCAAGCTCGAAGAACCGGCCTTGACCACGACCGGTCTTCCGGCATCGATGGGCCGGCGGCCGACTGAGTCCGTCATGGACCCACCACCGGTCTCAGGTCGGCACCGGAGCTGTCTTCAGCAGGCGGCGCACCTGGGCGACGTCGTCCCTGATCGCCGCGACGAGGGCATCGGCGTTCTCGAACTGGAGCTCGGGGCGAAGCCTTTCGACGAATTCGATGGTGAGCACCGATCCGTAGATCTCCCTATCGAAATCGATGATGTGCGCCTCGATGAGGAGCTCGGTCCCCCCGAAAGTGGGCCTGACCCCGACGTTCACGGCTGCGGGCAGGATCTCCCGGCCGAATCGAGCCCAGGCCGCATAGATCCCGCTCCCCGGGATCACCTTTCGTTCCGGCGGTCTCAGGTTGGCAGTTGGAAACCCGAGACCTTTCCCCCTCTTGTCACCAGGGGTCACCACGTTGGAGAGCCGGTAGAGGTTGCCAAGGAGGTCGGCCGCGTCTGAGACGTCTCCGTCCTCGATCAGCCGGCGGATGCGGGTCGACGAGATGACGCCGTTCGACTCGACCAGGCCGACCACCTCGACCTCGAATCCATGACGGGTTCCCGCCGCGATCAGGAATTCGCAGTCACCGGCTCGGTCACGGCCGAACTGGAAGTCGGCACCCACAACCAAATAGCTGACCTCGAGCTTGTCCACCAGCACCCGGGAGACGAATTCCTCCGGCTCGAGATGACGGATCTCAGACAGGTCGAGCACCCCAACGGTGTCGACGCCGAGACCGGCGAGCAAGGCAATTCGCTCATCGATGTCGGTGATCAGGCGCGGATTGGTCCCGGGTGAGAGCACTTCGGCTGGGTGCGGGTCAAACGTGAGGACCGTCGAGGGATGGGGGTTGGCCACCAGCCGGTCGAGGATCACGCGGTGCCCGATATGAACCCCATCGAACACACCCACCGAGACCGCGTTCGGCGGCGCCTGCGCCTCCCAGCGCTCCAAGGGACCTCGAAGGATCTTCACGAGGCGAGGACCACCTCGGGTCTCGCCTGGTCTCCATCCCGGCGGTACACAGCGATCAGGTCGCCAGCCTGGTCGAGTACGCGGATCACCGAGTGGTCCGGGGCGGCAACCATCTCGCCACCGACGAATTGCATTCCGTGACACACCCCGCGGGCCGTCTCCTCGCTCACGGTGACTGCGGGTAGATCGCCGAGAGCCTCGGCAGGCGTGAGGAAATGAGCTTCCCATTCGCCCAGATCACCGATCTCGACGCCGTGTGTCTCCACGTCGAGAGATCCGGTACGGGTGCGGCGGAGAGCGGTGAGATGGGCCGATCCGCCGAGCGCCGCGGCCAGATCGTCGGCCAACGAGCGCACGTAGGTCCCCTTGCCACACACGACGCGGAACTCCACCTCGGGATACGGGCCGGCTCCAACGGTCCCGATCTCCAACTCGTGGATCTCCACCGGCCGTGCCTCCCGTTCCACCACCACGCCCTGACGGGCCAATTCGTAGAGACGCCGGCCCTGGTGCTTGAGAGCGGAGACCATCGGCGGCACCTGGAGCACCGTGCCGACGAAGCGGCTGGCCACCGCTTCCAGCTCCTCCTCGGAGAACTCCATGGGCTCGCGGGTGAGAACTGCTCCGTCCGAATCCAGTGTGTCCGTCGAAACCCCGAACTGGGCCGTCGCCAGGTATTCCTTCGGCTGTTCCTGTATGAATCGGATGAGTCTGGTCACCGAGCCGACCGCTACCACGACGACGCCGGTAGCGAGCGGATCGAGGGTGCCGGCGTGACCCACCTTCTTGATGCCCGTGGCACGCTTGACGCGGCTGACGACGTCGTTGGATGTCATCCCCCCCGGCTTGTCGACCACGAGAAACCCACGGGTCATCTGTGGGCCTCGAGCCTTTTTCGCACCTCGTCGATTGCCTTCTCCGGGTCTCCGTCAAACGTGAATCCCGACGCGAGGCGGTGGCCGCCTCCGCCGAGGTCGGCTGCGAGCGCACCCACATCTGTTCCACCCCGGGAGCGCAGGCTGACCTTCACGTGACTGTCTGCGTTGACTTTCGCCAGCACCGCGACGTCGGCCTCCTCGGCAAGTCTCAGGGTGTTGAGCAGGTTGTCGATGTCGCCCCAATCCACACCTGCTTCGTCGAGGTCCTGGTGGGTGATGATTGTTGAGACCATGCCATGGTCGTTGTCGAGCACGGCGCGGGTCAGGGCGGCCCCGGCTGCCTTCAGATACCCGAAAGGCGCTTCCTCGTAGACCTTCTGACTGATCTGCTCGGGTCGCGCCCCGGCCGCGACCAGTCGGGCGGCGACCTCCAACGTGGGGGCGGTTGTGTTGGCGTACTGGAAGCGACCGGTGTCGGTGACCACGGCGGTGAGGAGGCAGGTTGCGATCTCGGGGGTGATGGGCCATCCGAGCGCGTCGAGCAGGTCGACCACGATCACACCTGTCGCCGCGGCATCCGGGTCGACAAGTGGGATGTCGCCAAAGCCCTCGTTGGTGACATGGTGATCCACCACCACGAGGGTCCCCGCGTTCCCCGCCGGACCACCCAACTCGGCGAGGCGGTCGGGTGACCCGGCATCGAAGACGACCATGGTTTCGGGATTCTTGGGGAATTCTCCTGGTTCTACCAACAGGTCCGTGGCGAGAAAAGACAAATTGGCGGGGACCACGAATGGAGACCCGAACCCGGCCACCACGGTCTTCCCGGCAGCCCGCGCCGCGATCCCAAATCCGAGCATGGAGCCGAGAGCGTCACCGTCGGGGCCGACATGACATGCCAGCGCCAGCTCCTCACTGGCGGCGATGGTCGCGGCTGCCTTTTCGATGAGCTGTCGTTCGATCATCCGGATCTCATTCCTCTTCTTGCAGGGATCGCAGGATGGCATCGATTCTCTCGCCGCCGCTCACACCGGGGTCGACCGCAAACTCCAGGACCGGCGTGTACTTCATCCGGACTTGGCGGGCTATGACCGATTGGAGGCGGTGTGAGGCATGGTCGAGGGCTGTGAGGGCGTCGGCGGGATCGGCACCGAGGAGGTCGATGTAGACCACCGCGTGACGAAGATTGGGGCTGGTCTCGACACCTGTGATGGACACCATCTCGAGGCGGGAATCGCTCATTCTCTCGATCTCTTCTGCAAGGACTTCGCGGAGGGTGGAGTTGACCTTCAGCATTCGAGGGCTGGCATCTCTCATTCGGGCTCCTCCAACTCGCTCATGCGCATGTCGAGGACTTCGACCTCCAGTTGCCCATCAAGGTAGCGGCGCAACTTGGAGACCTGCATGGCGAGGCTCTCGCCGTCCGGGGCGGCGATGGCGACTCCGATTGCGGCCCGCTGCCACTTGTCGTGATAGCCGACTTCGGCGACGCTGTAGGAGCCAAGGCGCCGGAGACCCTCGATGAGCGGCCTGAGCACGGCTCTTTTCTCTTTGAGCGACTGGGAGGCGGGCAGGTGTAGCTCGACCCTCAGGGCCGCGGCCCGCATCAGGCGGCGTTTATCAAGTTCGGGCCACCTCACGAATCAGGTAGGCCTCGATGTTGTCGCGTTCCTTGATGTCGTTGTAGTTCTCCAGCCCGATTCCGCACTCGAACCCGGAGGCCACTTCGCGCACGTCGTCCTTGAATCGCTTCAGCGATGAGATGACGCCGTCGTGGATTACCACGCCGTCACGGATGAGCCGGGCTCGAGCCCCGCGCTGGACGACACCCTCGATGACGTAGCACCCGGCCACGGATCCGATCCGGGGGACCTTGAAAACGGCCCGAACTTCGGCGGTGCCCAACACCTGTTCGTGCTCCTCGGGGGCCAACTGACCGACGAGCAGCTGCTCGACCTCGTCGAGCAGCTCGTAGATGATCCCGTAGGTCCGGATCTCGACCCCGGCCTCCTCGGCTGCCTTGCGGGCCTTTGGCTCGGGACGGACGTTGAAGCCGACGATCACCGAGTCGGTCACTTCGGCGAGTGTCACGTCGTTCTCGTTGATCCCACCGACTGCACCGTGCAGCACCTGGATCTTGCCGCCCTCTCGCCCGATCTTCGAGATCGATTCCCGCAGGGCCTCGAGAGACCCATGCGCATCGGCCTTGATGATGACATTCAGAGTGGCGTCCTCGGTGCGCAGCTGGTCGAGCAATGTCTGGAGTCGGTCGCGGGCCGAGGGCATGGCCTGGCTGACCGACCTGAGCTCCTCCTCGCGCTCGGAGGCAATGCGGCGCGCCTCCTTGTCGCTCTCGACAACTGTGAAGAAATCTCCGGCCGTGGGGACCTCGTCCCAACCCATGATCTGGACGGGTGTCGACGGACCTGCTTCTTTGATCTGATTGCCATTCTCGTCCATCAAGGCGCGGACGCGCCCGGAGACTGGCCCTGCCACGAAGGGATCACCAGTCCTTAGTGTGCCCCGCTGGATGATGACAGAGGCGACAGCGCCCTTGCCCCGCTCGAGCTGGGCCTCGACAACGACACCGGACGCCTCGACTTTCGGGTTCGCCTTGAACTCCTCGAGTTGGGCGATGAGGTCCACCACCTCGAGCAACTCGTCGACGCCGTCACCGTTGATCGCGGAGACCTCCAAGCTGGGGACGTCTCCGCCGAGCTCTTCGGTGAGGACGTCGTACTCGGTCAGTTCGGTCCGCACCCGGAGCGGATCGGCTCCGGGAAGATCGACCTTGTTGACGGCCACGATCATCTTCACCTCTGCCGCCTTGGCGTGTGAGATGGCTTCGATCGTCTGGGGCATGACGCCGTCGTTGGCAGCCACCACGAGGATCACGATGTCGGTGATGTTCGCTCCACGTGCTCGCAAGGATGTGAATGCCTCGTGGCCTGGCGTGTCGATGAATGTGATGGGGTGTCCGTTGACATCGACCTGGTAGGCGCCGATGTGCTGGGTGATCCCTCCTTGCTCTCCGTCGACCACGCTGGTCTTACGGATCGAGTCGAGAAGTGTGGTTTTCCCGTGGTCCACATGTCCCATCACGGTCACAACAGGCGGGCGCGGGGCGAGCTCCGATTCAGCATCGTCGAATACCGGGCGCTCGGCAACCGCCGGAGGAGGCGGTGGCGCTTCGATGTCGACGATGAACCCGAACGACTCGGCTACACCCTCGATCAACTCCGGTGGCATCGTCTGGCCGGCTCCGACCGCCTGGCCACGCGTCATGAGCTGGGCGACCACGTCCTTGGCCGGAACCCCAAGTGCGTCTGCGAACTCGGTGACTGAGGCGCCGGCCGGGACGGACACGATGTCGAGCTCTACCTCGAGCTCCGAGGCCGGCTCGGGAGCAACCTCTTCGGCGGCTTCTGACTCTGCTTCGGGCTCTGCCTCGACCACCTCCGGCTCATCGCCGGCCACGGCGAGACGTAGAAGCTCCGCCGCCTCGTCATCGAGCCCGGATGAGGCGGTCTTCACTTCGATCCCCAGGTCATGGGCCTGCGCGAGCAACTCTTTCGAGTCGATCCCGAGGTCCTTGGCCAGCTCGTAAACCCTCACGCCAGAAATCCCCTATTCGCTCTCGTCATCCGTGTCGTCGGTCACCACCGCATCCTCATCGTCGGACACGGGCACGTCGGCTTCGACTGCTTCCTCGACCGGCACCTCGTCGGCTGCAGCTTCATCCGTGACTACGGCATCATCAACCGGAGCGGCTTCTTCGGCCGGAGTGGCTTCCGGCACCGCCTCCTCGACCTCGACGCCTTCCATGTCGGATCGGATGTCGACCTTGTAGCCGGAGAGCCGGGCAGCAAGCCGGGCATTCTGACCCTCCTTGCCGATCGCCAGGGAGAGCTGGTGCTCGGACACGACCACGTCGGCGGTCTTCGTCTCTTCGTCGATGTGAACTTCCTTGACCTTGGCCGGGCCCAATGCCTCGGCGATGAACTGGCCGATGTCGTCACGCCACTGGACCACGTCCACCTTCTCGCCACGCAGCTCGTTCACGACCTGGCGGACACGCGATCCCCTGGCGCCCACGCAGGCTCCCTTGGGGTCGACGTTGGGATCATGGGAGATCACGGCGATCTTGGTGCGGTGGCCCGGCTCGCGGGCGATGTTGACGATCTCGACCGTGCCATCGGTGAGCTCCGGCACTTCGAGCTCGAGCAAACGTCGGACCAGGTCGGGGTGGCTGCGTGAGACCACGATCTGGGCGCCTTTGGCCTCGTTGCGCACCTCGAGGATGAGCGCCTTGACCCGGTTGCCGCGCTCCAGACGCTCGAATGGAATCCGCTCGGAGCCAGGGAGGATCGCCTCGGCGTCGCCGAGATCGAGGATCACGGACCGGTAATCCACCTGCTGGACCAACCCGGTCACTAGATCGCCCTCACGACCTTCGTACATCTCGAAAACGTGCTCACGCTTCGCCTCGCGCAGCTTGTGCTGCATCACCTGCTTGAAGGACTGCGCGGCGATGCGGCCGAAAGCCTCCCCCTCGGGGGTGTCTTCCCATTCGGACACGACGTTGCCGTCCTCGTCCAATTCCTGGGCGTACACGATGACTTCGCCGGAATCGGGATCGATGGTGACCCTGGCCTCCTCTGCCGCTCCCGGGCTCCGCTTGTACGCGGCGACAAGGGCGTTGGCGAACGCGTCGAGGATGGTGTCGATGGCCACTCCCCGTTCCCGGGCGAGTACCTCGATTGCCTCCATCATCGTGTCGAGCTTCATGATTCTCCTTCAGTGGCCCGGCTTAGGGGCCTTTTCCCACCTGAACACCGTCTTGGCGGTGAGCACGTCTTCGTAGTCGACTACCCGGCGCTCTTCATCGCTCTCCACCGTGAACGCCGAGGCACCAGCGTCGGCCAGGACTCCTCTGATGGTCGCCTTCTGGTCGCCGTCGGCGATCTTGACCACGACCTCACGACCGACCGACTTTGTGTAATGCGACGGGCGACGGAGAGCTCTCTCCAGACCCGGCGAGGTCACCTCGAGCCGGTACGCCTCGACCAGTTCGGTTTCGTTGTCGAGCAACCGCGACAGAGCGCGCGAAACTTCGGCGAGACGATCGATGTTGACGTCCTCGCCGTCGACAACGACACGGAGAAGTGTTCCCGGCCCGCGGCCGAGCAACTCGACATCGTCGAGCTCGAGCCTCTCGGCGGCGAGATAGGGCTCCACCACCGTCCAAATCTCTGCAGCAGTCGTCAAAATGCCTGCTCCTGGCGCTGTCATGCCATCGCTATGACAGTCATCGCGCAAAAAATACAGGCGGGTGCCAAAGGCGCCCACCTGGTTCAAAGCGTCCTGTTGTCCATTCGCATTATAGGCGAACCCATCCTCTGTCCGACCGGGTGAAGCAGCAGACTCAGCGAGTGCGCGCGGAGGTCACCAGTTCGGACAGCTTTCCTACTACCTCAGCAATCGCCACTTCTTCCATACCGAGGTCGCGACGGGTGGTCATCTCGACGATGCCCTGCTCCACACCGCGGGGCCCGACGGTCACCCTGTATGGGATGCCGATCAACTCGGCGTCGGCGAACTTCACGCCTGGCCGCTCCTCACGATCGTCCAGCAGGACCTCGACACCGGCTGCGCCCAGTTCCGTGTAGAGCCGCTCGGCCGCCTCGAGCGTGGGGTGATCATCGGCCCTGACCACGGTGATGACCACCTCGTATGGCGCCACTGAGACAGGCCAGATGATCCCCTTCTCGTCGTGGAATGTCTCCACCACAGCCGCCATGCCACGTTCCACGCCGATTCCATAGGAGCCCATGATGATCGGGTGGCTGTCACCCTTCTCGTCCTGGACGTACACACCGAATGTCTCGGAGTACTTGGTCCCCAGCTTGAAGATGTGGCCGACCTCGATCCCCTTCCAGAGCTCCAACTCGCCGCCGCACAACGGGCAGGGCTCGCCCGACTGCACCTCTCTGACATCAGCCCATTGGCTCACCTCGATGTCGCGGCCGACATCAACGCCGGAGTGATGCCAGTCGTCCTCGTTGGCCCCGGTGACCAGGTTGAACCGGCCCCGGAGCGCTTCATCGGCGATGATCCTCGGACCGTTGACACCGACGGCGCCCAGACTCCCCGGGTCCGCCCCGAGCAGCGGCCTTATCTCTTCGGGAGTGGCGGCGCGGGCTTCAACCGCGGCCGTCGCATCGAGAAGCTTCTGCTCCTGGAGATCGTGGTCACCCCGGAGCAACACCAGCACCTGCTCGCCGTCGAGGACATAGACGAGGGTCTTGATCTGACGCTCAGGGGTTGCGACGTCGGGATGAGCCTCGGCCAGGGCCCTGATCGTGCGCAATCCGGGTGTCGGGAAGCGGTCGAGGTCGGCCCGATCACCATCGTCCACGTCCGCCACCGCCGAGATCGCCCTCTCCACATTGGCCCGGTAGTCACAATTGGAACAGGTGACGATCCAATCCTCTCCGGCGTCGCTGCGCACCATGAACTCGACCGATTCCGAGCCACCCATCGCACCCGAGGAGGCCTCGACACCGAGGGCGTCGAGGCCCATGCGGGCGAAGATGCGCTGGTAGGCGCCACGGTGCTTCTCGAAGCCGGCATCGAGCCCGGCACGATCGATGTCGAGGGTGTACGCGTCCTTCATGGTGAACTCGCGGACACGTAGCAGACCTGACTTCGGGCGTGCCTCGTCCCGGAACTTGGTGTGCACCTGGTACCAGATCTGGGGCATGTCGCGATAAGAGGAGAGCTCCATGGCAGTGATGGCGAAGATCTCCTCCTCTGTCATCCCCAGGACGAGATCAGCCCCTTTCCGATCGACGAGCTTGTAGAGGTTTTCACCCATCAACTCGTAGCGGCCCGACTTCCGCCAGATCTCGGCGGGATGGAGCGTCGGCGGCATCATCTCCTGCCCGCCGATGGCGTTCATCTCCTCGCGGATGATGTTGGCCACTTTGAGCCGGACTCGTTGGCCGAGAGGGAGGATGGTGTAAGAGCCGGCCGCAAGCTGCCGGATGAAACCGCCCCGCACGAGGAGGACATGGCTGACCGCTTCGGCGTCCGCGGGGGCATCACGGAGAGTTGGGATGAAGGCTTCAGACCAGCGCATTTGTTCAGTCAACTATCAGGTTTCGGAGCAGGCGACGGTAATCGCCGGTCAATCGGACTGGGCCACCTCAGCGACCTTGGCCCGACGGTCCTGGGAGCGGTTGGCATCGCCCTGGATCTGGATCAACTCCTCACGGGCAGCGGCGGCCAGTTCGGCAGCGTTCGCCTCGGCGTGGGCAAGTCTGCTCTCCACGCCCTCCTCGACCAGCTTCCGGGCCTCATCGAGAAGCGCCTCGACCATCTCGGACTCCGGCACGACCCTCACCACCTGGCCTTTTATGAACAGATGGCCTCTCCCCCGGCCGGCGGCGATACCGATGTCGGCCTCCCGCGCCTCTCCCGGGCCGTTTACGACACAGCCCATGACGGCGACCTGGATCGGGAGGTTTTCCGCCTCCAAGGCGGCCTGAGCCCGGGTGGCCACATCGATGACATCGACCTCTGCTCGTCCGCAGGAGGGGCAGGCGATGAGGTCGAGGCCCTTCCGCTCGCGAAGACCGAGGTTCTCTAGAAGCTGGCGACCGGCCTTGGCCTCCTCGACCGGATCGGCGGTGAGGGAGAAGCGAATGGTGTCGCCGATCCCTTCGTTGAGCAGGGTGGCGATCCCCGCGACTGATTTGATCAGCCCGGCCGGTGGGGGTCCCGCCTCTGTCACCCCGAGGTGGAGCGGGTAATCGACGGTCTCGGACAGGAGCCGATAGGACTCGATCATCGACGGCACGTTGGAATGTTTAACCGAGATCTTGATGTCTTCGAAGTCGACATCCTGGAGATATCGGATCTCGAGAAGGGCGGAATCGACCAGAGCCTGAGGCACCGGGCTTCCGTATTTCTCGAGGAGATCCTTGTCCAACGAGCCGGCGTTGACCCCGACACGGATCGGCACACCGCGGTCCTTGGCCTCGCGGGCAACGGCTTTGATCTGGTCTTCTTTCCGGATATTGCCGGGGTTGAGCCGAAGCCCCTGGACGCCCGCCTCGAGTGCGGCCAGGGCGAGCCGGTACTGGTAGTGGATATCGGCGATGATCGGGACCGGCGACCTGGGGACGATCTCAGCCAGGCCTTGTGCCGCCTCCACCTCATTACAGGTGATGCGGACGATGTCGGCGCCGGCCCCCGCCAGCGCATACACCTGGGCCAGGGTGCCGTCCACGTCGGCGGTCTTCGTGGTGGTCATCGACTGAACCGAGATGGGAGCATCGCCACCCACGGCGACGTTTCCGACATGGAGTTGCCGGGTCCTGTGACGGGTGATCATCCCGATCAGAGACTTATCGGGTTGACGATGTCGAGGACAATCGCCACGAACCCGAGGAAGGCGAACAGCCCGATCACCGCGGCCGCCACCGGCGCCAGCTTCCGGACATTGGCCTCACGGCCGCTGACCTTCTCGTAGGCGGCGACTGCGAAGTGCCCGCCGTCGAGCGGGTAGAGAGGGAGGAGGTTGATGGTGGCCAGGATCACGTTGACGAAGGCGAGGATCCCGAGAAAGGCAGCCGCCGACTCGGTCTGGGTGCCGATGTTGACGATGCCGATCGGGCTCACGGGCCGGATCTCCTCGTCGACATCGGTGTCGCCGGCGAGAACTCCGAGGTATTGGGCCAGGCTGGAAGGCTTGATCATGTCACCGATCGCCTGGAAGGTGAACCCGATCCCCTCCCACACCTGCGTCCCGGCCACACCGATTGCGCCGACTATCCCCGGGTCATGCGTCGCGATGACCGGGGCGACCCCGAGAAATCCGGAACCTGCATCACGCTCGACCAAAGTGACCTCGAGACTGCGGGGCTGGCCGTCACGCTCGACTACCACCGTGGTGGGCCCTTCGCCGAGCGCGGTCAGGGCGTTGGGGACATCGGACCATTCATCGATCCTGTGGTCGCCGATGGAAACGATCACGTCATCAGGCTCCAGCCCGCCGGCGGCAGCCGGCGTGGGGACAGTGTCCTCGCCCACCAGGACAGTGGGCACCACTTCATCGACTATTGGCTGAGGTTCAGAGACGCCGTTGGCGAGCACGATCCCGTAGAACAGAAGGAAGGCGATGAGGAAGTTCATGCCGACTCCGGCGAGAACCACCACACTCTTCTCCCAGAACTTCTTCTCCCGGTAGGTGCGGCCGATGTCGGTCGGGGAGATCTCCTCGAGGGGATTCATACCGATGATGCGCACATACCCCCCGAGAGGGATCGCCTTGACCCCGTACTCGGTCTCGCCGCGGCGCCAAGAGAAGATACGAGGCCCGAACCCGAAGAAAAACTCGGTCACCTTCATCCCGGTTGCCTTGGCTGCAAAGAAGTGGCCGGCCTCGTGGGCGGTGACAAAGAGAATGATGGCTGCGGCCGCAGCAAAGCCTCCGAGCATGCGGACACGCTACCCGCGAATCGCCGTTAGTCAGCAGGCTCCTGCGATAAATGAGGCTGCGATCTCGCGGCCCTCCCGGTCGGCGGTGATCACATCGTCCACGGTCTCTAGCGTCCGCCAGTCCGACGTCTCGAGGGTGGCCGAGACCACCTCGGCGATCCCGAGAAAGCCCAGGCGGCCATCGAGGAAGGCCGCTACTGCGACTTCATCGGCTGCGTTGAGCACGGCGGGAGAAGATCCACCTTCACGCCCTGCCTCGAAAGCCAGCTCGAGGGCAGGGAACGAGACGGGATCGGGAGCTTCGAACGTCAGGTCCATCCCGGCCAGGTCGAAGGGGCGGGCCAGCGAAGGTGCCCGCTCCGGTGAAGTCAGGGCGTACTGAATCGGGATCCGCATGTCAGGCTGACCCAGGTGGCCCTTCCACGACCCGTCGACGAACTCGACCGCCGAGTGGAGGATCGACTGCGGGTGGATCAGGACAGCTATCCGGTCGTATTCGACGTCGAACAGATGATGGGCCTCGATCACCTCCAGCCCTTTGTTGAAGAGGGTGGCTGAGTCGATGGTTATCCGGGGCCCCATGTCCCAGGTCGGATGGGCAAGCGCCTCATCAGGCCTCACCCCGGCCAGCGAGTCCGCTGATCGGCCCCGGAACGGGCCACCGGAGGCGGTCAGGATCAGCCGTGCCACCGATTCCGGCTCCTCGCCGGCGAGGCACTGAAGCAAGGCCGAATGCTCGCTGTCGACCGGGATCAGCTCGCCGCCATGCTCGACCAGCGCCCGCTTAACGACCGGCCCACCCGCCACGAGACTCTCCTTGTTGGCCAGCGCGACACGATTCCCGCTCTCCAGACCTGCCATCGTCGCCCTCAGCCCGGCCGCTCCGACGATTCCGTTGACAACGACGGTGCCCGGGATGCGTGCTGCGTCGATGACCGCATCGGCGCCGAATTCGACGGACCGCCCCACGACACGTGTGAAATCCTCGCGCTCCGCGGAGGATCCACCCGCCACCAGCACTCGCGCCTCAGGATGGGCCGACGCCAGCTCCGCGAGCTTCGGCGAAGGCGACCTTGCGGCGAGGGCGACGATCTCCAGCCCGAGAGAGCTGGCCACCTCGATTGTCTGGGACCCGATGGACCCGGTCGCCCCCAGAACGACCACCGGGCGGGTCACAGCAAACCGAACCCGCGGAACAGGAAGTAGATGGCCGGGGCCACGAACAGGAAGCCGTCGATCCGGTCGAGCATCCCACCATGGCCCGGGAGCACCGATCCCATGTCCTTGACTCCAAGGGAGCGCTTGACCATCGACTCGACGGCGTCGCCCAGGGGCGCGATCACGCCCACTACGGCACCTGCAACCAGCGCCTTGGCGATGCCGATGGTCTCCCAGGCGGGGAAGGTGGCGAGGATCGACGCAACGACGAGCCCGGCCATAAAGCCCCCGATCAGGCCCTCGACGGTCTTGTGAGGAGAGATCACAGGCGACAGCTTCCGACGGCCTAGAGAACGACCGACGAAATAGGCACCGGTGTCGTTGGCGGCGACCAGGAGGACTACGAACAGGATGTAGGCGACCGGGTGGGATCCCTGTGCGATGAGGATGGCGAACGAGAGGAGGCCGACCCAGACCATGCCGCCGATCGTGACCGAGGCGTCCTCCAGGGGCTGGCGTCGGGGCGACAGAGTCAGGAAGAGAATCGTGACCACGGCAAACGCGGCAGCCCAGCCGGCAACGGCAGCGGCACCCGTCAACTGGGCGCCCACTCCCATGAAGACGACACCAAGCAGGCCGAACAGGGCAAGCGGGCGGGTCTCCTCGGATCTGACCGTGGCGTAGAACTCGCCAGTGGACACGACCATGGCCAGGATCACGAAGGCTGCGAACCACCATCCGCCGAGCAGGAGGCTGCCGAGGAACAAACCGAAGATGACGACTGCAGACCCCACCCGCATGGCCAGATCGCTCGAGGCGGCCTGCTCGGAGGCCTCGAAGTCCTCTTCAGCGTCGACGCGGGAACCGGTGACGTCCTCGAACCCGACCAGACCGCTGTCGACCCCGGGAACCATGGCCGCGACAGCCTGCTGCTCCCATTCCTCTTCGGCCGCCCGGCTCACCTCCTCGGCCAAACCCTGGTACTCCTGAGTGGTCGAGCCGGTGTACTGATTGGCCTGATAGTCCTCGAGATCCTGAGGAAAGCTCATCCCCTCGTGGTCGCCCTTTGCCCCGGGCTCGGAGGCCGGCTCACCGTCGGCAGCCTGTCCCGGATCCGCGTCATCGGCCGAATCCCCGTCCCCTGCATCGTCCTCCTCGAGCAGAGGTGGAAGACTGAACACCTCGGCGTCCTCCTCGCCCTCGTCCCAGAGGCGGCTCGGCTCGTTCTCGTCTTCGGGGGTTCGCTCGCTCAAATCAGACCTCGAGAAGCTCTTCTTCTTTGTGGCTGAGCAGCCGATCGATCTGCTCGACGTAACGGTCGGTCAGCTTCTGCAACTCGTCCTCGCCCCGGCGGATGTCATCGTCGGAGATCTCCCCGTGCATAGCCTCCATGTCGGCCTTGGAATGGCGGCGGATGTTTCGCACGGCCACACGTCCCTCTTCAGCCATGTTCTTGACCACCTTGATCAGGTCTTTGCGTCGCTCCTCGGTCAGAGGTGGGAAGGCGATCCGGATCACATTGCCGTCGTTGGTGGGGTTCAGGCTGAGCTCCGAGGTCTGCAACGCCCGCTCGATATCACCGACTGTCGACCTGTCGAAGGGCTGGACGACCAGCAAGCGAGGCTCAGGCACAGAGATGGATGCGAGTTGCTGAAGGGGGGTTGGCGACCCGTAGTACTCCACGGTTATCCGCTGGAGAAGCTGGGGATTGGCCCGCCCGGTGCGGACTGTTGAGAATTCCGAGGCCACGTGGTCGGTGGCCTGGTCCATCTTGTGCTCGGCCTCGGTCAGGAGGTCGCTGATCACTGTTCCTCCTCGTCAGTGGATCACGGTGCCGATCTTCTCGCCGTTCACCGCCTTGACGATGTTGCCAGGTGTCGTCATGTCGAACACGACTATCGGCACACCGTGCTCCTTGCTCATCGTAACGGCGGTGGTGTCCATGACCCTGAGCTCGTCCGAGATGAAGTCCATGTAGGAGAGCTCATCGAGGCGCTTGGCGTCGGGATGGGTGGCCGGGTCGGCGTCGTAGATGCCATCCACTTTGCTCGCTTTGAGGAGGGCATCGGCACCGAGCTCGACCGCTCTGAGGGCTGCAGTGGTGTCGGTTGTGAAGAACGGGTTGCCGGTCCCTGCGGCGAAGATCACCACACGCCCTTTCTCCAGATGGCGGATGGCGCGGAGGCGGATGTAGGGCTCTGCTAGCTCCTGCATGGTGATGGCGCTCTGGACACGGGTAGGCACCCCGGCCTTTTCCAGTGCGTCGCGTAGGGCGAGTGCATTGATGACAGTGGCCAGCATGCCCATGTAGTCGGCCGATGCCGGGTCCATGCCTTTCGCTGCCTGGCTCACTCCGCGAAAGATGTTGCCTCCGCCCACGACGACGGCGATCTGGATGTCGTCGGAGTGCCCTTCGGCGATCTCCTCGGCGACCCTGACGACTGTCAGCGGATCGATGCCGTACCCGATCCCCGGATCGGCAAAAGCCTCACCGGACAGCTTGAGGATGACCCTTCTCACCGGGGGATTGGACAATTCGCCTCCTACTCGCCGACGGCGATGCGGGAAACCCTGCGCACCGAGATGTTCTCACCCATCTTGGACGCGAGGTTGCCCACCATGTCGCCGACAGTGCCGTCGAACTTCTCGGCATTGACGAATTTCTGGTCGTAGAGGACGTTCTCGGCGAACCATGACTCGATCTTCCCGTCCACGATCCGCTCCACGACATTCTCCGGCTTGCCCTCGGCCACGGCCTGACGTGAGATGAGCTCGCGCTCCTTGGCCAGCGCATCCTGGTCGACCTCGTCACGGGATGCGCTG
>Ga0209819_10000171_pt1 | contig 18066 bp, 19 predicted proteins | sample PPLLak2March2015_FD_187248 | JGI IMG/M metagenome (GOLD analysis project Ga0209819, IMG submission 187248) | Freshwater sediment microbial communities from Prairie Pothole Lake near Jamestown, North Dakota, USA - PPLs Lake P7 Core (1) Depth... | ecosystem: Environmental > Aquatic > Freshwater >... | reverse complement strand
GGGATAACGCTGGTTCCTCGGCATGTTTTGGGAGGCCGGGGATACATGGCTCCATCCGACAAGCTGAATATCGCCGCCGTAGGCGCGGGCGGGATGGGCCACAACAACATCAACCACTGCGCGGAGGCGGGCGAGAACATAGTCGCTCTCTGCGACGTGGACGAGAAGCGGGCCGCCCGCAGCTTCGAGAAATACCCGAATGCACCGCGGCACAAAGACTTCCGAAAGATGCTCGAAAAGCAGAAGGACATCGACGCAGTCATCGTGGCCACACCCGATCACGCTCATACCCTGGTCGCCATGGCTGCGATGCAACTAGGCAAGCATGTCTACGTTCAGAAACCGATGACGAGAACGGTCGGCGAAGCACGCAAGCTGACGGAGGCGGCTCGGAAGTACAAAGTGGCCACGCAGATGGGTAACCAGGGTCATTCTATGGACGGGGTACGGATTGTCTCGGAGTGGATCTGGGACGGCGCGATCGGCCCGGTTCATGAGGTTCATATTTTCACCAACCGTCCGGTCTGGCCCGGCCAGGGTTTCGGCCGGCCCAAAGACACTCCGCCCGTCCCGGAGACGCTTGATTGGGATCTCTGGCTGGCAGGGTCACCTTCCCGCCCCTATCACCCATCCTACGCGCCTCACGACTGGCGGGCCTGGCGCGATTTCGGCGCCGGCGCCCTGGGCGACATGGGATGCCATCTGATGGATACGCCCTTTTCGGCACTCAAGCTCAAATATCCCATCGCGGTTCAGGCTTCCAGAGCCGAGATGGTCGTCGAAAATCGCAAGCGGTTTGTCAACACCGAAACCTTCCCGATCGCCTCGACTGTTCACTATACGTTTCCCGCCCGGGAGGGGATGCCGGAAGTCAAACTCCACTGGTATGACGGCGGAATCATCCCGGAAAGGCCGGACGAGTTGGAGCCCGAGCGACCGATGGATTTCGGAGATGGCGGGGGCGCCATTTTCTACGGCGAAAAAGGCAAAATCGTCTGCGGAACCTACGGTGACAGCCCGCGGATTATTCCGGAGTCCAAGATGCGCGAGTACAAGCGGCCGGAAAAAACTCTGAAGCGGATCCGCGGAACCCACGAACAGAACTGGATCGAAGCCTGCAAAGGCGGCGAACCCGCGACGTCGAACTTTGACTATTCCGGCCCCTTCACCGAAACGGTGGTCATGGGCAACCTTGCCGTTCTCTTCCCGGGCCAGAAACTCCTGTGGGACGGCGACAACATGCGGGTGACCAACCTGCCGGAAGCCAACGACTACGTGATGGCCAAATACCGCGAAGGTTGGGGCCTGGGGTCGTAGGGCGCCAAGCGCATAAAGGGACACAAGGGACACAAGGGACATCAGGGACATCAGCGACCAATGTCCCTGATGTCGCTGATGTCCCTGATGTCCCTTGTGTCCCTTCGTCTTTTTACAGGAACAGTGGCGCCAGCACCAGGGTGATGGTGCTGAGCAGCTTGATCAGAACGTGGAGCGACGGACCTGCCGTATCCTTGAAAGGATCGCCGACCGTATCACCCACAACCGCCGCGGCGTGAACCGGGTTCTTAACCTTGTTCCCGGACGCATCGGTTAGATACTTCCCGCCGTGGGCTCCCGCCTCGATATACTTCTTGGCGTTGTCCCAAGCGCCGCCGCCGTTGTTCAGCAGCAAGGCGGTGATGATACCGACGATCGTCCCGACCATCAACAGGGCCGCAACCGCCTCCGCTGCAATCAATGGGTCGTCCGGTGTCGCAAAGAGGTACTTGAAGGAGACACCGACGGAGATGGGCATGAGAACCGCGAGAAGACCCGGCGCAATCATCTGCTTAAGGGCCGAGCGGGTCACGATGTCCACGCACGAACCATAATCGGGCTTGAAGTCGTCCGGGAACTGGATAATGTCGTTCACTCGCGCCAGGTGCTTGTACTGCTTGCGCACCTCGGCGATGATCGCCTGGGCGGCTCGACCCACCGCACGAATGGCGAGAGACGAGAACAGGAAGACCAACATCGCCCCCAGGAAAGCCCCGACGAAGACGACAGGTTTGCCCAGGTTAACCGGGAAGACCTTGCCGTGAATCTGCTCTGAAACCGCGGCTACCGCCGCTCCAGTGGTTTCCGTACCACCCTGGACTCCGGCGTAGTTCAGCACTTCCTCCATGTACGCCTGGAAGAGCAGGAAGGCCGCCAAACCGGCCGATCCAATTGCGTAGCCTTTGGTGAGAGCCTTAGTGGTGTTCCCAACTGCGTCGAGACGATCAGTCTTGGCCCGGACACTCTCGGGCTGCTGGCTCATCTCCACGATACCGCCGGCATTGTCCGTGATTGGGCCGAAGGTATCCATGGCCAGAATGAAAGCCGCAGTGGCGAGCATACCCATGGTGGCAACGGCGGTGCCGAAGAGGCCGCCATTCACGCCCTCCACCCCGGCGAAAGTCATCCCTCCCAGGTAGTAAGACGCGAGCAGCGCGACGCTCATGACGAGCGTGGGCATCCAAACGCACTCAAACCCGACGCCTATGCCGGCAATGATGTTCGTCGCCGGACCGGTCTCCGAAGCCTGGGCGATCGACTGCACCGGGCGGTACTTGTACTCGGTATAGTACTGAGTGATGTAGACAAAGGCTACCGAAGTGAGCACGCCCAGGACCCCGCAAATAAAGAACAGCCACCAGGCATTCGGCGCCCTGTCGCTGTACAAGAGCCAGCGCGTCGCTCCGGCGAAGGCGACCATGGCAAGAGCAACCGCCACGTAGTATCCGCGATTGAGCGCCGTCATCGGATCCATCTTCTCTTCTTTGTCCATCTTCACGCTGACAATGCCGATGATGGAAGCAATGATTCCAAAGGCGCGGGCCACCAGCGGGAACATCATGACCCCCACGACGCCGAGAGCAAATCCGGCGTTCGCCCTTTCGGCCTCCAGCGCGAGCGCTGCCCCAAGGATCATAGCGCCGATGTTCTCGGCCGCAGTCGATTCGAACAGGTCCGCACCACGGCCGGCGCAGTCGCCGACGTTGTCTCCCACGAGATCCGCAATAACCGCCGGGTTACGGGGATCGTCTTCCGGGATACCCGCTTCCACCTTGCCCACCAGATCGGCGCCGACGTCAGCGGCCTTGGTGTAGATTCCACCGCCCAACTGCGCAAACAAGGCCACAAAAGAGGCGCCGAAGCCGTATCCGACGATGAGTAGCGGGATCTTCGTGGCGGGTATATCCGGGCTGAAGTACCGGACGAGCGCATAGAGTCCGGCGACGCCGAGGAGACTCATCGCCACGACCAGAAGCCCGGAGACTGCGCCTCCCCGCAACGCAATCCGCAACGCCGAGTTAAGGCTGGTCAATGCTGCGGTTGCCGTACGGATATTGCTGCGGATCGAAATCCACATGCCGATGTAACCGGCCAGCACCGAGCAAAGGGCGCCCAGAACAAATGACAACGTGATCCAGACGCCCATTTCCAGAGAACTACTTACCGGATCGAAGGCTCGGTGCTCTCGAATGAAACCGTAGCCGATGAAAAGCACTCCAGCGAACAGAATCGCCAGGTAAAGAATCGTCTTATTCTGACGTCGCAGGAACGCTTCGGCTCCCTCCTTGATCGCGTTCGAGATCTTCTGCATGGCTTCGCTGCCCATGTCGTGGGCGAGCACCCACTTGGCCAGGTACGCGGCGAAAGCCAATCCCAGAACGCTGATCCCGATAACCAGCAAGATAAGCATAAGTCCTTCTTCCTCCTTACTTATGAACGAACAAACCAAGCCCTGACTCCCGGCTTCCCGATTAGAGGCAGGTCAAATCATGCTGTACTCGGCTTTACAGGGTGTGTAAACCGCGGCTGGGAGAATACTCCAGTAGCTTCTACACTTTTGAGAAAGTGTCAGCCGGATACCCGGTTTAGACTTCTCCCCCCTTCAGAAGGCAGAGATTATAGCGGGATTGTCGGTGGAATTAAAGATGGCGGGGATTGCGGATTCGTCAAAAAAAGCGGCCCGAAATCCGTTCGGGTCACGGCCCACGTCGGACGAGTTGCGCAACCGAATTACGCTGAGGGCTTCCAGCTGTTTACGACCGCCTGGCGATTCTGGTAGATCTCAAAAACGGTGATAAGGCGTGTTAAGGAGAGGAGGTCGATGATGCGTTTCGGCGGATTGAGAAGTTTCAATCCTCCTCCCTCTTTCTTCAAGAGCGAATAACCGTGTACCAACTGCCCGAGCACCGAGCTGTCGATGTACGGTACGCCGCTGAAATCGATGGCGATCCTCTTGTTCCCTTCTCCACGAAGCCGGTCGAGCTCCTGTTTGAGACGCACATCTCCCTCTCCGGCGAGCATTTGTCCTTGAGGAATAATGAAGAAAACGTCGCCGTCGCGCTCGACTCTGAGTTCCACGAGGCAATCTTGACACGCCTGCTTTTTCCGTGTCAACATGCCTGCTTCCCAAGGCGCCGCAATAAGAAAAGGTCGTTCTAGGTTCTGGGTTCTGGGTTCAAGGTTCACAGTTGCGAAAGTGCCCAACTCAAGTAGAACCCGGAACCGGGGAACCCCGAACCCTGAACCCTTAAGGAGATGAGACCATGTCCGTAATCGAACAAATCCAAGCAAGACAAATTCTCGATTCCCGAGGCAACCCTACAGTTGAAGTTGACGTTATCACCGAGGATGGATATGTCGGCCGGGCAGCCGTTCCTTCTGGAGCTTCCACTGGCGAGCACGAGGCGTTGGAGCTTCGTGACGGCGACAAGACCCGCTACCTGGGCAAGAGCGTTCTGAAGGCGGTCGAGAACGTCAACAATAAGATCGCACCCGAGGTCGAAGGACTGTCCGTCCTCGATCAGATCCGTATCGATCAGACGATGATTGCGCTTGACGGAACCGAGACCAAGCAAACGCTCGGCGCCAACGCGATCCTCGGCGTCTCGATGGCCTGTGCGCGTGCTGCTGCCGATTGTGTCGGCTTGCCCCTCTTTCAGTACCTGGGCGGAACGAATGCGCACCTGCTCCCCGTCCCCATGATGAACATCGTGAACGGGGGCGCGCACGCTGATAACAACGTCGACTTTCAGGAATTCATGATTATGCCGGTCAAAGCCCCATCCTTCTCAGAGGCGCTCCGGATGGGAGTCGAGACTTTCCACAATCTGAAGAAGGTTCTGAAGGACAAGGGCTTGAACACCTCGGTTGGAGACGAGGGCGGGTTTGCCCCGAACTTGAAATCCAATGAAGAGGCGCTCGAGACTATTCTGAAAGCCATTGAGCAGGCCGGATACAAGCCCGGGGAGGAAATTCTGATCGCGCTCGACGTCGCCGCGAGCGAGCTCTATTCCAACGGTAAGTACGTCTTCAAGAAGTCCGGTGGAGCCATCAAGACGTCGGCCGAGATGGTACAGCTGTATGCCGACTGGATCGCCCGGTATCCGATCTACTCGATCGAAGATGGCCTCGCCGAGGACGACTGGGACGGCTGGCAGCTTCTCACCAAGGAGCTGGGCAGGAAGGTCCAGCTGGTTGGGGACGACATTTTTGTCACCAATCCCAAGCGACTCCAGCAGGGAATCGACAGGAACGTCGGCAACTCGATCCTGATTAAGCTGAACCAGATCGGCACCTTGACAGAAACTCTGCAGACCATCGAGCTGGCCAAAACCCAGGCGTACACGAACGTTATCTCGCACCGTTCGGGCGAAACAGAAGACGCGTTCATCGCCGACCTCGCCGTGGCGACGAACGCCGGCCAGATCAAGACCGGTTCGGCCAGCCGAACCGACCGTATCGCGAAGTACAACGAGCTGCTGCGCATCGAGGAAATCCTGGACGAACAAGGCAGTTACGCGAAGCTTCGCGCGAGACAGTAAGTTGAGAGAATCCAAGGGACACAGGGGACACAAGGGACACAAGGGACGCCACCGTGATCCCTCACTTGCTTACGTCCCTTGTGTCGCTTACGTCCCTTGTGTCCCTTGTGTCCCTTGGAACTCGGCGCGACGCAATGGCACCAGGTCTTAGCATCGTAATTCCCACCTGGAACGGGCTGGAGCTGTTGCGCGAGTGCCTGCCGTCCGTGCTGAAAGCCGCCGCCAGGTATCGCCACAGCACCCGAGCCTCAACCGAGATCATTGTTGTTGACGATGGGAGCCGCGACGAGACATTGTCGCGCCTACCGGCCGAATTTCCGGAAGTCTGCCTGGTCGTCCGGCCCGTCAATGGGGGCTTTGCCGTGGCGTGTAACGATGGCTTCGCCCGCTGCCGGTATCCCCTGATCGGCCTTCTTAACAATGACGTCTGGATCGACGAGAACTACTTCATTCACCAGGCTGCACACTTCGATGATCCCGACGTGTTTGCGGTGACAGCTCGGGTTTTCGGTTGGGATGAGCCGGTGTTCATGACCGGCGGGCGATACGGCCGCTTCAGGCGCGGTTTCTGGAGTGTCTACTTCAATTACGATGTCCACCCCGACAAAGCCCGCGAGTGGATCGAGCAGCGGCGTCTGCTGTCTGCCTATGCGATCGGTGGATTCTCGACGTACCGGCGGGACAGGCTGATCGAGCTGGGCGGATTTAACGCGCTCCTGTCACCTTTTCACTGGGAGGACGTGGATCTTGCCTATCGCGGATGGCGCCGCGGTTGGGACGTCCGTTACGAGCCACGAAGTGTCGCCTACCACAAAGTGAGCGCGACGATAGACCGAAACTTCAAGAAAAGGCACGTCGACGCCGTTTCCTTTCGTAATCGCCTCCTCTTCCATTGGGTGAATCTCCATTCCCCCACCTTCCTCGTCCGACACATCCTGATGCTCGCGGTCATGTTCATGACCCGGGTCCTCGTGTTGGATTTCGATTTCTACCGGGCGCTGTTTCAGGCACTGACCAGGCTCGGCGAGGTGCGGCAGCTGCGCCGGCAAGAGAAAGCCAAGGCGGTCCGTTCAGACGCGGACGTGGCTCGGCTTCTGAAACGCTTCTATCGGGAAGCGCCCATTCGGGTGTTCTGGGAGAGAGGACCACAAATTTCACCAGAAGAGGAACCGCTCTCGGTGCGCCCCCACGCTGAAAGGACCGGAAGGACCTGAAGGACAACACTTAATCCCAAAGCCTAAATGTCTGTATAATCGTCGCATTGAAACAGATCTCAGCAGTCATCATCTGCTGTAACGAAGAGGCCAAGATCGAAGGAGCGCTCAAGAGCCTCCAGGGAATCGCAGATGAGACCGTTATCGTGGACTCCGGCAGTCACGACCGAACCATCGATATTTGCAGACACTACACGGACCGAATTTTCCAGAAGCACTGGGAGGGTTACCGTCGGCAGAAACAATACGCGACCGACCAGGCGCGGTACGACTGGACACTGAGCCTGGATGCGGACGAGGTTGTGAGTCCGGAGTTGCATTCAGAACTCACCCAGTGGAGGTGCGCCCCGCCGGAACACCACGCGGGCTACTTCCTGCCGAGAAAGACCTACTTTATGGGGAGATGGATCGAACACACGAGCTGGTACCCCGACTGGCAACTGCGGCTGTTCCGCCGTTCAGCCGGCCGGTGGGAAGGGGGGCACGTCCACGAGTCCTTTAAGGTCTCCGGGACGGCCGGCAGGCTACGTGGACATCTCTATCACTACACTTATTCGAACCTGTCTGAGTTTGTGCAGCAGTTGGACAACTTTTCCAGTCTGGCCGCTGCGGATCTTTTCGACCGTGGGGTACACGCCCGCCTGTTCCACATCGTCGCCAATCCTCCACTTGTCTTCCTCAAGAACTACATCTTGAGGCGAGGTTTCAGGGACGGAGCCCAGGGTTTGGTCGTTTCCATCCTGTCCTCCGCCTCGACTCTTTTCAAGTACCTCAAACTGTGGGAATTACAGCATCGCCAGCGGGAGAAGGGAAAGCAGTGAAACGGCTAGCGATCCTCTATATAGACACCGAACATTTCTGGCGGGGAGGTCAGGAGCAGCTCTTCTCCCTCATGAAGGGAATGAAGGAACGGAGCCATACCGTCTGCCTGGCCGCTCCCCAGGACGCACCTCTCGCCCAGCGGGTGCGCCAGCTCGGGATCACCACTTACGCCTTTGAACAGCGCAACGAACTGAGCCCAGGCGCCCTATGGCGTCTGAGAAGGATCCTCCGCCTCAGGCATTTTGACGTCATCCACTTCAATACTCCCCGTGCTATCGTCGCCGGCAGCCTGGTGGCCAAACTCGAGGGAGTGAAAGTCCGGATTTCTTCACGCCGCGTGAACTTCCCGCTGAAGTCCAGGTTCAGCCGCCTTAAATACAATCTGCTCCTGGAAGCGATCATCACGGTGTCGGACACGATCCGTGAGACCCTGCTCGCCGGCGGAGTCGAACCGTCGCTGGTCCGCGTTATTTACGAGGGAGTCGACCTGCACTGGATCGACCGGCAAGAACCGCCCAGCGAACGACTCGGAAACGGCAATCTGGTCGTCGGGACGGTGGCCCATTTCAGTCAAGAAAAGGGCCATGAGACGCTGCTCAAAGCAGCAGCTTCGCTCTCCTCCCGGTTCAAGAACGTGACCTACCTCCTTGTCGGTGAGGGCGAGCTACGGGCCCGGCTGCATCGACTGACCGAGCAGTTGAGGCTGAACTCACACGTCAACTTCACTGGGTTCCGATCAGACTGCGAAGCCCTGATGAAGCATTTCGACGTTTTTTGCCTACCTTCCCGTTCCGAGGGACTCAGCTCCGCAATCCTTGCAGCGATGGCGAACCGCCTGCCGGTAGTGGCGACGAACGTGGGAGGAATTCCTGAGCTCGTGATCAACGGCGAGACCGGCCTGCTGGTCGAGCCGGACAACCCGTCTGAGCTGGCCGGAGCACTTTCCCGACTGCTTGACTCCCGGGAACTGAGGTCCCAACTGGGCCAGGAAGGCCGCAGAAGAATTGAAGCCCACTTCACTCTTCAGCAAAAGCTCGACCAAACCGAGACACTCTACGCGCAGTTGCTCGGATCGAACCATTCCGAGTAAACTTTTTCGTTACCATAACCGAAAGGAAGCGACGTGAAGGGAATAATCCTGGCTGGAGGCTTGGGAACTCGGCTGCGGCCGCTGACGAATGTCACCAACAAGCACCTGCTGCCGGTCTATAACAAACCCATGATTTACTACCCTCTCGGGACGCTGGTTGAGGCGGGGATTCGAGAAATCATGGTGGTGACGGGCGGAAACAACGCGGGCGATTTCCTGCGCCTGTTGCGTAATGGGAAGGAGTTCGGCTTAAGCCATCTTCACTACGCTTACCAGGAAGGCGAGGGGGGAATAGCCCAAGCACTTTCGCTGGCCGAATCTTTCGTCGACGACGATCTCCTCTGCGTCGTACTGGGAGACAACATCATTGAAGATTCGATTCGCCCTTACGTTGAGAGATTTAAAGAGCAGGGGCGGGGCGCCAAGATCCTGTTGAAGGAAGTACCCGACCCTCAGCGATTTGGAGTAGCTGAGCTGGGACCGAACGGCAATGTTCTGCGCATCATCGAGAAACCAGCCGTTCCACCTTCATCCTACGCTGTCACCGGCTTCTATATGTACGACTCTCGCGTTTTCGAGATCATCCATACCCTTAAGCCGTCCAAGCGGGGCGAGTTGGAGATCACCGACGTCAACAACGGATACATTGAGTCGGGTTCGATGACGTACGACATCTTGCCGGGCTGGTGGACGGACGCCGGGACGATTGAATCGCTGCTTCGCGCCACAAACCTCGTCGCCCGCAAGTGCCGGGGCAGTGGGATTGAGGACTGACGGGCGGTGACAGGGTGACAGGGTGACAGGGTGACAAGGTGACAGGCGCTACTAGTTCCAAACTGGCTGTTTTGTTACTCTTCTAACCACGACCAATGCCTATGAAACTCTTCGTGACCGGCGGTGCCGGATTCATCGGATCCAATTTCGTTCGGCTGATGCTGACCCGGCCTGATGTGGAGATTCTGAATTTCGATGCCCTCACTTACGCGGGTAATCTCGAGAACCTCAAAGACGTCGAAAGCCACTCGCGCTATCGCTTTGTCAAAGCGGATATTACGGACGCCGAGAAGGTCAACGGCTGCCTGGCCGCCGGGTTTGACGCCATTGTCAACTTCGCCGCCGAGACCCATGTAGACCGGAGTATCGTCGATTCCTCGGCATTCGTGAGGGCAAATGTCCTCGGCGTCCAGGTGCTTCTCGAGGCCGCTCGCGCGCATCACGTCGGCCGCTTCGTCCAGGTTTCGACCGATGAAGTTTACGGCTCCCTGGGCGCATCCGGCCTGTTTACCGAGCAGAGCCCGCTGGCACCGAACAGCCCATATGCGGCCAGCAAGGCAGGAGCGGATTTGCTCGTACGAGCCTATTCCAAAACCTACGGTTTAGACGCCGTCATTACTCGCTGCAGCAACAACTACGGTCCGTACCAGTTCCCCGAGAAACTGATACCGGTCATGATTCTCAATGCAATGGAGGACCGTCGTCTGCCGGTCTATGGAGATGGTTTATATACACGCGACTGGATCCATGTAGAGGACCATTGCCGCGCGATAGAAATGGCACTTCGGGCAGGCCGGCCGGGCAGCGTCTACAATATCGGCAGCAACCAGGAGCTGAGGAACATAGATCTGGTGAAGCGGATTCTCGACATCCTCGGCAAACCTCACCACTTGATCGAACACGTACCCGACCGCCCAGGGCATGACCGCCGTTACGCCATCGATGCCAATGTCATTAGGCGAGAGCTCGGTTGGGCTCCGCAGATGGCGTTCGGAACGGCCTTAAGGCAGACGGTCGAGTGGTATCAGGCGAACCCCGAGTGGGTGTCACGAGTGCGTTCGGGGGCCTACAAACGGTATTACGAGTAAGAGGGGCTATGCGAATCGCGATGACGGGAACCACCGGGATGCTGGGGCAGGTGCTTTGCCCGCTGCTGTCGCGCCACCACGACATTCAACCGCTTCCAATCGACCGGCTCGACATTACTTCGCTGGAAGACACGCGCTGGCAGATCGCCCAGGCACGACCCGACTGGGTCGTCCACGTGGCGGCCTTCACGCAGGTGGATGAGGCTGAAACCAAGCCTCTCGAGGCCTATCGCATCAACGCGGTCGGCACCAGGAATGTGGCAATAGCCGCTCAGGAAGCAGGTGCCGGAGTAGTCTATTTCAGCACCGACTACGTTTTCAACGGACGCAAGAAGGAGCCCTACCGGGAATGGGACGCGCCCAATCCGATCAATCATTACGGGCAATCAAAGCTGGCGGGCGAAATCTACGTCCAGACTCTGTGCCCCAAACACCTGATCATCCGAACCAGCTGGCTCTTTGGGCCGGGGGGCATCAACTTCGTTGAGAAGATCCTGCAGAGGGCGGCGCAGAATCAGCGGATTCAAGTCGTCGACGACCAGAGGGGGTCGCCCACTTTCACTCTCGATCTGGCGGACATGACACTGAAGCTGCTGGAACGGGGAAGCCAGGGTATCTACCACGTCACCAACCTGGGGAGTTGCACGTGGCATGAGTTCGCCCGCGAGATCGTTTCTCGCAGAAATCTTGAGACAACCGTCGTGCCGGTCAACAGCTCGGCTTTTTCGGCCCCCGCAGTGCGCCCCGAATACTCTGTCCTGGACAACTATATGCTTAAGTGCGAAGGTATACCTTTGCTCCCTCCCTGGCAGGACGCCGTGGCCCGGTATCTGCGGTCGACGGGCGACGGCCCACGATGAAACAACTGGTTGCGAAGAACCGAAAAGCATTCCACGAATACGAGATCGTGGAAACCTATGAGGCTGGAATCGTCCTCCAGGGGACCGAGGTGAAGTCGGTCCGCGAGGGCAGAGTCAACCTCAAAGACAGTTACGCCCTGGTGAAGGAGGGCGAACTGTGGCTTCAGAACTGCCACATCAGCCCTTACCCGCAGGGCAACATTTACAATCATGAACCCATGCGTCCCCGCAAGCTGCTCCTCCACAAGCGACAGATCAGCAAACTGACCGGAGATACCACCCGGAAAGGTATGACGCTGGTTCCGTTGTCTCTCTACTTCCTGGAGGGGCGAGTCAAAGTGGAAATCGCCGTCGCGCGCGGGAAAAAGGCCTACGACAAGCGGGAAAGCGAACGTCGGAAAGACGTCGAGCGCGACATCCAGATGGAAATCAAGCGCCGCGGGCGGTAGTTGTTCGCTGTACGTCCGGTCGATGAGCGGAAAAACCGTCGAAGTGCCAATCATCAATCATCAATCAATCCGGACCGGGGCGGCTTGCGGGGGCGGGGGGAGACCACCCGCGGCATCCAAATAGGCGGCCGTCACGGCGTAGGAAGTTACGGGAAGCGTGATGATCACGCCCACGCCGAGCAGCATGAGCCCCAGGATGTTGATCAGGCCGAGCAGGATGCCAAACAACACAAACCCGAAGTAATCGCGCGACACCAACTTCCTGCTGGCCTCCATTGCCTGCCAGAAGTCGTCACCCCGGTGGACCATGAAGTGGAACGTGAACATGTACATGGACAGGATCACGATTCCCGGGATGATGAAGAAGATCAGGCCCACCAGCGAAAACAGGGCAATCAGGATGGAGCCGAACAGGGCCGGCAGGAAATAGTTGCCGAAACCCGAGAAGAAGTCGTAGGCATCCCCCTTCCCTCGCTCCGCCTTCCGTACTCCGGTGAGCGCAAGGCCGGCCGCAATCGGTCCAATGATAATGGCCAAAGTACCGAGCAAAACGGTCGCGACTAAGCCGACCAAGAGACTGACGCCGGGGTCTCGGACAAAACAATCCCAGCCACGATTAATCCAGGCTCCCATCTGCACTTTTACGGGTCGTTCGCGGGTTATCACTTGACTCATATACCGTTTCCCGGTTTCTCTGTTCCCCACTCATTCCGTACGAAGCAGCCTCACCGATTGTTCCACCAATGCCACGATCGTGCAATCGGGTTACGAGGCGCACACCACCACGGACGGACACGGACAAGCTAGACGGCGCCTGTCCGTGTTCGTCCGTGGTGGTCCATGCCTATAATAAACAAATGTCCTCTCCGTTGCGCTCGTTTGTCCAGTACGCGCCGCTCGAGCGTAAGCGCCGACTGCTCTCTGAAAAAGCGCCCGACTGGAAGGCCCGTATAAAGGCGCTCGCCACCCCGCCGCTTGTCGAATTCGAGGTGACTAAAGCCCGCGCCTGCTATGCGGCCGACCCCGATCCTTCCCGCTTGCGAGACGGGCTGATGCTGGTGACTGGAAACGACACGCCGGTGAGTGCCGTCGGAATGGACGATCTGGTGCGGCTCCACGCCACTCTGGAGCCGGCCGCATCGACGCTTCGCAGCGTGCCGGCTCCCCGGATCTTGGCAGGTCATGAGCCGCTCGAAGCCGCAGCCGTGCCGAGGGCCCTCGCTCGCTTCTTTGAGTGGACAGCGAGTGATGCTTTTGGCGAAATGCACCCGGTCGAACAGATGAGTCTCTGCCAGGTGAGACTCTGCGAGATATGGCCGTTTGAGGCAGGTTCGGGAGTCACGGCCGACCTCTTTGCCCTGTTGGTGCTTTACCGGAAAACAGGTCTGCTGCCGCTCTTCGCTCCTGCCGATATCGAAGTGTTCCGGGAGGCGCTTTCCGACGCTTTCCGCTTCGTGACGAAGGCGTTGGTTGATCTTAACCGGGCGGGGTGCGAAAGGGCTTGCGACGAACTCCTGGGGCAGGTGTAGGGTGTTCGAATTACCGGTGAGTCGCGGCGTTCTCGAGTCTCGGCTGAACGAGGCACGCAAACGCCGCGAGTGCGGACTACTCTTCCATCTCCGAGGTCATCACATTCTCATCACTGCCTTTGACTTCGTTTTCCTTATACATGTATTTAATCTGCTGCTTGGGGATAAGCAGGTTCGGCTCAGCCTCACGGTTCACCTTGATACAGGCGCGGTCGTACCACTCTATGACACCACGAATAAGTTCACCGTCAGCCAGCTTGATCACCATGGGTGTCTTGCTGGACATCTGTTTTAAGTAATAGTACTGTTCCGCGTTGGTCTGTTCCGGGGGGACCCGTTTCCGCTGGGCATTACCGCCGCCGCCGAATTTAGACGGCTGTTGTTGCTGCTCCCGTAAATCAGATAGAGAAGGTCGGATTAATTTCCTATTCACCATAGTTCCCCAGTCGAACCATATTCCACTAACCCGTTGTCTGAGGCGGGCAGGTCTAACAAAGCTCGAGAACAAACGTGTTGGGTGGAGATAGCCTAACATCAGGCTCCCAGTTTTGACAAGGGGAAAGGGCCTGTCTATACTATTGGGCACGACCATGCGTTTCCTCTCCCTGATTTTGGCATTTCTCTTGCTTTTCCCGGCGGTTTGCGCTCAACCACAACAGCAACAGCAGGAGCCCCGAAAAGGCCGCAAACCGGTCCTCATCCGGGAAGATCCGAATGAGACGAAGATCGATGAGCAGGAAGTCGTCATACAGCCCAATTCCAGGCTCTCAGCCGAGAATCTGCACGTGGGCGATTTCTATTTTCGGCGGGATAACTACAAAGCGGCGGCGGAACGCTATCGAGAGGCGATTAAGTACAACCGCAGGTCGGTAGAAGCCTACGAGAAGCTGGCCCGAAGTCTGGAAAAGCAGAAACTGCTGGCCGACGCGATTGGCGTGTGCGAGGAGTTCATTGCCGCGAACCCGTCTTCGAAGGAAATCTCCCGCTTCCGTGACCGAGCGGAAGACATGAGATCGAAGCTGGAAAAGTAGGGCACAGTCCCACCACCGAATTGACGATTTACGATTGACGATTAAGAAAAACCAGTGACCGGCGTATCAATCGTCAATCGTCAATTGTCGGGCCCTCGTCGTCCACCAGAAAATCCTCTTCGTCGGCCTCTTCCAGCTGGCAGTTCCGGCAGCACCCCTGATCGAGCTCGAAGTTCAGGCAGCACTTCAGTCGCCCGCACATGCCTGACAACCGGTTCGGGTTCATTCCCAGGTCCAGGGACTTCGCCGTCTTCACGCTGACCGACCTCATCTGCTTGAGAAAACGGGAAGAACAGCTCTGCCCCATTCCGCAGCATCCCATTCCGCCTATGAGTTTCGCCTCATCCCGGGCCCCGATCTGGCGCATTTCGATCCGAGTTCTCAGCTCCCTGGCCAGGTCCTTGACCAGCTCCCGGAAATCGATCCGGCGATTGGCCGTGAAATAGAAAACGACCCGGCTTCCGTCGAAAATGTATTCGACGGTGGAGAGCTTCATCGGGAGTTTCCGTGCCTTGATTCGTTTTCGGCAAAGGCGGTAGGCAACTTCTTCCTTGTCTTTCTTCTTCTCGTAAAGGTAAAGGTCACGCTCGGTGGCTTTGCGCAGGACCTTCGGGAGCTTCCCGTCAGCGGGGGCCCCGTCCAGACTCCGTCCGTCGAGGACGACTGCCACTTCCACCCCGCGATCCGTAGCAATCAGGCAACGATCGCCGACCCGGAACCCTGACTCGCTTGAGAAGCAAACCCCAGGCGTTGGGCTATTGTCGAGCTTAACGGTAAGAATCTCGGCCATACTGCGCACCCTGTTCCGCTCGCAGCCAGAGTGTCTCAAAAGACATCAGCGGGCTGACGTAATGATCGACGTCCCAGTAGGACTGGCCGATATGGTAAAGAAGATTGCGGATTACGTCCAGAGTCAGTTGGCGCGAAAGCCTCTCGAGCGTCTCGCGCCTGTCGATATTGATCAGCCGGTCAGGGGTGCCGATCAGAAGAAAGTACAGGTCTTCGGCCAGGCCGTGCAGCAGCTCCAGGTGCTCCTTGGCCCGGTCACGACTCTTGAGATCCGCCTTTAGTGGAGGGGATTCTGCCCGCTTGAAGACCTCCTGGAATGACTTCGTCGCCTGCCAGGCGGTCAGGACATCGAGCATGACGTCCCGGTTCCGCACTACGCTTTCGATATCGAGCGACAACGCTTTCCCGATACTCCCGTCGGCAAAAGCGGCTCGAAGCTCGCTGGCCTCCCGCTGGTCGGTTTTCTCCAGGCAGGAGCTGATCTCCCCCCGCGTCAAAGATCGAAAACTGAAGGTTTGACAGCGCGAGCGGATCGTCGAGAGGAGCCGTTGCGGGAAAGCGGTGACAAGGATCAGGTGAGAGGTGGAAGGCGGTTCTTCCAGTGTCTTGAGCAGGGAGTTCGCCGCCTCCTCGGTCATTTTCTCCGCCTGGTCAACCACGAAAACCTTGGCCCGGCCTTCAAAAGGCCGGTAATGGGCCTCACGGCTTAATTCCCGCATGGCATCAATCTTTATGTGATTGTTCTCAGGGACAAAGAGCGTTATGTCCGGGTGATTCCCGGCCTCGGCCTTCACGCAGGAACTGCAAGAGCCGCAGATGTCGTTGGAAGTCGGCTGGCGACAGTTCACGAGAGCGGCCAAAGCCAGGGCCGCCGAGCGCTTCCCTATCCCGTCCGGCCCGGAAAAAATGGCCGCAGGCGGCAACGGATTGCGCCGAAGCAGGCCCAGCAGCTGTTCGTTGCCAATGAGGTTCGAAAGACGCATGTGATAAAGGCAGACACGGGCGAAAAGCAGGGGCGAAGGGGCGAAGGGGAGAAGGGGAGAAGGGAAAAGCAGGAAATCGAGTTCCTTGTCTACTTTCCCTTCGCCCCTTCGTCCCTTCGCCCCTTCGCCCCTGCTTTTCCGTGTCAGTCCAAGATTGCCCTCTCCTTCAGGACTCCCAGCAGTTCCTGGAAGATCTCATCGGGCGAGCCCGAGGCGTCCAGCAGAAGCACGCGCCACGGCTCACGGGCGGACAAAAGCCGATAGCCTTCTCTCACTCTCCGGTGGAAGTCGAGCTCTTCCGATTCGAACCGTCCCCACACTTCCGCCTCGCCCGCATCTCGCGCTCTCGCCCTTTTCAGCGCGATTTCGACATCGAGGTCGAAGATGACCGTGAGATCGGGCATCGGCAGCTCAAGAGCCTCCGCCAGACGGTCAATCACCGGGAACCCCAAGCCACGCGCATGCCCCTGATAAGCCAAAGTCGCGTGATGGTACCGGTCGCTGAATACGTGACAGCCAGACGCCAAGCCCGGCTCAACGACCTGTTTGAGATGCTGGAAGCGGTCTGCAAGATAGAGGAGAAGCTCCGCCGTCGGTTCGCGGAGCGGCCCGTCTCGGTGAAGGAGGATCTTGCGGACCTCCAGACCGAACTCGGTCCCGCCCGGTTCGCGCGTCGTCAGAAAACGAACGCCTCTTTTCTTCAGCTCGGCTTCGAGGCGGCTCAGTTGTAACGTCTTCCCCGATCCCTCGACTCCCTCGAAGGTGATGAACTTCCCCGTCTTCACTCTCACTCCAGCACGTGAAAAAGACCCGCCTATACTACCATAGCGCGTTGGTATACTTAGGGCGTGGTCGACATCGGTGCAAACCTCGAAAAGGTGCGGAAAGAAATTACGCAGGCTGCGGTGGAATGTGATCGAGACCCGGCTTCTGTTTTACTCCTGGCTGTTTCCAAGACGTTCGGCCCGGAAGAAGTCGATCAGGCTTGCCGCCTCAGCCAGCGGTTGTTCGGTGAAAACCGGGTGCAAGAGGCGGAAACCAAGATCCCCGTCGTAAGGTCTGACGGTCTAGAATGGCATCTGATCGGCCACCTTCAGTCGAATAAGGCACGACGCGCCGTCCAGCTCTTTGACGTCATCCAAACAGTCGACACTTCGAAGGTCGCGAGTCTGCTGGACAGGAACGCCGGGGAGCTCGGCAAGCGCCTTCCGGTCTTTATAGAAGTTAACGTCGGCGAGGAATCTCAGAAGGCGGGAGTACCTCCTGCGGAGCTGACGGCGCTGGTCGGCACTGTGCGGGGCTTGAGCCACCTTGAACTGCGCGGGCTCATGGCGATTCCGCCCTGGAGTGAAGACCCGGAAATGTCCCGCCCTTACTTCCGGCGGCTGGCGGCACTCCTGCGGGAAGTTAACAGGTCTCTGGACACGCCCCTGCGGGAGTTGTCCATGGGCATGAGCCATGATTTCAAAGTCGCCATCCAGGAAGGCTCGACGCTCGTGCGCGTCGGAACGGCGATCTTCGGAAAGAGAAAGGCCTAGCACGGCCGGAGAAAGGACCTCAAGGATCTCAAGGACCTCAA
>Ga0209819_10000166_pt1 | contig 18243 bp, 19 predicted proteins | sample PPLLak2March2015_FD_187248 | JGI IMG/M metagenome (GOLD analysis project Ga0209819, IMG submission 187248) | Freshwater sediment microbial communities from Prairie Pothole Lake near Jamestown, North Dakota, USA - PPLs Lake P7 Core (1) Depth... | ecosystem: Environmental > Aquatic > Freshwater >... | reverse complement strand
TACGGTCGAAGAGATAGTCGAGCAAGGGCGCCGTCGGTTCTTTGGTCGTAATCCTCACCGTATACTTGTCGAGCACAGCCTCACTGGCGATGGCCGAGATATTTTGTCTTTGTTTGCTCAGGGGGTCGTTGCGGGTGCGCTGGATCGAATGCACAACGTCTTCGGCCGTGACGGGAGTCCCGTTATGAAACCGGTTGGTCTTGCGCAGATAAAAGACCCAGTTCTTTGGGTCTTTGACCTCCCAACGCTCCACCAGCAGACCCACGTGCTGTCCCTTGTCGAAATCGTAAGTGCCCAAACAGCCCAGGACTTGGCACCACACGCTATACATCAGGGATACACTGTCGCCGTAGGGATTAAACGTCTCCATGGTTTCGGTAACACCGATGGAAAGACGTGTGCTGGCTTCTGCTTTGTGGGCTGCGTGGAGGAGAAAAAAGACCGCGGAGAAAAGCGCCAGATAGAATTGATTTCTTGCCGCTTTCATAAAATCCTCCATTGACGTCAGTGAGAAAACTGTGCCCTGGGAATACTTCCAAGTGCCTGCGCATCATAATGCAGCCCTCGGGGAAATTCCAGCAAGATGGCGAGCCCTTCGGAGGCTTGACAACGCGCTGGGGTATTTGTTAGCCGAGCATCAGCGACGATGAAACCCGCGATCTTCGAATATTTCGCGCCGGCAACGCTCGATGAGACGCTCGGGTTGCTTCATGAACACGGCGACGATGCCAGGATTCTCGCTGGCGGCCAGAGCTTGATGCCGCTCATGAATTTGCGACTCGCTCGCCCCAAGGTTGTTATCGATATCAACCGCCTGAGCGGTCTCGATAAGATAGCGGCAACGGCCGAAGGCGGTCTGGCCATCGGCGCTTTGGCGCGCCACCGCGCCGTGGAAAGATCGCCGCTAGTGCGGGAACAAAATCCGCTGCTTGCATCGGCCATGCCGCTGATCGGCCACTTCCAGATTCGTAATCGCGGCACCATGGGCGGCAGTTTAGCCCACGCCGATCCCGCGGCCGAGCTTCCGGCCTTAGCCGTGCTTCTCGGCTGCGAGTTCTCGCTGGCGCGCAAGGGTGGCACACGTGTCGTACCGGCCGCAGATTTCTACCTCGGCTATATGGCTACCGCTATCGAGCCCGCGGAGTTGGTTACGGAAGTTCGTTTTCCAAGCTGGCGTCGCGGTTCGGCTTGGGCCATCGACGAGATCTGCCGGCGCAAGGGCGACTTCGCGCTGGTGGGAGTGGCGCTCCGCGCGGAGCTGGATGGCGGCGCGAATATACAGGATGTCGCGATCGTTATGTTTGGGGTGAGCGGTAAACCTCAACGCGTCGCGAGCGCTGAAGCGATGTTGAAAGGATGCCGCGTGGACCCGGAAGTCTTACGCGAGCTTGACCGGAGGGTGGCGGAGGAATTGGAACCCGGCTCCGATGTCCATGCGTCAGCCGAATATAGAAAAGAAGTGGGCGGGGTTTTGGCGCGCCGAGCCCTGCAGTCGGCGCTCGCCAGGTCAGAGAAAAGGTGAGCCATTGATCCGCAAGCAAGCTTATCAAAGTCATCGTTGGCGGGGCTTAAGTTAAGACCGGGAAAAAGGGGGCGCTTAATGCTGCGGCAGATTTTCTTACCGAGCCTAACGCTGGGCCTGCTGTTGCTCGGCACCACCGGCGCATCGGCTCAAGACTTTTACAAAGATAAAATGATTCGATTCATCGTCGGCCAGGCCGCTGGTGGTGGCTATGACACCTACACGCGAACCATCGCTCAGCACATGATCAGACATATTCCCGGTCACCCCGCGGTCACAGTAGAAAATATGACCGGCGCGGGCAGTCTCGTAGCGGCAAATTATCTCTACAACTCCGCTAAGCCCGACGGATTGACCGTGGCGAACTGGAACAGCGCGTTTGTACTGAACCAGGCTTTGGGCGACCCGAACATCCGCTTCGACGCACGCAGATTCGGTTGGATCGGCGCGCCGAGCAAGGGCGTGCCGGTCTGCTTGATCATGGGGTTTTCAGGGCCCAAGACATTCGATGAAATCCTCAAGACGGGGAAACCGCTTAAGATGGGCGGCACGGCTCCCGGCTCTCACAGCATCGATCTTCCGCTCATGCTCAACAAGATGCTGGGGACCAAGTTTCAGGTCGTTAGCGGCTATCCAGGCACTTCGCAAATTCGCCTTGCCTTGCAGCGCCGTGAGGTGGATGGCCAGTGCACCAACTGGGAATCGGTCGTTTCAACTCAAAAAGAGCTGCTCGACGCCAAAGGAGACGAGAAAATGATCCCGTTTCTCGTACATGCTAGGCTCAGCGATCTGGAACTCAAAAACGTTCCCTTATTTAACGAAGCGCTGAAAGAGGAAGCCAACGTCAGCACTTACAAAGCCTATATGGCTCAAATGGAGTATCAACGCCCGCTCACCGTTGCTCCCGCCACGCCACGGGAACGGTTAGAAATCCTTCGCCGGGCTTTCAAGGCGACGTTGTCGGACGCGGACTTCTTGGCGCAGGCGAATAAATCCAAGCTGGATATCACGTATGTATCGGGCGAGGAAATCGATAAGATTGTCGATGAAGTACTGTCGATCCCGCCGAAGGTCAAAGAGAACCTTCAGTTCCTAAGTCAGACGAAGTGAGACAAGAAACATGCAACCGCAAAGAACCTAGCGCGGCAAAAGCCGTAACCAAAACTCGGAATATCTCCCGCAAAGACGCCAAGGCCGCAAAAGGTCGGAAAAAATGAACAGGACGGTTTGTAAAATTATCAATCTTTCGATTCCGAACTTAGCGTCCTTTGCGCCTTGGCGGGAGTCAATCACCGTGTTCGAACATTCCAGATCAACGGAAAATTTGGGTCACTCATTATCCGACGAAACGCTATTTTCACCGGTGGCGCCAGGCCCCCTCTCTTCTCTCCCCCGCGACGGGGGAGATGTAAGAGGGGGATCGCCTCTAGTGTAAAGGAGAAAAAGATGGCAAAGAACGGATTTAAAGCAATGGATTCGGACATGCATGTTTTCGAACCCGCCGATCTCTGGCAGCGTTACATCGATCCCGCATATGCCGACCGCGCTCCGGTTGGACTCAACCGCAGCTTCAGGGATCTGGGGATTAGCGTGGAGGGCAAGGTTCTGCCAATACCAAGAAACCCGGAAAACCCCGCGCTGGCGAAATATCGCCACGAGTTTTTCTGGGAAAAATACGGCGACGCGGGTAAACGCAATTTCGACGGCGTATCTCAAGTTGAGGCCATGGATAAAGAGGGACTCGATGTCGCCTTTCTCTTTCCGACCCGCGGCTTATGTGTTCTGGGTATCGACGGCCTCGATCCCGATTTCGCCGCGGCCATCGCCCGCGCCTATAACGACTGGCTGCATGACTTCGCGCAGACCGCGCCGGACCGCATGTACGGTGTCACCATGGTAGCGCCCCACGACGTCAGCTCCGCCGTCGAAGAAATTAGGCGCACCGTCAAAGAATATCGTTTCCGGGGAATTTTCATACGGCCCAATCATGTGAACGGAAGAAAGTGGAGCGATCCCTATTACGATCCGCTGTGGGAAGACTGTCAGAAGTTGAACCTACCGGTGGGTTTCCACGAAGCGGGCAGAGTCTATCTTCCCCAGCCTGCCATGTTTCAATTCTGCTCGACGTTTTCGATGTTCAATACGTTTGGGTTCCCCTTCGCCAACATGCTTGCCTGCGGCGACATGATCTTTGGCGGCGTAATGGAACGCTTTCCGAAACTGAAAGTGGCGTTCCTGGAGGGAAACTGCTCCTGGGCTCCCTGGCTCCTCTGGCGCATGGGCGAATACGCCCAGACCACCGGCAAAGCGGAATATCCTTATTTGACCTTGACGCCGCTGGAGTATTTTCAACGCCAGTGTTACGGCGCGGTGGAATGCGATGAGATCACGGCCAAGCACATTCCCGAGTACGGTCTCGAAGACAATATGGTTTTTTCCACGGACTACCCGCACCTCGACGTCAAATACCCCCACGCCATCGATTCTTTTCTCAAGCTCCCCTTTTCCGACCAGACCAAACGGAAATATTTGTGGGACAACTGCGCGCGGATGTATAACTTCGAATAGGAAATCAGATTTTCACCGCGGGGCACAGAGGGCGCAGAGTAAAGCATTCTTGATCAAAAAAATACTCCGATCTCCGTGAACTCTGCGTCTCTGTGGTGAAAATATTGCTTTGGTTGCGGCGCAGCCGCGCTGTGTTCTTTGCAGTTAATCGATTTTCCCTTTCACTTGTCTTTTGCCGCGCTTTGGATGACTTCGTGCATCTCGAAGACATTGGGACCTGAAAAGATTTCCGCGCGGGGCCGGTTTCGGTGCGCCTCTTTAAACTCGGCGCTCTCGGTCCAGGCTTGAAATGAAGCTTCATCCTTCCAGTGAGTCAGCACGATATAGTAATCGCTCTTGAGCGGACGCAAAATTTCGAGGCGCGCAAACCCCGGCATGTTTTCGACCAGCCTGGCCCTTCCCTCGAAGCGCTTCTCGAATTCTTCCTCGTGACCCTTGGCGACCTGTAGCCTGTTCGACACGACAATCATGGGTATTCTCCTTTTGGGTTGGGCGGGCAGGCACTCATCTGACCCCGCGGTCTGACTCTTTGCGAGCTTTCGGAGGATGGACCGAGAACACCGGGCAGGCCGCGTTGCGCACCACCTGCTCGGTGACGCTCCCCATGAGTACATGCGCGAGGCCGGTCCGGCCATGGGTAGACATGACAATCAAATCACTCCCTTGCCTTTCCGCTTCGTCGATAATGTTGGTTGCCGGAGAACCAATCTCGACTTTCTCATGGACCTCGACTAATGGCAGAAGCTGTGCAAAATGGTCGTTCAAAAACTGGCTCAGATTTTGTCGATGTTTAGCCAGCAAATCCTCCAGCGAGCCGGCCTTATAGCTCGCAAGCTCAGCCGCGTTGGCAACGTGGTACACCGTCACTTCCGCTCCCCAGCCTCGGGCCAATTCCAACGAGTACTCCAAGCCAACACGCGATAGTTCCGACAAATCAGTGGGCGCGAGGATTTTTTCAACCCTTTTCATAAAGACTCCCTGTGCTATCAGGAAACGATCGGCAAAGCGGGCCAGGCGGATAGCAACCTGCCGTAACCTGAAATTCGATAACTCAGGCCAAGCTTGGAAAGTATGAACCAAAGCATAGCCGGATTGCTCGCCACGATAGGCACATGTAACTCGTTTTCCATCTTCTCCAATACTTTGATCGGATCGAGCAAGGCCCCCTGAAAATAGATCGCGTCTACCCCGGTTTGCAATGCGAAGGTTGCTCTGGTCATGGACTCGACTTCACCCGGGCCTAACTTCTGGGCCTCCGTATGAGCCCGCAGCGTCTGCGGGGGGTAGACGGCCTCGATGCCGCACTCAGAAAGAAAGGTCCGATACATGGCCTTTAAATTGTCATCGACCGGAGTCATCAAGAGGATGCGTCTCACGGCGAAAACTTTCAGGGCGGTCACAGACGATTTCAACGCCGTGGCAAAGGGAATCTTCAATGTCGAGGAAAGTCGTTCCGACAATCCGCTATTGAGCACTTCCTTGGGAGCTCCGCTGATGATCACTCCGTCCCAGCCATGCTTATCTGCCAGTTCGACTGTCTGTTGGACCAGAGAATCGAGTTTGCCTCGGGCATCGTAAAGGGACCCGCTAACACCCTCTTCCTGCACAAAGGTAAACTCAATATCGTATGGAATGAAAGACTTGAAGCTTTCGTGGTGCGGGCTCGATGGCGCGCTTGAACCGATGAAGCCAATTTTCACTCTCGGGTGCGCTGACATTTGCCCTCCTTTGCCGGCATAGGTTCTAAGAATGTTTCACAAGGCATTGCTTCCTGTCAACTTGAGTTTAGGTTCTGGAAACCCTTGTGGAATGTTTTTCAGAATCGGGAATTATGACTATAGGATCGGAATTAAGGGCTTCCGAGCGTTTTTTACTGACAGCAAACATTGTCCTGTCTGTAAATTCCTCTCGCCCAGTTGCAACGTGTCTCTGCAATCGATAAAAATCTCTTCTAAAGCAATATGCTATTACTCAAGAATCGTGGTATGGTCTTTGCGTTATGTTGATGCAAATAACTGCAGAGTGACGGTCTAAAAAGTAGGATCGCGCCTAAGCTGGCGCGCTTAATTTTTTCTTAATAATTTTTCTTAAAGGAGAGGGCAATGGAATCAAACGAATTGGCAGGCAAGTGGCAGCAACTAAAAGGCGAGGTTAGGTCAAGGTGGGGTAAACTTACCGACGACGATGTCGAAAGAATTGGGGGCAACAAAGATAAACTTATCGGTGCCCTACAAGAAAGATACGGCTACGTTTGGGACGAGGCGCGACAAATGGTTGAGCGCTATTTGGATGAGAATGGCGATCTTAGAACCAGGGCCGCAGAAGCACTGAGGACGGTTGCGTCAAAGGATAATATCCAAAAGATTGGCAATGAAGTGGCTGATTTTGTTCGGCGTCATCCGCTTCCATCCTTGTTGATCGGGTTGGGCATTGGCTATTTGCTCGCCCGCCGCGGCGAAAGATAAGCGCGGATGGCGCGCGAGGCTGCTCAAAAAGTCCCAAAAGCCAGTGTGATTTCGCTGGTTCGCGGTATCATTGACGATGCTAAAGAGCTGGCATACGCTCAATTTGAGTACCGAAAATATCAGACGCTACAACAAGCCGCCAAAGCCAAAACGATGGCCATTTGGATGGCTCTTGGCGTGGCGCTTATCGGAGTAGGCGGTGTCTTAATCCTACTGATGGTGGTCCATTTATTGGACGCCCTCACTGACATTCCTCTTTGGGGATGCTACGGGATCGTTGGAACTGTTCTACTGGCGACCGGCATGGTGTCCTTGTATAGCGGGAAACATCGAGCGTGACGTTTGGCCATAGACAGGTAATCATGACTTTGCAAGAAGAACAGCTGAAGAGCCGAGCCGAAGAGCGACGGATGGCGCTAATGGAGAAAGTGAACGAGCTTAAACAACGAGCGGAAAATCTCAAGCAAATGACCGACGTGAGGTCCATAACTAGACAACGTCCGGCTGTGATGCTCGCCGGCTCGGTGTTGATAGGCTTTATTCTGAAGAAACTCGCCGGTACCAGAGACGGGCGTTACGCAAACGACGGCGTTTATCGAAGGGACTCCGGAAGAGGTTATGCGCCGACGACCACAGCAAGAATCGGCGGACGTCTTTGGGAGCCTGTTGTCGCGGCTATGACAGCGGTAGCGACCCGAACTGCCATCAGTCTGGTTAACGACTTATTCCATAGACGGCATAATCCCGGCCCTTCGCGACACAACACCCGAAACAAATTCTGAAGATTTCGAGCGTTTTCGTCATTACCTCAAGTAACCAACCCCAGTCGTTTCAGCTTGCTACGTAGCCACGATTCGGGTTTGACCCAACGGACCTCGCGGCACTGGTAGTGCTTTATCCGTTGGGCCACACCGTTCTTCCTGATAGTTTCCCGGGCTTCTTCCCTTGCTTCTTGCTCCAGGAGTTGGCGATCGGCGGCGGGAGGCATTTGCTTTAACTTGGCATCTAGATATTCCTGCGTGAGGGCAGCTTCACTCTTGGTGTAAATTGTCATCGCCATAGTACCGGTACGATCGTCCAAGAGAACTTGGCTGCCACCCTGCTCATCCGACCCAACTTGCTTCTTTAAGCTTTCCACGCATTCGAACGCTGTGTTATGTTGCCCGAGCGCGGTCCATGCACGTTCACGCGGAAGATCCTTCGAAGATTCACTCACCGTGCTTTCCAGTAATGCCCACGCGGTTACAGTCTGAGGATCCTCGAAAACAGCACTGAAACTGACTACGATCAATAAAAGGATAATTGCACCCGCGATGAGCGCCATCACCTTTGGGGAAACGAAACGCTTCCAGCGCTTGGCTGAACGTCGGAAAATTTCCGATAAACGGCGAAAACTTCGAGTCCACGTACCTTCCCGACCTGACCCCGCCGGCTTAAAATTTCTCGGCTTTTGATAAGTCCTTGCACGCCGGCGCTCCGCCTCCGCCAAATCCCTATAAGCCTGCTTGAGCTCCCGTAGCTTTTTGTTCACCCGCCCTGCTAAATCGGTCCAAACCACTGCGGCCGATAAGGGACGTGGAGCCGAAGCGTAGGATCGCTTGGTTGCCGCCGATGTGCGGCCGGGGGTGGTCGCGCTGGCAGAAGAGCTAATATCGTATTGCCGGCGACGTCCGGCGTTGGACAGGGTCGCATAAGCCTCATTGATTTGCTGCAATCTCTTGTTGGCGCGAGCCTTTTCAGTGCTCGTGAAAAACAAGTCCGGATGAAATGTTTTAACCAATTCCCGATGCGCCGACTTTATTTCGTCTGGAGTCGCCGAACGGGGAACCCCAAGAATCTTATAAAAGTCAGGTCCAGCCATTATTTCATCTCACACACGGCAGAGCGTCAGCGGCAAAGAAACCCCCAGACGAAAGCATTGCAGGCGCGCTATCTCTCAGGTTCTCCCTGCGCTCGTGATAATGACACCGCACTCCTCACAGCGATACCGCGCACCGCCGGCTTCGCTCACCGCCATCTGCTCGAACTCGTAGCGCTTGCTGCCGCTGGTATCGAAACATTCCGGGCAAAAACCATCCCCTAGTTCCTCGCCGGAAATGGTCAAATGACAATGCCGGCAACGGAGTGTCGTCTTGCGTTCCGGCAACAATTCGAGCGTACTGTGGTTGCATGAAGCCATGTCCGGCCACAAATTAACAAACAAGGCACCCCCACGCCAATACCCTACCGGCGGGTCGTAGCGGCTGTTCCTCTGCACATCACCCATAAATAAAGGCCCCGATTGCAAAAAATCCCCAGCGTCAGTACCTCGACGCTGGGGATTTCTGCGGTTTAATGTTCGCTGGCGTTTGACGGCTTACTTTCATGCAGCTTGGTTGTTGGCTGCCATTATGGCGATAACGCCCATGTTTGCCAGTCCGGGACTGTCTACGTCAAAATCACCCCCGTCCTATACCATTTTTAATCACCTTTTCGGCCTAATGAGGAACTAAACCACCCAGTATCCGGGACGGTCGTAGTGTTTGTAAAGTCGTTCCTCGTAGTCCCGGTTGAGACGGTCGGGATCGAATCCGGGGCCAGACTTGATCGCTTCGCGTGAAAGGTCAACGTAAACTCTCGAGTCGCTCCAACTAACTCGTTCGATCCATTCCGGCGATACCAGGACTTTCTTTCCCGGCCACCAGTTTTTGGTGTCTACCACCAGGTAACGTATCTCCCAGCTCTCGTCGTCGATGATAAAGTCTTCGACGTGCCCGATATCTCCGTCCGAAGCTTCGATATAGTAACCCATGACCTCTTTCACGCTCCGCATACGGGTATCGTCGTGTTGTCCCCGCGCAGCCATCTCCATTTTTTGCTGAGCAGCGAGACTTCCCGGAAACATACCGGTACCCCAAACGTCGCCGCCAACCCAGTAGTAGGGCCATCCATAGTAGTCATAATACGACGTCTCGTGAGTGCGAGTGATGTTTTTACTGTCAATGTCGGGACTGTTCTCGACTTGCTGTTTTGTGAGCGAAACCGGCAGTCTCTTCTCATCGATCTCAACGCGGCCCAAGGCGATTGGCGATAACAATACCCGCCGCCCTGGAAGCCATTTAGCCGTATCGGCCACGAGGTATCGTACCGTCCACAATTTATCGTCAAACAAAAAATCCTCTACGCTGCCGATATCGCCATCTTTGGCACCGATCGAATATCCTTTCAATTTGCTCGCGACTCTTTGCATGATCTTTACTCCTTTCGCTTGAGACTTGGATCGAATCCTCCGACTTAATAATTGCGCGCATAGGGGGAATGACACAAATGATGTGCCAATCAAACCCTCGCTCCATTCATGTACCTTTTCTCGGGTTCCGCGCGCACCTGGATGGTGCGTGTAGGGGTTTTCTTTACATTTTGAGAGAAAAAGCTCGGGAATCACAGACTCTGAGAACCGTTGTAAATTTTCTAAAACCCGGTTGACGGTTTTTCTGCGGGTGTTAGCCTAAATACTGTGGTAACCGATTCTAAACTTGAAGGTAGCAATAAAATGCCTATATCGATCCTGGCAGTGGATGACGAGCACAATCTTCTCGAACTGCTGATAACAGCGCTGGGCAAGAGAGGTTTTAAGGTCCGCACGGCATTAAGTGGCCCGGAGGCCTTGAAATTACTCGAGAGCGAATCTTTCCAACTTGCATTACTCGACATCAAAATGGGCCCGTTAAACGGGGTGCAACTCCTGAAGGAAATCAAAGACCGCCGGCCCGTTATCAAAGTCATAATGATGACCGCCTATCCCACCATGGAAACGCGGTTGCAGGCGTCTGAAAACGGAGCGTCCGCCTATCTTACGAAGCCGGTGGACCTTCAAAAGCTGGTGGAGACGATCAATTCGTTGGCTCATTGACAGTGTCTTTTCTTTCGCGATAGTTGCTGCGGGCGCCATCCGTTTCTGCTAATCACGAGGTCGTTCGGCTAATGATTAGGCCGAATGGTTTCATGCGTATAGCCACCAGCATTAATGAAAATTCCTCTAGCAACTTTGCGCTGGTTATGAAAACAACAAGTCATGGGAAATATCGTGGCACCACCCTACCCAAGACCCCTACGGGCATAGAAGGATTGGACGAAATCACCTATGGTGGCTTGCCGAAAGGCCGGCCGACTTTAATCTGCGGCAGCGCCGGCTGCGGCAAGACATTGTTCTCGCTGGAATTTCTGATTCACGGCGCCACCAAGTACAACGAACCCGGCGTTTTCATGGCTTTCGAGGAGACCGAAGACGATTTGAGAAAAAACGTCGCTTCCTTGGGATATGACCTTCAGGATTTGGCCAACCGCAAAAAAATCGTTGTTGATTACGTCCACATCGAGCGCAGCGAGATCGAAGAAACGGGAGAATACGATCTCGAGGGTCTGTTTGTTCGTTTGGGCTACGCCATCGATTCGATCGGTGCAAAACGGGTCGTCCTTGACACCATTGAATCCATTTTCACGGGTCTCCCCAACCCATCCATTTTGCGCGCGGAATTGCGCCGCCTTTTTCGCTGGCTGAAGGATAGAGGGGTCACGGCTGTTGTCACCGGGGAGCGCGGTGATGGCACGTTGACGCGCCAGGGATTGGAGGAATACGTCTCCGATTGCGTCATTCTGCTGGACCATCGGGTCAGAGAACAGATCTCGACTCGAAGGCTGCAAGTCATCAAGTACCGGGGCAGCATCCACGGCACCAATGAGTACCCCTTCCTTATCGATGAGCAAGGCCTTTCGGTGTTACCGATCACGTCGGTCGGATTGGAACATAAAGCATCGTCGGAACGAGTTTCGAGCGGCGTCCCGCGCCTGGACACGATGCTCGGCGGCAAGGGATACTTCCGCGGTACCAGCGTTCTGGTCTCCGGCACGGCAGGAACGGGAAAATCGAGTCTGGCGGCGCATTTTGTCGATGCCGCCTGCCGGAAAGGCGAGCGCTGCGTCTATTTTGCTACGGAAGAGAGTCCGGATCTGATCGCGCGAAACATGTGCAGCATCGGGATAGATCTCGGAACCTGGGTTAAAAAGGGGTTGCTCCGCTTCGATGCGACGCGGCCCACATTTCACGGATTGGAAATGCATCTCTTGAGGATGCACAAGCTAATCGGGGAGACCCATGCCCGAGTCGTGGTAGTAGATCCGATCACGAGCTATATCTCCTTGGGCGATACGCTGGAAGTCAAATCGATGCTGACCCGCCTGATCGATTTTTTCAAGGCAAATCAAATCACGGCTTTTTTTACCAGTCTGACCGAGGGGGGAAGCGCTCTCGAGCAATCAGAGGTTGGTATATCTTCCTTGATGGATACCTGGATTCTACTGCGCCACATCGAAAGCAATGGAGAACGTAATCGCGGCATATGGGTCTTGAAGTCGCGGGGTATGGCTCATTCGAACCAGATCAGGGAGTTTGTCTTCACGGAACACGGCATTGAGCTGATCGACGTCTATCTCGGTGCGGCAGGGGTGCTGACCGGCACGGCGCGAGCTGCTCAAGAGGCAAAAGAAAAAGCGGCTGCCCTGCTACGCCGGCAGGACCTCGAGCGGAAGCAGCGCAACCTGGAGCACAGGAAGAATGCGCTAGAAGCCAAAATTGCCGCTTTGCGCGCAGAATTTGAAACAGAAAAAAAAGAGCTGGAGAAGGATATTATTGAACAAAAACAGCACGAGGGGGTGCTCCAACAGGACCGAGCCGCCATGGCGAAGAGCCGCAAGGCAGACGCCTCCTCCAATAACCGGCCCAATGGTCAAAGGGGGAAGTAACAATGCCCGCGGCGAACTTAACTAAAATTACCAAATCGCAAAACGATGCTTGGTTGTTGCGACTCTATGTGGCCGGACAAACACCGAAATCAGTCACAGCCTTCGCCAATCTCAAGAAAATCTGCGCTGACCATCTGGAAGATAAATACCGGATCGAGTTGATCGATCTTTTGGAGAATCCGCAATTGGCCCGCGGTGACCAAATCGTGGCCATCCCGACGCTGGTGAGAAATCTTCCCGCGCCTATGAGAAAAATCATCGGCGATTTATCGAACACGGAACGGGTTTTAGTCGGCCTCGACCTCCGCCCCGCGCCAGCGCCAAAAAGGTGAGTTATGCGTCCGCGTAAGCCAAAAAGCAAAGAATATGTTCTCCGTTTATACGTTGCCGGGACAACGTCCAAATCCATCCGGGCGGTCGCCAATATCAAAGAGATATGCGAGAACAGCCTGAAAAACCGCTACGACCTCGAAGTGATCGACATCTACCAGCAACCGGTATTGGTAAAAGGGGAACAGATCATCGCCGCCCCAACACTGGTCAAGCAATTGCCGCCTCCGTTGCGAAAGTTTATTGGCGACATGTCTGATACCGAACGGATACTTGTAGGTTTAGACTTGAGGCCTAAAGATTAGAATCGATAGATTGCCATGGCGAGATCGGAAAGTATATTCGAGCTTGAACAGCTACGCGCGCGCCTGGAAGAAGCTGAGGAAACCATAGAGGCCATTCGAAGCGGCAAGGTCGATGCCTTGGTGGTATCGGGACCTAATGGGGAACAGATCTATACTCTCCACGGCGCTGACCATTCCTATCGGGTTCTGCTCGAAGACATGAATGAAGGGGCTGCGACCTTGGTCAATGACGGCTCGCTTCTCTATTGCAATCGGGCCTTTGCCGAAATGTTGAAGATGCCGATCGAAAAACTGGTCGGCTTCTCGATCTATGACTTCATCAACCGTTCGGACCGGCAGGCGTTCGAAGATCTGCTTAGCCAGGGAGAGCGCGCCAAGGCAAGAGCGGAAATAGCATTCCACCTAAAGGATAAAAGCGTTGTACCGGCATACTGCTCCATCAGCCCGGTGCAAATCGACGAGCTGCGTTGTCTCTGCCTGACGGCCACCGATCTGACCGAGCAAAAGCGCCACGAGGCGATTGTCGCTGCCGAAAAACTTGCCCGTTCCATTATCGAACAGTCGGTGGATGTCGTCGTGGTATGTGACGACGACGGTACAATCATTCGGGCCAGTGACGCTGCCCACGAGCTTAGCGGCACCAATGTGCTGCATCGCCCGTTTGCGAAGGTTTTTCCGGTCACGTTCAAGGACGGAACTGGATTAACTTGCACAGGCGACACACCCGGATCATTCTCCGTCGAGGCTTGCCTGGGAGGACAAACGCTGCAAAGCGTCGAAGTCCAGTTTCAAAGGCCGGATGGAAAGAAATTCGACTTGCTATTAAGCGCCGGACCCCTGCGGGATTCTCAGCATGTGCTCGGCTGCTTGTTCACCCTCCGCGACATTACGCAACGCAAGCGCTCCGAGGAAGCGCTACGCCAAAGTGAAGAGAGATTCCGGCAGCAAGCTCAGGAGCTGGAACAACAGCTCATCGCCTCCGGGCGTCTCGTTTCGCTGGGAGAAATCACCGCTTCGATGGCCCACGAGTTCAATAATCCCCTGGGCATTGTTATGGGCTTTACCCAGGATTTGATGAGCGAAATTGATCCTTCCCATCCGCACTATCGGTCTTTGAAGATTATTGACGAGGAGTCCAAGCGATGTGAGAAGATCATCCGAGACTTGCTGCAATTTGCCCGTCCGAAAAGCACCGATCTTTGCCCCACCGATGTCAGACAAATCGTCGAAAAAACCCTGGGACTAGTGGCCAACCATCTGTACAAGCAGAAGATCGAAGGGATTACTCAACTGGAAGAACACTTGCCGAAGATTCATGCCGATCCCCAGGAATTGGAACAAGTTTTGGTCAATCTGTATTTCAATGCCATTGACGCGATGCCTGACGGAGGCCGGCTGACGGTCGGCGCGAAAGTCTCTCAAGGCGCTCCCGGCATCCCTCAGGAAGTGGCAATCACCGTATCCGATACCGGCTTTGGCATCAGCCCTGAAGATCTACAGAAGATTTTCCAGCCATTTTTCACCGCTCGAAAAAAATCCGGTATGGGATTGGGCCTGCCAATTTGCGATCGGATCATCAAGAATCATGGCGGCAGGATCACAGTAGAAAGCCAGCCAGGGCAGGGAACGAGCTTTGAAGTCTATTTGCCCGCCACCTAGCATTTGTCCCGAAGCTGTCACCGCCGAAGGTTTTTTAATCGGCGGTCCACTAAACTGAGCTTTGCCGTCCTCGTTTTAAGGCCTGCCTAAACTCTTCTCCGTAGCGAACTAAACGACAAAACATTTTTCTCTAATGTTGTGAGTAGAATATTTTTATCTGCAAATTGATCTACCTGTGTGCAATGGGCGCACAGGCTCACGCATTGGTATGCAATACGCGCACGTTGAAAGTCCCCCGCAGACACTAGAACCTAAGTTATCCGCGCAATTTATAACTTTTCCGTCTTGGCATTCGAATTGCCTTAGAATCAAACTCGAAGAGGCAATGAATGATTCTAAACAGTAAACCGTCTTGCTGGAGGTAAACATGAAAACTATTTCACTAACGTTGTTGATTTCGGCAATTCTTATCGCCGGTTGTTCAAGGGATCGTGATGCTCGTCAAGCAACTGCCACTCCGGCCGTAGAGCCAGACAATACCGGCCGCAATGTAAGGGATCGTGGCGGTGAAACGAAAACCCCCGGCGATCAGTCTGAAAGTGAGGCCGACCGAACGATCACTCAGAACATCAGAAAGGCTCTTACAGCTGATGACTCGCTTTCCACCAATGCAAAGAACGTGAAGATTATCACGAACGATGGAACGGTTACTTTGCGGGGACCCGTTAAAAGCGAGAAGGAAAAAGCTGACATCGAGGCAAAAGCGAAGCAGGTTGCCGGGGTAAAACAAGTGGATAACCAATTAGAAATCGCAGGCTAACTTAAAAGGAGGAGATCATGTCTAAAGCAGTTTTCGGTTTGGTTGACAGTGAAGTTCAAGCAGAGAGGATCGTTGATAGCCTTAAGGCCAACGGATTTTCCAATAACGATATTTCCGTCCTGTTCCCCGATAAAACGGGAACCAGGGATTTCGCGCACGAAAAAGCCACTAAGGCTCCTGAGGGCGCCGCGGCAGGCGCCGGCACGGGTGGCGTCGTCGGTGGAGTATTGGGTTGGCTCGTCGGCATCGGGTCGCTAGCTATCCCGGGAGTCGGACCGTTTATCGCTGCTGGACCGATCATGGCCGCCTTGGCAGGGGCCGGAGTCGGCGCCGCAGTCGGCGGTCTTTCAGGAGCGCTAATTGGAATGGGTATTCCGGAATATGAAGCCAAGCAGTACGAGGGAAAAATCAAACAGGGAAACATTCTAATATCGGTGCACTCAGAAGACAGAGATGAAGTTAAGCGCGCCAAAGAAATCTTTGAGCGGGCTGGTGCCCACGATATCTCGTCTACCGGCGAAGAAGGCGTTTCAAAAAAAGACCAACCCGCATACGTGCGCTAGTTAACTTAGTTAACCCCTCCGTTCTTCCGGAGCCTTCCCAAGGAAGAACGGAGGGTGAAAATAAATAGAAGTGAAGAGGGCGAAGACTCCGGCCGCTCCTTTATGGGTGTCACTTTCTTGAGTTAACGAAAATTCTCCCGCGTTCAAATGAAAAAGGTAAAGGTTTAAATGGCTAAACGGAAAGAAGAACTTAACGATAAAATCGCCGATCTGAGAAAAAATACTGAGAACGGGACCGACCAGTTTCTGACCACGGATCAGGGTCTGCGCATCAACGACGATCAGAATTCCCTCAAAGCAAGCGCCCGTGGGCCCTCGCTGCTGGAGGATTTCATCCTCCGTGAGAAAATCACGCATTTCGATCATGAGCGCATTCCAGAGCGCGTGGTGCACGCGCGCGGCGCGGCCGCGCATGGCTATTTTCAAGTTTACAAGTCGATGGCGCCTTATACAAAGGCGCAATTTCTCCAGGATCCAGCGGTCAAAACGCCGGTTTTTGTGCGCTTCTCCACCGTGGCCGGTTCGCGCGGCTCCACCGATCTGGCGCGCGATGTACGCGGATTCGCCGTAAAATTCTATACGGAAGACGGCAACTTTGATTTGGTCGGCAACAACATTCCGGTTTTTTTCATTCAAGATGCAGTGAAATTTCCTGATTTGGTTCACGCCGTGAAACCGGAGCCGCACAACGAGATACCACAAGCAGCTTCCGCGCACGACACTTTTTGGGACTTTATCTCCTTAATGCCGGAATCGATGCACATGATCATGTGGGTCATGTCGGACCGCGCAATTCCCAGGAGCTTTCGCATGATGGAAGGCTTCGGCGTTCATACATTCCGTTTCATCAATGATAAGGGGAAGGCGCGCTTCGTAAAGTTTCATTGGAAACCCGTACTCGGGGTTCACTCCGTCGTTTGGGACGAAGCGCAAAAAATCTCCGGCAAGGATCCGGACTTTCATCGGCGCGATTTATGGGAAGTTATCGAGAACGGTGATTATCCCCAATGGGAGTTCGGGGTGCAAATCGTCGAAGAAGAAGACGAGCACAAGTTCGACTTCGATCTGCTCGATGCGACAAAGATCATCCCCGAGGAGTTGGTTCCGGTCCAACGGATTGGCAAGTTAACCCTCAATCGCAATCCCGACAACTTCTTTGCCGAAACAGAGCAAGTTGCATTTCACCCCGGCCATATCGTTCCGGGAATCGACTTCACCAATGATCCTCTTCTGCAGGGGCGCCTGTTCTCCTATACCGATACACAACTCCTCCGGCTGGGCGGTCCCAACTTTCATGAGATTCCAATCAACCGCTCAGTGGCAGAGGTTCACAACAACCAGCGCGACGGCTTTATGCGTCAAACGATCAATCAAGGTCGCGCCAGTTATCAGCCTAATTCAATCGGCGCCGGCTGCCCCATGCAGGCAAAAGCCAACATGGGTGGTTTTGTCAGCTATGCTGAAAAGATCGGTGGCCAGAAAGTTCGGGAGCGGAGCGAGAAGTTCTTCGACCACTTCAGCCAGGCAGCGCTTTTTTGGAACAGTCAATCCGACCCGGAAAAAAATCATCTGGTGCAAGCCCTGCGCTTTGAGTTGGGCAAAGTTGAGGTAAATGAAATCAGAGCGCGGACGGTCGCCATGCTGGCGCAGGTCGACGGTACTCTGGCTGATCGGGTCGCTAAAGGTCTCGGGCTTGAAGTCAATCAAAAACTGCAAACACCGTTGAATATGAGCGTGCCGGCAGACGGCGACGTTAAAGAATTCCAGCCGAAGCCAATAAAGAAAAAAGTCGGAACCTCGCCGGCCGTGAGCATGGCCAATACCCCCAAGGACAGCATCAAAACACGCAAGGTGGCGATCCTTGGAGCCGACGGATTCGACGATGCCGCGGTTGCTACGATGAAGAAGGCGCTGACCGACGCCGGCGCTCAAGCGAAACTCGTGGCCCCGCGACTGGGTGTTTTGAAGAGCGCCAAGGGGGCTGAAGCGAAAGTAGACTTCAGTCTGCTAACGGCCAGTTCAGTGATGTTCGATGCGGTATATGTCCCGGGAGGCGAAAAGTCCGTTAACGCACTTCAAAAGCACGCGGAGGCACTGGAGTTTGTACAGGAGGCCTTTAAACACTGTAAGACCATCGCGGCCAACGGCGCCGGGGTCGAGTTAATTCGCACCTGTGGTTTAACGAACGGGTCGGCAACGGGTAAAGCAGCAAAGGAGCAGAGCGGGGAGGAAGGGGTCATCGTCGGTCGCGACGATCAATCTGGCAAGATAGCGAGCCAATTCATTAAAG
>Ga0209819_10000164_pt1 | contig 18311 bp, 17 predicted proteins | sample PPLLak2March2015_FD_187248 | JGI IMG/M metagenome (GOLD analysis project Ga0209819, IMG submission 187248) | Freshwater sediment microbial communities from Prairie Pothole Lake near Jamestown, North Dakota, USA - PPLs Lake P7 Core (1) Depth... | ecosystem: Environmental > Aquatic > Freshwater >... | reverse complement strand
TTTTTTCCTCCTTCCCAAGTTGTACTTGGGAAGGAAAATGTACTGTAAGTTGAACTTACTCATCAGCAGCATTGGAGATCAAAGATTGAAATACAATTTCAAACTCAATTTCCTTCCCAAGTACAACTTGGGAAGGAGGAGAACAGACACAAGACACGGCCCCGGAATAGGAATGCTCATCCGACGACTTTCAAAATAAGTAAGAATAATTTTATTATTATGGAATTTCTTTACCGGCACAGGTCGTCGGATGAGTTTTTGAAATGGATGAAAGATTCTCCATTCCTATTTGTTCGACGACCTGCTCTATTTCTAATTGTCCGGTATTTATGAATTACCAATCTATCACGGGAAGTCGTCGGACGAGTGATATTCTTTTAAAAATATTTGCCAAAAATACGGGTTTTAAATTACATTTGACTTTTTAAATTAATGAATTATATTAAGATAACGACATAGCAGACAGCTCATGTCAATAAACAAAAACATATTTACCATTCTTTACTCTTTAGCAAGAGCAGCAATATTATTATTCATTTTTTCATGCTTAGTTATTTACTCACAAAACCCGCAGTGGATTGTTTATACAACAACCAATTCCGGATTGCCAAGTAATAATATTTTCCCAATAGCTATTGATACAAATAATATTAAATGGATTGGTACATCGCAAGGTCTGGCGAAATTTGATGGGGCTAACTGGACAATTTATGATACATCTAATTCTCCTTTGCCTGAACAATCCATTTTAGATTTAAAAATTGATAAGAAAAATCATGTTTGGATTGGTACTTTCGGAGGTGGAGCTGCATATTTTGATGGAACAAATTGGATAATATTTGATACTTCAAATTCACCAATTCCTTCAAATTTGATTAAATCAATATTTATAGACAAATATAATAGTAAATGGATTGGAACTTCAAATAAAGGATTAGCTAAATTTACTGACACAACATGGTTAATATATAATACAACAAATTCAGGAATCCCGGCTAATAATATAACAACAATTACAATTGATTCAAATAATATTAAATGGATTGGTACACCGTTATTTGGAATGGCAAGATTTAATGATACAAACTGGACTGTTTATAACTCAAACAATACAGGACAACCTATTAATTTTGTAAGAGGTTTGGCTATTGATTCTTTGAATAATATATGGATAGGTACTCAGTTTTATGGATTAGTCAATTTCAATTATTCTCAGAATCAATGGACGGTTTATAATTCAACAAATTCAGGTTTACCTGATAATAATTTATTTTCAGTTTTCACACAAAGACATATAAAATATATTGGAAGTTTTGGCTTCACTATTTTTAACGATACAACATGGGTAAATTATAATTCAAATAATTCACCCCTTCCGGGATCTGTTGTAAACTCTTTTGCACAAGACAAATATGGAAATATATGGATGGGTGTGTCAGGTGGTTTAGCAGAATATAATGCAAACGGAATTATTGGTATTAAAAATAAACAAATTAATAGCCCCTTAGAATTTGAATTGTATCAAAACTATCCAAATCCATTTAACTCATCTACTGCAATAGAATATTATATATCAAAATCAGGCGATTACAATCTTAAATTATATGATATACAAGGAAAGGAGGTTAAACAATTAATTTCAGGTGAGCTAAAATCCGGCAGTTATAAAACTACTCTTAATTCCGATAACTTGTCTTCTGGTGTTTACTTCTATTTACTCAGTGATAAATTAAAAAAATATGTTATTACTAAAAAGTTAGTAATAGCAAAATAAAACAACAATCTAAAATTAAATAAGCCGTGAAAAAAATTATTTTATTTTTTCTATTGAGTGGAATTTTTTACGCTCAAAGTGATGGGTTTGTGGGTGATTGGAGAATACAGGCAAAAGGTAATAATTCAAATGATGAAGTGCTGGTTAAAATTGAAATTGTCTCTTTTGTTTTCGAAGGAATTAATAATTATAACCACAGGTACAGAATATACAACAGGTTCAATGATCCCGGGGAAATATATAACGGTGTTACACACAGGTTATTTGATTCATCATCAAATCACTATGTGGAATACCCCTTACAGGAACACTCACAATTAACAACCGGAACAACACAAAATGACATGGATATGTGCCATACCGGTGGCGGTGAGCTTAAAGACACCCCATTAGCATGGGGTTTTGCAAAATATAAAGTTACTATCAAAGTTGCTAATGAAAAATATACGTGTTATTTCAATTGTCTGGATAGTAAATATGGAAAGGATAGTTATGAAGGAAGAAATATATATGGTGCTGATTTCTCAATAAGATATGTCAATACAAGACCTTTAAACCACAGAGTTATATTGCTTGGTACACTTTATGGATATGATGAAGTAATTATTGATTCAGTAGCTACATGGGATACATTATCAAATGGACAGCCAAGCAAAGAGTTTAAAGTTTGGGAAATACTATATCCAAATAAGCCAAATCCCGGGCAGCCATGGGAAAGAAATTTTAAAGCAAGGACAACACCATTTCCTATTCACCCTGATTTATTATTTCAATCAACAAAATACAGGCAACTAATAATTGGGACAACGGTTACATTTGATACAGTTTATGATTATTTAGGAGATTTGGATAGATATGGTTATAATACGGTTATTAATTATTGGTACACAGATTATTATTCAAACCCACCAATAACACCGGGATATAATGATTTAGGTAATACTTATTGTACACCAGTTATGGCATATTCATTTGAGACATTTGGAATAAGAATTACAGCAATAAATGGTGACTCTGTGATTATTGCAAAAAATAAGAAATTATGGATAAGTGGTTTACAAGCATATAATAATAAAGGTGACACAATAATTTTCTCAAGTGGTTCTGCCTTAATAAAAAAAGAAAATTCACAAATAAACACATGTAATGGCGGTTGTTTTAGTGACAGCGGTGCAAATAATTCTTGGGCATCCGGTTCATTCCATCGTGCATTTGAAAACTCAGAAATAGGTTATTACGGCAATGCAGATACAATAAACAATGGCGGGCATATTGAAATTATGGCAAATGCTACTTTGAAAGTTGGTGACAATACTACTCTTACATTTGACGGTGCGGGTACTTATTTAAAACTTAATCCGAAATCCATTGTAAAGCTTGGGCACAATGCTAAGATACAAATAAGAAACGGTGCAACTATAAATGCTGATAGCTGCAGTTTCAATAAACTTGGCTCTATATATGCTGACTATGCAATTGTGTTTGATAATCCGGGTGCAAATAATACTGTAAGTAACTGTACATTTGATAATATTTTAAAACCTCTATCAGGCAGAAATGTATTTAGTTTAACATGCCATCATAATGATTTTAATCTCGGTTCTACAAATGGAATAGGCATTTTATTTCAGAATTTTGCTGCTGAATCAGGCAGTTTACCTTATAATTTAAATATAACATCCAACAAATTCCTCAATGGTTATATCGGTATTTTTTTAGGCGGTTATGCTTCAGATAATGTAATAGCTTATATTGATCATGATACAATTATTTCCAATACCGGCGGGTGGGGTATAGCATTGAAAAAATGCAATGGCAATGTGAAAAATAGTTATATTAAAACTAATTCAATAAATTACGGCTTGGGATTATGGAACAGCAATCCAAATTTGTATAAAAATTATATCTGGAATAATAATTCGCAGGCTAACTTAGGAAACAGTGTTTATTTGGCTGTATCAAACCCGCTTATGACACCTATAAAAGTACAAAATCAAGGTAACCAGCAATATCAATTTTATTGGTTAGCAGGCAGTAATAAACTTTATTCAGATAATAAAGACAACATACATTTTACATACAGCAAACCTGTTTTAGATCATGGAGAAAATTATTTCACAAAAAGTAATAGTGCTCAGACATATCATTTATACGGTAATGTAAGCGGTAACTCAACTACATATTACGCAAGAGATAATTGCTGGGTTGGAAACGGAAATTCCCCCAAATATCATCTTTCTATAACAAATGATACGCCTGTAACACTAATAGCTCAAAGTAATATTAATTGTACAACAGGAATTGCATATACAGGTTACGATTTATTCCAGATTGGTGATTATTATGATACAGTTTTTATATCGGAAGATTATACAGGTGATTCAATCCCGGACGATGAAGCATTATACTCACATGGAGCACAACAGATCTTAAATCAGGAGTATGTGGAATCTATTTTGACATTAAAGAATTTGCTTGATAATTATATTTACAGCCAGTACAGATATACTGCAGTTTCCGACTTATATTGCAATTATGAACGGATTGACACTTCAAACCAAAACCATACAGATTTTATTTTCAGTGAATTAAAGAATTACCTGAACAATAAAATAATACAATACCAGTTTGATTTAAGCTTTGTTGACATAGCTTATAATTACGTGCTGATGTGTGAATCAAGGATACAGAATTACAATGATGCATTAACAGGATATGAATTTATTTCATTATATCATCCTGACCCCGAGCAAAGGTTACTTGCAAGTATGGACTATGGTTATATACAGGAATTATTAAATGGAGCAGGAGGCATGAGCAGTCAATCCAAAATGAAAAAGCAGGTAAATATTCTGAAATTAATGGATAAGAATCCGGTTAGTAAAATAGTAAAAAAAGCATATGAAAAGATGGAGAGACAAAAAAGTCTTGCATCAAAGAAAGAAACCAGAAGAACATTATTCAAAAGTGATATGAGGTCAAAAGAACTTATTGAAAGAGCAAAATTCAATATATATTCTGCAAGCAGCTTGAATTCACAGCAGCGTGATGAAAGACGGATGTAAGATATAAAGCTTCTTGTAAAATATGACCCTGTAGAAAACAATGACTTTTCAATAATTCCAAAAATATTCAGCTTATCACAAAACTATCCAAACCCTTTCAATCCAACGACAAAAATAAAATACAGCTTGCCAATTGATGCAAGGGTAAATCTTATAATATATGATATACTTGGCAGAGAAGTAAAAAGATTGGTCAGTGATGAAATCATAAAAGCAGGCAATCACACAGTTGAGTTCAACGGAACTAACCTTGCAAGTGGTGTATATTTTTACAGATTAGAGACGGATAAATTTACAGATACAAAGAAGATGGTACTTGTGAAGTAAAAAATAATATATTTAATTAAAAAACCCGGCTCATCACCGGGTTTTTTTTATAAACCAATCTAAAACTTTATTTCACAGTTGTTTTTGCCTGTTCTTTTGTTCCGTTTTCTTTTCCCTGTTCTTTTGCTTTCTGTAAATTCCTTAAGCTCTTTATCTGTGCTTTTACATCATTTGCTGATTTATCCAATGCTGCTTTCTCTTCAGGAGTAAGGTCTATTAATACAATCTCTTCCATTCCTGTTCTTCCAATCTTTACAGGTACGCCAAGGCAAACATCATGATGTCCGTATTCACCGGTCAGGTAAACACAGCATGACATAATTCTATGCCTGTTGTTAACGATAGCGTCTATCATCTGTACTATTGAAGCTGCGGGTGCATAATAAGCACTTCCTGTTTTGAGATGTTTAACTATCTCAGCTCCGCCGTTCCTTGTCCTGTCCAATAAAGCATCAAGCCTGTCCTGAGGAAGCAAGCTGTCAAGAGGAATACCTGCAACAGTCGAATATCTTACAAGAGGAACCATGGAGTCACCATGCCCGCCAAGTACCATTGCCTGGATATTTTCAATTGAAATATTCAATTCCATACAAATGAAAGCTTTGAACCTTGCAGTATCAAGCACGCCCGACATACCGATAACTTTATTTCTCGGGAAGTGGCTGTTCACGAATGATACATATGTCATTACATCAAGCGGATTGCTTACAACTATAATGATTGCATTTGGTGAATGTGCTACGACTGCTTTGGTTGACATTGATACTATATCCGAATTGATTGAAAGCAAATCATCTCTTGACATTCCGGGTTTTCTTGGAACGCCTGCAGTTATTACCACTATGTCAGAGTTAGCGGTAGTTTCATAATTGTTTGTTCCATGGATTTTTGTATCCGATAATTGGATTGCTGCGGATTGATAAATATCCAAAGCTTTGCCCTGGGGTATGCCCTCTACTACGTCAAGCAGTACCACATCATTGGCTAACGCGCGGTCAACTATAATTTGTGCACAGGTTGACCCAACGTTTCCGGCACCTACGATTGTTATCTTCATTGGTTGATATAAATGTTTTTGATTATGTTCCTTTTGTTTGTTCAGAAGCTGGTATTATATTAATTTTCTTCTTATTCTTATTGTAGAAAGTGAATTTAACATACCCGTCAACTTTAGAAAAGATAGTGTCATCTTTTCCCAGTCCAACATTTAATCCGGGGAGGAACTTGGTGCCTCTTTGTCTGACAATAATGCTTCCGGCAGTTACTAACTCACCGCCGAATCTTTTTATTCCAAGACGCTGCGAATTTGAATCGCGTCCGTTCTTAGTGCTTCCTAATCCTTTTTTATGTGCCATTATAGTTTAAAGTTAAAAAAATTCTAAGGTTAAAAAAAGTGTATAAAATCTGTCAACTATTTTTTCGTGCACCCCTACCCATCCTCCCCCTAATAGGGGGAGGAGAAAGGAGGGGGTTTTATTATAAAACTTTCTTATGCAATTTTAGTTATCTCAATTTGTGTATACTGCTGCCTGTGTCCGCGTGTTCTTCTGTACCCTTTCCTTCTTTTTTTCTTGAAAACAATTACTTTATCATCTTTTACGTGGTCAAGAACAGTAGCTTCTATATTCATCGAAATTTTCGGTGCTCCGATTTCAAATGAATTATTGCCCCTGTCAACCATCAAAACATCCGAAAAAGTGACTTTTGAGCCAATTTCATCCTTCATCTTGGGAACAAATAACTTCTGGTTTTCGGTAACTTTGTACTGCTTACCTCTGATATTTACTATTGCAAACATGGTGAATATGTGAAATAATTAATGAATTTTGTGTTTTTTTAACAAAGTGAACTACAAGAATAATCAAAATTTAGGAAAAATAAAAGGGGGAAAAAGCAATTAAGAATGAAGAATTGAAGGTTGGAGGTTACAAGTTGCAAGTTGGCTTTTGGAGTGCTTTTTTTGGAGTGCTTTTTTTGGAGTGTTTTTTTTGGAGTGTTTTTTTTGGAGTGCTTTTTTTGGAGTGTTTTTTTTGGAGTGCAGTAACCGCTTGCCCCGAGACCTCGCGGGTGTTACTGCTCAATTGAGGTGAAGATTGTTTCTCCTTCCCTATCAGGCAATAACAGGGAAGAAGAAACATAAATCATACGGTAACCATCTGCTTTTGGGAATCCAGAACAAGCTCTGCATCCGAACCCCAGAGCTCACGCCCCATTTCGTAGTTAAACATGCTCTTAACTTTACCGGCAAACCATCTTGTGAAATCATCATTGCCTTGTGCGAGTGTGCGGTATGCCTGCCCGGGATTTTCACCTGCCATTACAACTATTGCAACTTGCTTATCGGGGAGTTTCTGCAAATATACCTTTGAGCGTACATTTTGCTTTTGCCGTGTTTGCTGGTAATCATTTTTCCATCTGCCGTTTACTTCATTCATAAATTCCTGCCATTCGTGCTCTTTTTCTTTTGGAATCAATGTAACATAAGGATAGAGATTTGCCGTTGAAATATTATCGCCGCCGGAATCTAATTGCAGCTCGGGCAGAGGACCCGGCATGCCCTGGCTCAAATCGACTCCATGAATGTTCTTTATATTTTCGAAAAACCAGTTCTTCAAGCTTTCGGAGCCAAAATCTTTGAATGCCTGTTCGGGGTTATCGCCTTCATCCACCACTATTACGAAATCTGCAATAGGCGTTTTCTGTAAATAAACTCTTTCGCGGATGTTTTGCTTCTTGCGTAACTCCTGGTATTCCTTGTATTTACCGGTTTGGACTTCCCTGTGAAATGTTCTCCAATCGGATTCTTTGCCCTTGATAATGGGGAATGCTGTCGCTATCATTTTTGACATGATTGCCTCCTTCTTTAGCTGCGGGAATAAACCCATGCAGAATAAATTATTAAAAAATTATTGGTATTAGAAGTATGAAGGGAAATGAAAAAAAGGAGAATACAATTCCCGGAGGAGAAATGCGTACCGCTTTTAATTGTGAGCTTGTGGATTTACCGGAATACTTGTTGTCCCTCCTTCCCAAGTTGCACTTGGGAAGGAGAACTGTAATATTCACTTTTGTTTATTCAATTTCTTTTGAAACCTTCTCCATAAATCTTCAATCTAATTATATATAGAACAAAATAACATCAAATGTAAAAACATGAACAAAAGTTTATGGCTTAAAATAGAAACTAATTTTTGTATATTTGTATTGAAATAAATAGAAAATATGGAATATAAAGTAAATATAAAGAAAACAACTGAAGGTTTTTCTGTTTGGGTTCCGGGACTGCCCGGGTGCTGGTCTCAGGGAAAAACAGAAAAAGATGCTGTTGAAAACATTAAAGATGCTATCGCTTCCTATTTGCAAACGGTTGAAGAGATAAGCAAAGGTGTTAAATCTGTCTATGTTAATGTCGGATAATAAATGCCAAAACTTTCCGGAATAAACCATCAAAGAGCTGTTAAAGCTTTTTCGAAAGCCGGTTTTTGGATCGCCCGTCAAAGTAAGCACATAACAATGACAGATGGTAAACATATTATTACTATTCCAAGAGCAAATCCTGTAAACTCTTTTACAATGGCAGGTATAGTTAAAGATTCCGGTTTAACAATTAATGAGTTTAAGAAATTATTGTGAACATTTCTAAACTTTAAGTATTGTGATATTTCCTGATTGTCTGTGTTGAATACCAACAACGTGGATTTTATTTCGAAACCTTCTCCATAAATCTTCCATCTAATAATCTATAGAACAAAATAACATCAAATGTAAAAACATGAACAAAACTCTATGGCTTAAAATAGCTGCCGGTATAAGTTTTTTTATGGCTGTTATTCAATCATACATTTCTCTTTCACCTGCAGCAGCCGCTTATTTTCAGGCACCGCCGTCACTTCTGGAAAACAGGTTAAGCTTATTTCTTTACGGTGAGGGAGCAGCTCTGGTTTTGGTTGTTTTCGGTTTGTACGCTTTATCTGGTGCCAAAGTTATCAGGCATCTTCCTCTTTTATGTTTTGTATTAATAGTCGTTAGCAGTATCTTCCTCATGCGTGGGTTATTTATTATTATAACCGTATTAAAAATTGCCGGGGTTTTGCAAGGTGAAGTCCTGACACAGGGTGTGGTTTCTCATTTTGTATTCCTGGCAGCAGGTATTGCGTTTACCTTAGGGACTATATTGAATTGGAAGAAAATGAGAATCCGCAATTAATTAAGAAATTGAACAGCAACCCGCTATATATCATTATCTTAATTGATATTACTATCATTATCAATTATTATATCACGATAAATTACCGGAAATCCCTATTTGAAACCTGATATTAAAAAAATCATTATTTATTCAATCCTCACCTTACTGGTATTACTATTCATTAATGATATTTTTTTTAGCGGTAAAAACAAACAATGGGATTTACAGGTATATTATTACGGTGCATTGGCTCATTCAAAGGGATTAAACCCATATGACAGCACCAAGGTATCAAAATTAGCACCGGTCAATTTTAAATTTGTTTACCTTCCTGCCGCTTTATATTTTTTTAAGCCGTTAAATCTGTTTGAATATAATACTGCAGCGGTAATTTATTCTATTATACAGGTCCTGCTTCTTCTCTATTTATTTGTACTCTGGAAAAAATACTTCCTCGAAAAAGAATTTGATACATTGTTCCTGGTCTTTTGTTTTTTCGCTTTTAACAGTACGGTATTAATTGATTTTGTAACGGGTAATATTTCTATAATAGAGCAGGCATTTTTATGGACGGCTTTCTATTTCCTTTTGAAAAGAAAACCGGCTTTATTCTGTATCTTCGTTATGCTTATTTCTTTTGTTAAAATAGTACCGGTTGTTTTACTGCTGTTATTGCTTTTTACTAATATCAAAGACAGGCTTAAATATATTGCAGGTTCATTTTTGATATTTATAGTTTACATATTATATAATGTAATATTTGAAAGCGTTTTATTTTCAGGCTTCATTGATAATTTAAGGGAATTGGATTACGGCGGTATCAGTAATCCGACTGCTTATACATTTACCAGGGAAATTTTATTTATTATCAATAAAGAAATTTCACTTCCTTATGTATTCGGGATCAATGTTATCATTTATTTATTATATGCGGCTGTACTGATATATTTTAATTATAAAGCTATAAATGTTTATAAAAAGAATAACCCTGCTCCCAACTATAAAATGCTTTTGTTTTTCGGAATTTGCACATATGTTTTACTTTTACCGCGTTTTAAATCTTATTCTTTTATACTGCTGATTGTTCCTGCTTATTATTTATTGAAAAATATAAAACTAAATAAATACTATATAGCTTTGCTTGCTTTATTTTTATTAACATCGGGAAGTTCAATCCCGGGCTATATATTCCTGAATACATTCTGGAATATATTCTGGAGTTATTATCCTTTCCTGCTTTGTGTGCTGATGTATATTTTTTATTACAAACTGATAAAAGATAATTCACCGGAACTGAAAAATATTTAGTATAAAAATCTGCGGTTTTTTACTCATCCTATGACTATACTTAGTAAATACTTAATTAATTTTTATGATTGTATATTTTCAAATAATATAGACATAGGATGAGTAAAAAAAAGAAGGCAGCCATTCCTGACTGCCCTTAAAAAATTCGTGTGTTTGTATCATCGTAACACTATTTCATTATTTCACCATTTCACTATTTACAATAGTGACATATGTCACTATTTGATAAGCATCATCTTCTTTGTTTCGCTAAATCCGTCAGCAGTTAAGTTATAGAAATAAACGCCGCTTGCCAGTTTTGCACCGTCAAATTCTGCGTTATACTCACCTGCCTGTAAATATCCATCCATGTATGTATCGACAACTTTACCCTGGATATCATATATCTTCAGTGTTACCATTCCGCTCTTTGGAATTGAGAACTTAACGTTCGTTGTTGGATTGAACGGGTTCGGGAAATTCTGTCCAAGCTCATATTTTACGGGTATTCCATTATTGCCTGTTCCAATTCCAACAGGAATTATCGGTGTTTTTATTCCCTGCTGTATTTCGGATGTATTTAACGCTCCCAAATCTTTATACACAAATACCTGCAGTTTGCAGTTAGCTGCATTCCATGCGGCATTTAAAGTTGTTGAGAAAGTTTTTGTATAAATCTGGTTCTGGTTCCATGTTCCTGAGTTAACATTTTCACCCTGGGCATTGTTAACCATATTTCTTACAACCCAATAATGTACATAGTTTGAACCGCCTACACACCAGCTGTTACCGCTTTGTGTGTACACCATATTATCTTCGGTAATAACATAATTAATTTTGTATTGACCTGATAATGTTTCCAGTGCTTTAGCTGTTAAGGTTACATCAAGCTGTCTTGTTGTGGTGTTGTAAGTTTTATTTGTTATAACCAAATCCACAGATGCTGCGGGACTTGTTGCATAGCGGTTCTCTCCGTCTGTGAAGAATGAACCCCATCCCAAAATACCTTTTCTGTCCAGCACTCCTGAAGGATACCCTGTAAATCCAAGCAAGCTGATAATGTTACTGCCGTTGAATGTTACCCATGGGTCACTGCCTCCATGATAAGCCAGGATAATTGAATTCGGGTAATTGTTCTGCAGCAGTAATGCCTGTTCTTTTCCGCATGGGCACCACTGGCACCATGTACCTGTGCAGTATTCTAGTATTGCGTTTCTCAATGTATTTGTAACAAGGACATTATAAGTGGCTGTATCGTTTGCCCTGTTATCGTCATTGCCGAGGGTTGCATATGCTTTTACAGTATATGTTCCTGTTGTAGCAAAGTTAAAATTGCTGAAAGTAACAAGTGCTGAACTTCCTGCCGTTAAGTTGCTTACTGATTGTGTATTTGAAAATCCTCCCGGGTTTATGGTCATAGTTACCGAGAATGATTGTGTTGTTGAACCGTAATTTTTTACAGTTGCTTTGGGTGTTACTGTACCGGGTGTTAAAGCACCTTTGGGAACAGCAATTCCGTTTGCACCAACATCATTTGCATATGGTGTTCCGATTCTTATATTATCAAGATACAGGTTATTTCCATAAGCAGTATTACCTGTGAACTTTATTTTATTTGTTCCTACGGGCAGAACATATCTTTTTGTAGCCCATTGTGACGAGGTGGGAACAAAGCAGCTCTGTGTAGCAGGAGCTGTTACAAGCGGGCCGCTTGAACCGCCGGGTAAATTGATAAGTAATACCCATGATGAACCATTATTAATTGATGTATAAATTGAAAGATTATCGTTCTCACCGCTGAATGTTGCATAAGCATGATCAAATCTTACTGAATCATTTGCTATAGTAGCAGGAAAAGTTGATGTAATAATATCGAATGTGCCAGATGGATAATCAAAAAAATCAGCTTTGATGCAAGCAGATCCGGTTCCATAACCGCTGCATACAACTGTTCTTACCCAGTTATATCCCGATGTGTTAGCGAGTGTCCATCCTGCGGGCGGCCATGCAGGGTTTTCAAAATCCTGAAACAAATAGCCGGAATTTAAAGCGGGCATTGCTGTGCCTGTTCACTGATTATTAATCCGCCTGCAAATAATAATCCAAGAAGAACTATTACGGAAATAATCCTTGTGTATAATTTTTTCATTTCTTCTCCCCTGTAAGTTTTTTTGTGTTCTGCATAATACAAATATTCAATAATAATTGATATTCAAGAATTGAATTACATTTTTTAAAAAAGCCCGTATAATGAAATTAGGCAAAACATGAACATGCAATACAGAATAAAAAAATTAAAAAGAAACCTGTTCTATTTAATATTTGAAACATGCTTACCAAATTATTAAGAACTAATTAATGCAAAATAATCCGGAAAAAGGATTCAATTGTCATCTTTATGTTGATAATTGTCAAAAAAATGTATGAAAGCAGAAATCCTTAAATATTTGGTTTCAAAAGCAAAAATTAAGGTTTTTGATGGGATTTACAGGAACTAATAACCATCCTTTTAGTAAAACAAGTAGTAAGGAACAAGAATGAGTTAATTTTAATTTTCCTTATAGACCAAATTATTGATTTAATAAACATATATTTCCAAAATTTTTCTTATCAAACATATGAATAAAATTGTATTAGCCGCCATTCCTGTTTTCATTGCATCAGTTATAATATTTACCGCGTTTGAGAACTCACGTTCACAGGACACGTTCAAATATGTTGGTGTAACGACCTGTGTCAGTGTGTGCCATAAAGGAGAATCCAAAGGCAACCAGCTGGAGATATGGCAGAGCTCAAAGCACTCAAATGCAATGAAGACTCTTCAAACACCCGAAGCAGATAAGATTGCATCAGACAGAGGCTCAACAACTGCAGCTGCTGAAACCCCTGAATGCGTAAAATGCCATACTCTCGGAAAGGAACTTGTAGAATCAGAACTTGAATCGACATTTAATAAAAGTGACGGCGTGCAATGTGAAACATGCCACGGTCCCGGTTCAGAGTATAAAAAATTGACCATTATGAAAGACAGGGAAAAAGCTATACAAAACGGTTTGGTAATTCATAATGAAGGTGAATTGTTCTGTGTAAAATGCCATAACAATGAAAGCCCGACATTTAAAGGATTCAAATATGATGAGTATTGGGAAAAGATAAAACACCCGAAACCAACAGTTGTTAAGTAAATATTGAGAATAAAGCAAAATAGTGCTGTTTTTTGCGGTTTTTAATGTATAAAAAAATATTCATACCCGAATTTTAGGTATTTTATTTTTAAATTTTATTTTTATTATGCTTTTGTAAACCGCATTAAATAATTCAACTCCAAAAATTATGACGAACACAAAAGACTTCGAAAAAATTTTTGTCGGCGAGCTTGATGATGAAGTTTTTGAAAATCACAAGAAGCTTCCGATATACAGGCAGTCGTTGCTGATTAGAAAGTTAACCCGCACTGTTGTAGATATTATTGATGAAGAAAACGATGAGTTTAATTTAAAACAGCTAATGCTCGAAAATGCTTACATGATATCATCGAAGATAATGGGTGCAGAAGCAGGTGAACTTTATTCCTACCGGCTGGAAAATGCTTTCAGCATAAAAAGATATGCAAATGAATTGCTGGCTGAAGTTACATTATGCGAATCAAAAGGTATGGGCAATACCACGTATATTCCTCAGCTTAAAGAAGAAATTGAACACCTAAGAAGAATGTTTATTGAATGGGTGGACTCTTTCGACAAAACGAAAGATGTTGAAGATGACTGGGCTCTATGGCGGGATTATGGAGGAGAGTAAAGTTTTAATGATATAACTTTAACCATCAGAAAAGCCGCTTGACTGCGGCTTTTTTGATTTATAAAACAAGCATGATTTTTACTTAATTCAATTTTTGCATGTGTATTTTATTTACAGTATTTTTTTAATTCTTCTTCCGCTTCTTTGCTTCCAAGGCGTACAGCTTCTCTCAGGTCGTCACACGCTTTCGATTTTTCATTAAAAGCATACCTTAAAGCTCCTCTCCATATGTATGCATCGGCATAGGCCGGGTCTAATTCTATTGCTTTGTTAATATCGTCCATTGCCTCCTTTTTTTTGAATAAGTAAGCATTCGCAATTGCTCTTTTATAATATGTGAAAGGTTTTTTCGAGCCAAGCTCAAATGCCTTGTTAAGGTCTTTTAATGCATCACTGTACTTCTTTTCCATAAGATACATTTCTGCCCGGCTTTCATAAATGTATTCATTGAATCCATCCATTCTTATTGCAATATCGTAATCTTCCCTTGCATCTTTATCTTTCATATAAGCTTTAAGGTGTGCCCTGTTAACATAAATATTCACTTCGTCCGGTTTAAGAGATATAGCTGTATTAAAACATTTTAAAGCTTCTGTATATCTTTTCAGATACCCCAACGCAATGCCTTTGAAATTATGTGCATTCCAGTTGTTATTGTTATAGTTTAAAGATTTATCCAAATCGTCAACAGCTTCTTCATAGTTTTTAAAATTTACTTTTAATAGACCGCGGTAATAATAACCATCTCCATTAAATGGGTCTTCTGTTATTGCAGCATTTAAATATATAATAGCAGAGTCATAGTTTTTTAATCCCGCATAACATCCTCCAATATCAATATTGGTTGAATAAGTATCATATTTCAATTTCAAACAATGCTGGTAATCTTCAATGGCAATTCTGAAATCTTCCTTTTTCTTGAAAATATCGCCTCGTAAATTATAACAATACCCGAAATCTTTATCCTTCATCAGTGCTTTGGTAATATATTCATTTGCTGAATCAAGCTCGTCATTATGGATAAAGATATATGCTTTGCATGCATAGCCGTATTTTGTCTCAGGGTATTTTTTAGAAATGTTGTTAGCAGCAAAAAGCAGGGAATCCTCATTATCCATGTCTCTGAATTTTTCAAAAAAAATTCCTGCTTCTTTTTCTTTGCTGCAGGAAGAAAATAATAGTGTAATTGCTAATGCGGTAATTAATAAAATTGTATTTTTCATGGCATTATTATTTTAGAGTTAAAAATCTTAGAAAATATTTACCACTTATTTAAATATATAATTTCTTTTGCTTCTGATTTATTTGTTGTAACATAAATTACAAGGTCAGCTTCCGAATAATTATCTGTAAAATACCATTTATCGCTTTTCAGTGCTTCACTTTTATTTTTTGTTACATACACCTCTTTTGTTGCTTCGCTCCAGCGGGTTGTGATATATACCACCATATCTGCTGAGCTTTTGGATGATGTTATATAAACCAGCTTCGCATATGATGAGCTGAATGATGCTATAATAAGAAAAAGGATAATTGTTATTAATGCTTTCATGTCATTTTCTATTTTTGGCTGTAAGAAATTTTATTTTTTGTTCCAAATAATATTTTCTTTCCCGCAAATTGGGCAGATGAATGTACCTTTAGCAAAATCAGATTTATTTGGATGATATACCGTTTTGCAATCACCGCAAACTTTTATTACCTTCTCAACCGGTTTTTCAGTTGTTTCACCTGTATCTTTTATTACAATTGTTTTTACAATTAAATCGTGCAGTGCCTGCTTCTTTTTTGTAAAAAATGCAATAACGAAGCCAATTGAGCTTAATAACATTGCACTTAAATACATTTTCAAAAAGAACCTTGCAGTTGACCTTCCAAATGAAATATTCCTGTAATACTCGTCCGTTACTTTTATTCCCATAATTTTTTGTCCGATTGTAGCATAATTACCGGTTGTTTCCTGAAAAGCAAAATAGAACCATGGAATAACAATTACACCAATAAACCTCAATAATGCTATTAGCAATGATTCAGATACAGGTATTAAAATATCTATAATATAGTAAAGCAGGAAATAGGCAATGGCAATAATTATAAAATCAATATTAATTGCAATAAATCTATTAAATATTGATGCAAGTTCTATTGTGTACTTTTTATTTTGGTTTAATTCCATTTTGATATTATATTTTGATTTATAATTTCAACTTACGCAAATCAGAAATCATTTTTATTACCGAAAGAAATAAACAGGTAATTCCAGGTTTACAACCTCACACCCCCAACCCGGATTGATTTCGGATTTATGGTATTTTGTTTTTTAATCCGCAATCAGCAATTCACAATCCGCAATTGTATTAGGGGGTAAGATGGTTAATCTACTATAAATACAAAATCTAAAATCTTACCTATGATTTCTCAATACATAAGGTGACTTATAATGTTTATTTCTTAACCGCAACAGTTGCCGTCATCTCAAGGTCATTTTTTAAATCAGATACTTTATACATCCATAAAAGGGTACTTCCGATTTTTTTATAGGCATTTGTTGATATAACATCACCCGGCATATCAAAAGTGTATGTCACTGTATAGTCATTTGAAACCATACTGTTTGCTGCTGATGTATCCTTCAATTGGATATATTTAAATTTCATTCCGTCACTGCCTTCCTCCCACGAAACAGATACATCCCTTAACCCTTTTGCATCGGATATCTTTTTTATATCCGTAAAATTCAGAACAAAGCTTACGTGCTTTGTGCTGTCGGTCAGGTTATCTTCAATTTTCAGATTACTGACACTTGTATAAGGTCCGGAATAATTATTTATAACCTGCTGTTCATCAAAATCAAATTTGCCGAGATTTGTACCCATAGAAAAATTATTCATCTGTGACCAGTAATGTATTTTCATAATACCTGAGCCATCTGCACTAAAGGTTGTTTCCTGCTCGTAATTAACACAGCCCTGGAACAGAACTGCTGCAGTGATGATGATAATAAATGATGCTAATGATTTGTATTGTGATTTCATGTTGTATGGTTTTAATCTTAATTTGAGATTCTGTTTATTATTAATATTGTAAATGCTTTTTCTATCATGCAGAGAGAATGATAAGGAATAATTTAAAAAATATTTTATGCCGCAGCATCATAAAATATATTACTTTCAGCAGCATTATCCTTTGCAGAAAGGAATAGAAAAGAAGGACAATAATTTGAAAAAATGATTATTAATAATACAAATTAAAATTGATTGTAATAATAATCAATTCTATTGTAAAACACTGAAAATATGGGATTTGTCCAAAATGTTGAAGTAAAAAATTTTACACCCCTCTCTCCTGGCATAGGCGTCAAGTTAACAATAGAAAATTTAGGTTGTATATAAAGACAAGGGGTAATATTATTGATATACTTATTTTCCGAATTATGTATATATCATATAAATAACTCTAATCATTAATTTTCTTATTACCCCTTGCCAATCACAATTTAACACAGAGTAAGCACATAAGCGTCAAGTTAAGGATGAAGAGATTCCATCTTTGTTCCTTCAAAGATTGAATTTTTACTTACATATTATTCTATGAAAGAATACTCACACTTACACGGAGAATCTGAAGATGGAATCTCTCAGTGTTGGATTTTTCTTACTTCTTGTTAATTTAAAATTATGCGATAGTTTATTATCTTACCGTTTTTTACCGGATAATCTTACCGGATAAATAGAGATTCCATCTTTTAAATCACAGGTTAATCAAAATTGTCCTTTTATAGAATGATAATTAATTGAGCGTTAATCATGCAAGAAACAAAGATGGAATCTCCTCATCTTAACTTTACGCCTTTGAGAGTAAACAGAGTTAT
>Ga0209819_10000158_pt1 | contig 18710 bp, 14 predicted proteins | sample PPLLak2March2015_FD_187248 | JGI IMG/M metagenome (GOLD analysis project Ga0209819, IMG submission 187248) | Freshwater sediment microbial communities from Prairie Pothole Lake near Jamestown, North Dakota, USA - PPLs Lake P7 Core (1) Depth... | ecosystem: Environmental > Aquatic > Freshwater >... | reverse complement strand
CGTGTCGCCGAGGATGTCCGCGCGTGCAGCCATGCCCTGCTGAAACGCCTCTGGGAAGCTGGCGAGGCTGCCCTCGGGCACGCCCAGCGCCTTGAGCCCCTGGAAGCTGAGCGCCACGGCGGCCCAGGCCTCGCGCTTCGTGTCCTGCGAGCTTGGGGCCGCGGACAGCAGGGTGGGAATGAGGCGGCGCAACAGCTCACGGCCATCGCGTCGATCGTCGACGCGCACAAGAATGAGCGTGCCGACGTACGGAGAGGGGCGGGGGTATAGGACCGCGGCCTGTATGTCGTCGAGTTCCAAACTGACAGTCGACTGCGCGCTCATGGTCGTCACTCCTTTCGCGAAACTTTGAGGTCGGGAGGCGCCCTACTCGCCGCTCGCCTCAGGCTAAATCGCCAGCCAGGTCGAGCAGCGGCTTGAGGGCCGGGTGCTGGAGCGCCTCGGCGGCGCTTGGGTTGTCCAGCACCTGCTGGAACGCCCGCTGCACCGCCAGCGCTCTCAAGACCTGCTTCACCGTAGGCTCGGGATAGGCGGCAACAAAGTTGCCCGCTTCGATGGCGCGCGCCATGAACCAGTCTTTGACGGCGGGGGACCTGACGCCCGGGTACCCCTGGGTGTGACCAAAGGTCTCGTCGAAGTTCAGTCCAATCGCCGTGGCGGCGAAGTCGTCGATGTACTTGTCCCAATCCCCGTCAAAGCTGCTGGCGAACATCAGCCGCTTGCCGCCGTCGAGCATCACAAACCGCGCTTCATGCAAGGTGCCGATCTGGTTGATGGCCTCCTGAGTACGCGGGTTGGCCGCGTGGTCCTTCAGGACCTGGCGCAGCGCGTCTTCGTGTCCCGGGACGCGTCTTCGTGTCCCGGGATGACGTCCCCGATGACGAGGAACTCCGTCCTCGCTCCCAGTTTCAGTCCCGTCCGCTTTGGCTGTGTCATATTGCTCGTTCCTTTCTGTGGATGTGCTTTGTCGCTCGTTCCTTTCGATCTCGTCGGCGCTGATAGCGCTACCGTGCATGCTCGTGCGCCTCGGCCTGCGGCCTAACCAGCTTCGCGAGGTCCCCAAGTTGCAGTCCGCCCGGCGGCACGGGATTGGGCGGTGCGAAGTACGGGAAGACGTCAGACGCCGGTACCGTCGCCCGGTCCACGCCGTCGCTGATGCGCGGCCCATTGCTCGCGTTGACGAGCAGCGTGTATATAGTGTCCATTACGTTCTCGTTCAGCGATCGGCCCCCGCATGTCTCGTGGGGGCGCCCCTGGAGCGTCGCCCGTTCGATCTCGAAGTAGCTGTCCTCGGCATACGGCTTCGAGACGTCCACCACCAGGTAGTCGGCGAGCAGCAGGTCGGTCAGCGGGTGGTCACCGTCCGGCCCGAGCGGCCAGTCCGTCTTGCCGTCCAGGCGATCGAACATGGCGAGGTTGGCGTTCAGCCGGGCGCGGTAGGCGCCGCGGTAGTCCTTGCTCATGTGGAAGGCGTCTTCCAGGTTGTAGAGATCGCGGATCTCCAGGTCGCGGTTAACCTGGTCGAACTCCTTCGTCGCCATGATCACGTTCTTGATCTCGGGGCGGCCGAACCGCTCAATGCGGATCGGGAGCTTCCCGGCGACCACCGTCTCGCCAACCACGGCGAGCAGTGGCGCACGGCTGCTCTGGAGCAGCGGCCCGCAGTCGGCCTCGACGACGACGCCCAAGGCGTTCAAGCCGGTGAGGCTGTTCTGGCCCTTTTTCTTGAAGGCGAGCCGCCCGGTCTTGATCGACTCCAGGAAAGCCGGCAGGTCGATGAAGAACGGGTCCGAGCGCAGGCCCGCGTAGACGCGGAGGCCGCCATCGCGCCCGCCCCGCTCGTCGTGCACGCGAAAGCGGGCCGTCTCGCCGAACGGCGACGTGCACCACCCTTCCTGCACGGGCGCGGCGCCGCCTGCGCCCGGTTGCGGAGACTCGAAAGTGCAGGCGAAGACGAGCTCCGACTCCTGGGGGCCGAAGGCAAACGACCGTCGGTCGGCCTTGATCGTCAGTGGCCGCAGCCGGAACCGGCAGACGATCGCGTCCGAGAAGGCCGAATCCGGCCCGGCCAGAGGTAGGACGGTCATCACTAACACGAGATGTCCCGGCCGCTGCGGGCTGGGAAACGCGTAGATATCACAGATGTCGCCCGCTGGTCCGGCGAGCGCACGGGGTCCTGAGAAATGGTCTGACATGGTAGTTAACCTCTGTACGTTCAGAATTTTTGCTCGATCAAGCCCTCGAGCGCTTTCAGCCCTGGCACGAACAAATATTCGCCACCCTTCACTTTGACGAAGGTAGGAAGATCGAACAGGAACGGTTGTTTGGCGCCGGGCACCAGCATTTGCGAACCTTCGCCGCCGATACCGTTGATCGGGTCCTGCTCGTTTGGATCAAGTCCGATGAACTCGCCGCCCTTCATCCATTCTTTCTGGACGAACTCGAATTGACGTTCGATATCGGCTTGGATGAAGAGGTTGATCAGGCCACGATCGACACCGTCGTCCTCAAGCGCGCCGTCCTTCAGAAGCGGGCCGTACTCGACGCCACGCCGGATCAACCGGTGCCGCCTCACGGCGGTCGCGCGTTTCAATGGCGTCGCTCGCGGGTTGCTGCGACGCAGGTGCGAACCGAGCGGGCACCGCAGGCCCTGGTCGTCGCCTTCATAAGTGAAGTTGTTGCGACGCTGAGGGTCCGCCGCGATCGCGGGATTGTCCTTGTCGGGCGACAGATCAAGTGGGCACCCGCTGCGCCAGCGTCCCATGATCTTGGCCGCCACCAGGTCCTGGTGGTACTGATCGTCGGAACCGTAGAGTGCCTTCGCGGCGATCACCAAATAACGCCGAAACGCCGCAACTTCTTGATGGAGTTTGCGGAAGACCACGTATGTTCCGTTCAGCCGCAGCTCGGGCGGGTCGGGTGTCGGTGTGCCGGCCGGGCCGGCCTCATCCTCATAGCCCAGCAAGAACTCGCCCGGTTTCAGCGGACGCCACGTGCCGTTCGGCTCCGGCACACCGTCGCCAGGATACGAAGGCGTGTCAACACCCTCGATCGGCGGCTGCGAGATCGGATCAGCAAAACCGAAATGCTCGCCCTCGGAGCCGATCCCGTTCTCATGCGCGAGCGCCATCGTATCCTGAACGAACCGCACCTCGACTCCGCCGGTCGCGTCCATTTCATCCCGCAGGACCTGACTTCCCACTTCGCGGCCTTGGTCGGAATCAGTTCGAATCAGCGCCATCGCGTGAATATCGGGACCGCCGAGATCGCCCTCCCAATGTTCCGGCGCGTGCGGCCCGACGTCGCCCACTATGTGGGCGCGCCCCCGCATGCCTACCCGGAACGCCTCGGGGAAGCTGTCCAGCGACCTTTGAGATAGGCCCAGAGCCTTCAGCCCTTCGTAGGTGAACCCAATATTCACTGTGAATCGGGTCCCATGCTCTTCCTGCCGAGCATTGACGCGCTTGACCATATTGCGCAGCCACCCGCGCGCTTTGGCGCCATCAATGAACTTCAGAAATATGTGCCGCCCGTACCGCATCAGGATGGGCGCGACGACATTGTCCTGAATGTCGTGAAGATTGTCTTTCAGATCAGCAGATGTCAGACTCTGCGCCGAACTTAGAGTTGCCATTGTCGTACTCCTTGAATACAAAACCATTCACCGCTACGTCAGCGGATGAGATCGACCCCGAGATGGCGCCCAGGGCCGATCCGACTGCTGGAAATTCAGGTACTACGCTACCGGCGCCCCTTTCGACTTGTTGAGGTGTTCGGCAACATCCTCGTACTGCCACTCGCGGCCGACATCCGTGTCAATCATGGCGTCGCTCGGCACGGGCTCGTATGGCTTGGCCAGCTCCTGGAAGAAGGCGTTGACCTTGTCCTCGAGCTTGCCGTCGCCCTTGGCGACCGCACGCTGAAACTTCTGCGTCTTTTCGTACCAGTCAGCCGCCTTGTAGATCTGGGCGAGGCTGAGGCTCGGACAGACGTCGTAACAGGCGAGGGTCTTGATCTGACCGCGTGCGATGTACTCGACGACGTCGCGCGCCGTCGCATCTGGGCCGGTCGGGCAACCGATACATTGGCCCCAGATCGCCTCCAGGTTCTCCTTACCGTTGAGAACGAAGTCGTCGAAGTATTTCTCCAGGGTGCCATCGAACTGAGAAACGAAGAACAGGGTGTAACCTCCGAAGTCCTGCGTTCTGCCGACGAACCAGCGCGCCGTTCGGATCAGCCCAAGCTTTGTGGTCATCCGCGCGAACGATTCTCCACGTGGATTGATCCAACCCCCCGGGGCCAGCGCTTTCGTGAATGCCACCAGGTCCGCTTCGGGTTTGAGGGCCCACATGCCGGTGAACTCCTTAACCTCGTTCTTGCCGCCCTTGCTCAAGATAAGGCCTGGGTAACGCAGGCCCCACGCGCCGGCGGCCGTCTTGGGTCCAGACTGCCTTGCTGAGCGTTGTTCTCTATTCATTTGAAAATCTCCTTATTTCGGGTTAACGGGATGCGTTTGACGGTGGATGGAATGGTCTCATCTCATCGCTCCCGCTCACAGCCAAATGTGATTGTGATGACAATAGCCAGCGCAAAGGCGAAAGTCGTGAGGATATGGTTAGCTTTTGGTGGAAGAAGTGCGATGCAGGCTTTCAGAACCCAGACTCGCATAGGCTCCGATGTCCCGAGGCTTTGTAGGTTCGTTTAGGAAAAGACTGAGCCACAGAGAAATACAGAGAAAAACAGAGAAAAGCAAAAAGCCTTCTCTGTCTTTCTCTGTATTTCTCTGTGGCTCAGTCTTTGAGGGTTACCTCCCGAGGGTTCCTGCGTGCCGGTCCTCCCCCAAACCTGGAATTTCCGGGCGCCAACGGTCTAAAATGCTAGAAACAATCAGACGATACCGAACCGAGGACATCCGAGCAATCCGGGAGGCCCACATGACGTGCTTTTGTCCATCGGGTGCCAAACACTTGGGGAGCCGGGCGAGACGGTATGCTCCGCGGCCGGGTCCATTATTTGTTGCGGTGAGCGCGTGTGTTCTCATGGTGCTCACTGGGCAAGGCTGCAGAGAATCCAGTAGATCGCCAGCGGGAATAACTCTTACTCTGATTGATCAAAGCTGGGTAGACAAGGAATCCCGGGGCCGGCTGAACGCCGAGCTGCGGCAGTTCTCGAGTCGGAGTGGGATCCAGGTTGAAGTTCTTCCGGCGCCTGAAGGCGCGGTCGAGCAATTAGCGACTTGGCGGAAGCTGCTGGAGAGCGGAGCGAGCGTCCCAGACGTATATGCCATAGACGTGATCTGGCCCGGAGTCCTTGCAAACGAGCTCTTGGATCTCAAATCCTATATCCCGGCGCAAGAGATCGAAGCGCACTTTCCCGAACTAATCCGCAACAATACCGTGAACGGCCGGTTGGTTGCCCTCCCATATAATACGAGCGCCGGAATGTTGTTCTACAGAGTTGATCTGCTCGGTCAATACGGCTACCGCGCACCCCCGAAGACTTGGGAGGAACTTGAAGTGATGGCCGCGCGAATTCAGAGCGGAGAGCGCGCCAAAGGAAACGCGGCCTTCTGGGGTTATGTCTGGCAAGGAGCCTCGTCTGAGGCCCTGACCTGCAACGCGCTTGAATGGCAAGTCTCGGAGGGCGGCGGGACCATTGTCGAAAGTAGAACAGTCGACGTAGGTAACTCCCACACCGTGCGCGCCTGGGAGAGGGCGGCGCGCTGGGTAGGCTCTATTTCCCCGCCAGGCGTGGTCGCTTACAAGGAATGGGATGCATTCAATGTCTGGCAAGAGGGACGAGCTGCCTTCATGCGTAACTGGACGAGTGCGTACCTTGCGGCCCGTGCGCCGGAATCACCTACAAGAGACAGGTTCGAAATCGCACCACTGCCCGGTGGTTCGAAACGTAGCGCGGCAACTTTGGGCGGCAATGGGTATGGCGTTTCCCGGCACTCGCGTCACCCGCGTGAGGCCGCGATGCTGGTCCGTTTTTTGTGCGGGCGCGACCAGCAGCGCAAACGCTGTATGAGCTCTTCTGAGCCCCCGACCATTCCCGATTTGTACAACGATTCCGAGGTCTTGGCTGCAAATCCGTATTTTCCAACTCTTCTCGAAATATTTCGGAAGGGCTTGACTCTGCGGCCTTCCTCGGAAACGGGCAAGGTATACCCGGAGGTTTCTCGCGCCTACTCGGAGGCAGTCCACGCTGTCCTTACTGGCAAGAAGCCTGCTGCCGAAGCTTCCGCTGAGGTACAAGTTGAGCTGATCCAGATTACCGGTCTCAAAGCGCCGGTCACACAGCCGAGACTGGACGGTAGTTCGGAATAAGCCCCGGTGGCAATGTAGCGAGAGAGATCCAACGAGGTTGGAGTGGTTGAAGGACAAGAACTGAGAGACGTGAGATGACAGGCTGGGCTAAAAGTATGCTAGCGGCGATTTCGGAGCGGATCAGGCGTTCGCCCCACGTTTTCAGGACTCGAGTTCCGTTTGGCGGCGCCAGCATTGGGGCACGTTTAACAGCTTGCTTTGTCGTGATCGTCTTTTCAATGATGGCCGCCGACCTGGTTGCAGTCTGGCAATTCAGGCGGATTACAGCTGAGGCCCGGCGACTAGCGCAGGCCGACGAGACTTCCCTGTCCGTCGTTCGTATCCACTTTGACGTAGAGACCTTCAGGGATGAATTGGCCGCATTGACAACGACTCATGACATTCGCCAGTTCACGACTGAAGCTGCCTCGCTCAGGAAGAAATTCGTGGAGGATGTTGCACAATCCCAGCAACTGCTGAGGGCGTCGAGTGTTCCGGGGCGGGACCCGGCCATCGCGAGCGCACTGGAGACACTGCGGACAACGTTACCGTCTCAGTTGGATACGACAATAGGACTGGTGTCGGCGGGCGACTGGCCTGCGGTAGACCTCCGGCTGAGGAACCAGGTGCAAGAGCTCATCGAGCTGAGTGCATTGCTGGTGGAGAAGGTCGACCGGGACGTTTCACAGGAGCGGGCCCAGGCTATCGAGAGCGGTAACCAGGCGCACCAGCAGCTCCTTCTGGTTCTTCCTGTCGCCGCCTTGCTGACCTTGCTTGTCGCCGTCGCGCTCGGCTGGTATGCCACTCGATCTATCACGGACCCGCTTTCCGAACTTAAGGCTGGCGCGCAGGCCTTGGCCCAGGGCAACTTCCAACATCACGTGACCATCCGAGGGCATGACGAGCTCGCCCAACTCGGCCAGGTGTTTAACCACACCGCCCGTCAGCTCGCAGCCCTCTACGAAACGTTGCGGCGTAACGAAGCGCTCTTCCGGCTCACGATCGACACCATCCCGGCGTACGTCTGGAGCGCTCTGCCGGACGGGTCCGTCGATTTCATCAATCAGCGTTGGCTGGAATTCAGCGGTATGAATTCCAATCAGACGTTCGGCTGGGGTTGGGAAGCGGCGGTTCACCCCGAGGACCGTGACGGTTTCCTCGAGGCATGGCGCGCGGCCGTCGCCTCCGGGAAGGGGATGGAAGCGGAAGCGCGCGTCCGCGGTGCGGACGGGGAGTATCGCTGGCTTTTGATCCGCAATGTGCCGCTGCGTGATGAAACAGGAAAGATCGTCAAATGGTACGGCACCAGTACTGACATCGAAGATCGCAAGCGCACGGAGCAGACTCTGCGGCAGAGTGAGGCTTATCTGGCAGAGGGGCAGAGGCTGGCCCATACGGGCAGCTGGGCTTTCGATGTGCCGAGCAGCAAGTATATCTATGCTTCGGAGGAATGCCTCCGAATTTTTGAAATCGATGCGATACAGGATTGGCCGACCAGGGAAGCGATTTCCCGACTAATCCACCCGGAGGATTGGGACAGGGTGAACAGGAGCTTTGAGAAGTCGGTCCGCGGAGAAATGACTGAGAGCGAGTTCAGGGTCCTGCTGCCCAGCGGAACGGTCAAACATATTCAGGTGACCCGGCACCCTGTCCTGAATGATGCGGGAGAGGTCGCTAAACTGCTCGGCACCGTGATCGATGTGACGGAACGCAAACGCGCTGAGGAAGAGCGCGAGAGGCTGCGCCAGCTTGAGGCGGATCTCAGGCACGTTAACCGGGTGAGCGTGATGGGAGAACTGGCCGCCTCGGTCGCGCATGAAGTCAACCAGCCGCTTTCGGGAGTGGTGAGTAACGGGAGCGCTTGCCTGCGCTGGCTGGCCGGGGATGTTCCTAATGTGGAAGAAGCCCGGGAAACGGCGCGTCGCATCGTCCGCGACGGCAAGCGAGCCGGTGAAATAGTCGCCCGGATCAGGGCCATGGCCACAAAGAGCGCGGCGACCCGTCAAGAAGAGCTGGACCTGAATGGAACAATCCGGGAGGTCCTCGCCCTTGTAGGAGACGAAGCAAAAAAGAAAAGTGTTGTCATCCAAACGCAGTTTGCCGATGACCTTTCAGCTGTTTCAGGCGATCGGGTTCAGGTGCAGCAGGTCGTGCTCAACCTGGTCATGAATGCTATCGAAGCGATGACGAGCGCAGATGGGCGGGCGCGAGAACTGATCATCACAACGCGGAACACTGATGCCGGCCAGGTGCAGGCAACGATTAAAGACTCGGGGACCGGCCTTGACCCGAACGCGATAGACAAGGTCTTCGACCCCTTCTACACGACCAAGTCCGGCGGCATGGGCATGGGACTTTCCATTAGCCGTTCCATTGTGCAGGCCCATGGCGGCCGGCTGTGGGCTACGGCCAATGACGGCCCAGGGACCATGTTTCACTTCAGCCTTCCCAGATACCAGGAAGAAGAAGTAGTCGGTTAAGCTGCGAGGGGCAGGGCCCGCGGATTACGCGGATAAACGCGGATAACGCGGACCGGATCGGGAGCGGCCACTTCCCCGGTCGCCGCTCCTGATCCGGTCCGCGTTATCCGCGTTTATCCGCGTAATCCGCGGGCCCTGCCCCTCGCAGCTTAACCGACTAAGAGGTCGTAGCACAGCTCCTCCACCCTGAACGCCCCCGCCCTCCTACTACCAAGGTGTAATAGATTTATCTCCCCCCGCTGCGGTACAACAGACTCATGACGCCGGTTATTGCAGTCGTCGATGATGACATTTCGGTGCGCGAATCGCTGGAGAGCCTGATCAGGTCCGTCGGCTTGGCGGTGAGAGTGTTCGCCTCGGCGGAGGAGTTCCTGGAGTCGGCCGAACCTGCGAAGACGGACTGCCTCATCTTGGACATACGCCTGCCGGGGATGAGCGGGATCGAGCTCCACCGTCAGCTGCTGGACAGCAGCCGTGGGCGGCCAGTCGTCTTCATGACCGCACATGGATATGACAGCCGTGCCCGGTCAGAAGCTGCTTCGGATTGGACGGTTGCGTGCTTGACCAAACCATTCGGCGAGGACGAACTGCTTGATGCCGTCCAAGCGGCATTGAAATGGAAACCGAGCGCTTAGATCAAGCCAGTAGACCAAGGAGGCCGCATGAGTGACGTAGGAGCTTTAGTTTACGTCGTGGATGACGATGCGTCCGCCCGAGAAGGAGTGGCGGGTCTGATTCGCTCCGCCGGACTGATGGCGAAAACTTTTGCGTCCGCGGAGGAGTTCCTGGCTGCCCGGCGACCCAAGATACCCAGTTGTCTGGTGCTTGATGTCAATCTCCCCGGGGCAAGCGGACTCGATCTGCAACAGGAGCTTGCCAAATCCGATGTCCAGGTCCCCATCATATTCCTCACCGGCTACGGCGACATTCCGATGACAGTGCGCGCAGTCAAAGCAGGGGCAGTGAGTTTTCTAACGAAGCCTGTGGACGATGAAGAACTGCTGGAGGCCATCCGTCAGTGCATCACGTCCTCCAAGAGCGCAGCCATGAAGGAATTTCCTCCCTTCCGCCTGGACGACGTCAACCAGTGTCTGTGGCGGCGTGGAGAAACGGGCCCGGATGAGCGCCTCCAGTTGACTCCCAAAGCGTTTGCGGTTCTGAGCTACCTGGTCGAGCACGCCGGCCGCCTGGTCACGCAGGATGAGCTCCTTGACGCCATCTGGCCCGACACCTTCATTCAACCCGAAGTCCTCAAGTATCAAATCGCCGACATCCGGGGGGTGTTGGAGGATGATGCCAAAAAACCCCGTTTCATCGAGACTATGCACCGGCGAGGGTATAGGTTCGTGGCCAAGGTGCGAGATGACGAGCGGCCGGAATCGCCTGTTTCGGCGGGCGCCACGCGCGCCAGAGTGGTGGGCAGAGCGCGCGAGCTCGGCGAGTTGCGAACTTGCCTTGAAAAGGCCTTGCGGGGCGAGCCCCAAATCGTCTTTATAACGGGCGAGCCGGGGATTGGAAAGACCGCGCTGGTGGACGAATTCGTAGGGCAAGCGGTCACGGAGCAACCGTCACTCCTCGTCGGCCGCGGGCAATGCGTCGAAGGCTATGGTGGGACCGAACCCTATTATCCGATGCTGGAGGCGCTGGGTCAGTTGTGCCGGGGTCCGCAAGGGCATCGGGTGGTGGAGATTCTGACCGCTCACGCCCCCACCTGGCTGGTCCAGTTTCCCTGGCTGGTCACTCGCGAGCAGCGCCAGGTTTTGCAGCAGGAGATCCTGGGAGCGACGCGTGATCGCATGCTGCGCGAAATCCACGAAGTGCTGGATGCACTCAAATTGCAGGCGCCTCTACTGTGGGTGTTCGAGGACCTTCAATGGGCGGACCCGTCGACGGTCGATTTGATCTCAGCTTCCGCCCGCCGGCGGACGACGGGGAAGGTCCTGGTGATCATGACCAAGCGGCCAATGGCGATGACGACGCCGAACCATCCGCTGCACACGCTGAAGTCGGAACTGTTGACTCATCGCTTGTGCCGGGAAATTGCTTTGACGCCGCTTTCGGAATCGGCAGTAACGGAATACTTGAGGGCGGAGTCCGGGGGAGGCACGCTGCCAGAAGGCTTTGCAGAATTGATCTATCGGAATACGGAAGGCAACCCATTGTTCGTGATGGCGGCGCTCGATCACATGACCGAGCGAGGCCTCATCGCGCGGGAAGGCGGACAGTGGCGCGTCCGAGTGCCCGTAGGGGAGATCGAGATCGGAGTGCCGGAAACACTCCGGCACATAATCGAAGCCCAGATTCAACACCTGACGTCCGAGGAGCAGCGGGCGTTGGAAGTAGCGAGTGTGGCCGGCGCACGCTTCTCCGCCCAGGCGGTGGCGGAAGCGATCGAGCAGGATGCAGAGATCCTGGAGGAGCTATTCGACGAGCTGACGCACCGGTCCGGAATGGTCCGTGCAGCCGGTTCTCACCAGTTGGCGGATGGCAAGGTCTTGCAGGTTTTCGAGTTTGTCCATGTGTTTTATCGCGAAGTGTTCTATCGACGGCAGACGCCCGCGCAGCGGCGCGTCGGGCAAGAGCCGTCTTCGAGTGAGACAACGCGGGCGTCCTCTGCGGCAGGGATCGACGTGCCGGTGAAGGCCGGCTCGTCAAATGCCAGACGATCCGCTCGGGCGAGCCCGGGGTCAGCCGGAATACGCCGTCCGGTCCGGCTTCAATGACAATCATGTGAAAGAAGCCGAACCTCCCAAGCGCGTTGGTCGCGCGATCTAAGAATTCAAGAATTCAAGCGAGAGAAATATGTTGAAGTTACTCAAACTGTGCCTGCACAAGGAAGATGGTGTTGGGGTCAAGAGCGTTCCGAGAAGGACCGTCGTGTGTCCGGGACGATTTCTCTTCACTCTGATCTTTGTGGAGCTAATCGGTCTAGCGTGCCTGTCGAGCAGTTACCTGCTGGCTCAAAGTGACGGCGAATCGGGTCAGGTAGAGGAGACGACAGTCAGTCGAGCTCTTGACATCCAGAAAGAGCGGCAAGCCAAGGTAACCATTCTTGTGCCTCCGGAAAAAGGCTCTGTCGAAAAGGGCCTCAACAAGATGGAGCAAGGAATGGGGTATTTCAATGCTGTCATGGGGAGTTTCCACGGTTTTCACTACACGACAGGGGGGTTTCCTGCCGGGGCTGGATGGGGCTACGGACTTGGCTTCACTCAGAACGCAATTGGCCATCGCTACGAGGGGTCGAAGCTGGCCAATCTCATAGACTTTGATTCGGCTGCCGCTTACAGCACCCGCGATTACTATCGCGTCGGGGCCTCAGTACGCATGCGTAATATCGCAGGCAGTCCTTTAAGTATTGGTGTAGCGGCGGAGGGCATCGAGTTTCCCGAGGAAGACTTCTTTGGGCTTGGTCCGGATAGCAACGAAAGCGACCGCTCAGACTACTTGCTACGATCTTTGCACGGCGGCGCCGACATCTGGTTGGAGCCTGTCAAAGGACTTCGACTGGGCGGCGGTGCTCACTACCTGAGTCCCAGCATCGGATCAGGCCGGGATCCAAGATATCCCACGGCCGAGAAAGTGTTCGACTCGAGAGAGATCCCAGGGTGGCAAGTGCAACCGGATTTCTTTCGTTACGACGGGTACGTGGATTTCGATTTCCGCGACAAACCGATGAATCCCCGCTCCGGCGGGTACTATGGAGCTCGCTTCTCTAATTATCGAGATCGGGAGTTCAACCGCTACGATTTCCGTCAGTGGACTTTTGACGGGTCACAGTACATACAGCTGCCCAACCAGTATCGCGTTCTTGCGCTGAGAGCAAACGTTGTTATGAGTGATTCGGATACCGGATTCGAGGTCCCTTTCTACTATATGCCGGACCTTGGCGGCGCCATAAGGCTGCGCGGTTTTCGGGAGTATCGGTTTCGTGACGAGAACGCCCTTTTGCTCTCAGCCGAATACCGATGGGAGGCGTGGTGGGCGATGGACATGGCGCTGTTTGTGGACGCAGGCAAGGTCGCTCATCGCAAAGCGGATATTGATTTTTCAAATCTGGAATATGGCTACGGGGTCGGATTGCGTTTTCACTCGAGTAAAGCTCTGGTAGCGCGACTTGACTTCGCATTTAGTAAGGAACGATTCATTCCGTTACTGAGGTTTGAACATGTCTTCTAATAGGATCAAAGAGAATCACACAGAGAGGTTGTGGCGTCTCCGGATGGTGTTCGGAATGCCGGTGCTCTTGTTGCTCGTGTCTGTTCAGCCACTCGCTCAGCGAACAGAGAACATGCAAGAGTCGCGCAGGTTCTATCCGGACGACCCGCTTTGGGAAGACAACGACATGATGCACGTCCCGTCCGTGAAGGTGTTCGAATTGGAGAAGCAATACGATTTTCTCGAGAACACTTTCCTGGCGCCCGACCTTCCGTATGGGACCGAAGCCCTGAATACCAACACCTTGGGAGAAGTCCCCGATTCCGCCTGGTGGACCAATCGGATCGGCGTGAGGGAGATGAGTATTACGGAAATCGTGAGAGGACCCGACACAGTGGACGGTCCTGCACCGGGGAAATGGACGATTATCGGAAGACCGGAAGGCGGCATCACTCCGAAGTTCACGATCAAGGATGCCCGAGGAGATACGTACATCTTCAAGCTGGACCCGCCCCACATGCTGGAGCTGCCGTCATCTGCTGAGATGGTCTCAACGAAGATCTTCCACGCCCTGGGATTCAACGTTGCTCAGGACTTCTTGGTCTGGGTGAAGCCGGAGGACCTGGAAATCAAACCGGGAGCGACTTGGAAGGACGCGAAAGGTAAGCGCCGTGAGATAGACCGCGAGGACGTGGACTACTGGTTCCAGGAATATGTGGGCAGAACGAACGGACAGGTTCGGGTTCTGGCCAGCAAGTTCATACCGGGCAAACCGGTGGGCGAATATAAACACTACGGGACTCGACCAGATGATCCAAACGACGTTATTCCTCATGAACGACGTCGAGAGCTTCGGGCAATGCGTGTCTTTGCTGCCTGGCTCAATCATGATGACTCGCGCGCCTTGAACACATTCGATACGTTCTATGAAGAAGACGGGCGCACCTTCATCAAGCACTTCTTGTTGGATTTCGGTTCTAACCTTGGAAGCGGTAGCACGAACTTCCAAGAGCCGAGGGCGGGCAATGAGTATTACTGGCAGCCAGGCCAGATCATTCGAGGGATTGCCAGCCTCGGGATCTATCAGCGTGGGTGGATGAAGGTCCGGTATCAGGAATATCCCTCGATAGGCCGGTACGAATCGGATTTTTTTGACCCAGCTAAATGGAAACCGGAGTATCCAAATCCAGCGTTTGATCGAATGGACGCCGCCGACGCATTTTGGGGAGCGAAACTGGTCTCGAACTTCACCGACGAGATGATCGATGCAATTGTGTCAACCGCCAGGCTTAGCGATCCGAAAGCCGAAGCTTATCTTATTGAGACGATCAAGAAGCGTCGCGATAAATGTGTTCATTGGTGGATCAGCCGCACAAACCCACTGGACGAGTTCAAGATCGGGACGTCATCAAATCCTGGCCCGACCCTGACGTTCGAGAATGCCGCGATTCGGACTGGGGCTGCCTCTCCGAAGGCTGCCTACGCGGTAACCTGGTATCGGCTCGACAATCTTGGGAATCAAGAAGAAGCTGTCGGAGAGCAATTGCGGCTGGCCGGGCCGGAGGCAGCGATTCCCGAAGGTTCCTGGGGCCCGGAAGACGATGCGGGTTATCGCTATTCGGTTGCTCGGATTTCGAGCTTCCATCCGGATTTTCCAAACTGGCAGGAGCCGGTGGTTGTGAGTCTACGGCGTCGTGGGGAAAAGCTGGAAATCGTAGGCATTGAGAGGCCCCGAAAGACTCCGACCTATGCCCGCCGTTAGATTGAGGTGATCAAATGAAAGCTACACGACTGCTTAACGACATGGGCCAGAGCCTGTGGCTGGACAACATAAATCGCCGGCTGCTCGATAGTGGAACGCTCAGGCAATACATCGAAGAACTGTCAGTCACCGGGCTGACTTCGAATCCGACGATTTTTGACCTGGCGATCAAGAACAGCCCGGACTATGACGCGGCAATCAGAGAAGGGTCGGGTCAGGGCAAATCGAGCGAGGAGATCTTCTTCGATCTGGCGCTCAAAGACCTCACTCGCGCCGCGGACCTCTTCCGCCCGATTCACGAAAAAACAAATGGAGTGGACGGATGGGTGTCACTCGAAGTGTCTCCCCTTCTGGCCCACGACACAGCCGGGACAATTGCTGCAGCCAGGGAACTGTTTGCGCGAGCGGCGCGGCCCAACCTGTTAATCAAGATTCCCGGGACGAAGGAAGGCCTTCCCGCAATCGAAGAGGCGATCTTCTCCGGCGTACCCATCAATGTCACTCTCTTGTTCTCCCGCGAGCATTACCTGGCGGCGGCTGACGCTTTCCTGCGCGGCATTGAGAGGCGCATTGCTGCCGGGCTCAACCCGGAAGTCGGCTCCGTCGCCTCGCTGTTCATCAGTCGGTGGGACGCGGCCGTTGCGAACACAGTGCCTGACAAGCTACTCAACCAGCTCGGCATCGCGATCGCCAAACGAACCTATAGGGCAGCCTGTACCCTGCTTGGCTCACCGCGTTGGACTCGCGTCTACAACTTCGGTGCTCGCCCGCAACGCCTCCTGTGGGCAAGCACGGGAACCAAGGACCCTAACGCATCAAAGACTGTCTACATCGACGCGCTGGCTGCACCTTTCACTGTGAACACGATGCCCGAGGCCACACTGAAAGCCCTTGCTGATCGGACCGAGTTGGGGGACTTGTTGCCGTCAGACGGTGGTGACAGCGAAGAAGTCATGGCGCAGTTCACTGAGGCAGGCATTGACGTCGATGCTCTGGCCGGATGGCTTCAGGATGAAGGAGCCAAATCGTTCGTGAAGTCGTGGAATAACCTCATGACGGTGGTCTCCTCGAAGAGCGCAGCGCTGAGTACGTCGAGTTAGATCCAGTACCGCGTTCCCTAAGCGGCTTTGCGGACCGGGCGCGGCCGGATGTCGGTAGTAGATCCGATTGTGGCTGGGAGCGCCCTCTAATGGGGCGCTATACGCATCTTGGAACCGGCAACCAGCAGTTGTGAAGGCAACCAACAGAGTCCCGAAGGGATGAGGGCCGCTTAGCCCCGGGTGACCGAATCCCGGAGGGATGAGGGAACCCGGGGGAAGGGACCACGAGGGATGGAGCCCCGTGGGGGGGCGAAAGGCTTCGGAACCGACAAAGCCCTTCGCCCCTCCACGGGGCTCCGCTCTCCCTCGAACCCAACCCCGGGTTCCTCACCCCTTGCGGGGTTCGACCACCCGGGGCTAAGCGGCCTTCGTCCCTTCGGGACTCTGCTGGTTGCCTCCTCCTACAATCAAGTTAACGCCTATGGGCGAAGGGCCTGTCTCAACGTTCCCAGAACCGCGGATCAGGTCTAATGCCGTGCTTCTCGAACAACTCCTCCAGCTCTTCCTGGAAACTGCGCTTCTTATGATGTTCCAGCTGGCCAGAAATGTACGAACGGACGCGTTCGACGTGAGACTGGCTTACGGTGAACGCCGCGTATCCTGCCTGCCAGGCAAAGCTGCGCAGCTCCGGGAAATTGGAGTGCACCCAGCCGGTGATGCTGGATTTGACCCGCTGTAAAACCTCGGAGAGTGCCCGGTCAGCACGAAGATGCGTGAGAACGTGGACGTGATCGTCGGAGCCTCCGACCTCGATAGGCCGGCCGCCCTCGCCTCTGATGGAGCCTTTCAAATAGTCGTGGAGTCGGCTCCTGAAAGGCTCTTTGATGAAGGGCCTACGTTCTTTTGTGGAGAAGATCAGATGGTAGACGAGATTGACATACGAGTTCGGCATTCGATTCCTCCTGTATAAATAACGGCGGAATCAAAAAAAATACGAAGAAAACTTGCGGACAATTCCAAGAATGAAGGAAATCGTGTCCTTCGCCCCTCGACGGGGCTCTCCGCCTCTTCGCCCCCACCCCGGGTTCCCTCGCCCACTTCGGGGCTCGGTCACCCGGGGCTAAGCCGCCGTCGTCCCTATCGGGACTCTGACGGTTCTGGAGTCTCCAGGTCGGTGCTGGTCGGCTTCGGAAGCTCCCCAATCATGGCGGCGATGTCGCCTTCTCTCAGCCCTGCGGCCCCGGCTTCGACCTTCAGAGCTTCAATCGCCTTTTCGGCCTTCGTAACTTCTTCCTTGTTGCTCTCAATTTCCTTTGTGGTCCGCTCGAACTCCGCTGCGAACCAGAGGTGGACGGTAGGATCCGGCGTGTGGGCGGAGTCGTACACGTACTTCTGACGCAGCTGCAGGACGAGTGCCCTATTCACCGCGTTCTTGTAGTCGATGACCACTGCCTGAAACTTCGGCCTCCACTCTCCGAGGAGCTTCGCGTACTCGGTATCTTCTGACGAGGCCGGTGCCTTCACTTCGGCGGCCTTTGTTTCTTCGGAAGGTGTGGCTTTTTCGGCAGCCTTGCTCACGCTCACCGGAACGTTCTGGAAGTCCTTCAGGTCGGCATTTGTGATCAGACGCCCTGGCTTGAGAGCCTTGGCTTTGCGTTCGCGAGCCTGCTTTGAAAGGTCAGCCAAAGAAGGCTGGCTTGACTGGACCATTCCCCAGCATGACGCTAAAAAGACAGCTAGCATGAAAAGTCTCATAAGGCCACTTCTCTTTCCCATATCCACCGGCGCTCTTGGACGACGGTCTTCTTCTTGTTCTCTTTCCGTTGCGGTAATAATGCGCGTCTCGGGCCTTAGCGGCGGTAAAGACCTCTTCCCAACAGCCGGCGCAGTTTTCGACGTGGATGAGGAAGTCCAGTTTGGCGTCTAGGGTCAGGCGGTCGGCCAGATAGTCGGCCAGATAGCCTCGGGTTAATTGACGGTCACAGCTTGGCAGCATGATTTCCTCCAAAACTCCGAATGAAGACCCGGCGCTTTCGGCGCCGGATCTGGTCCGGTTGGAAACCGGACCTACAGCCTTGGGATCCGGCGCCTTTCGGCGCCGGATTTTCAGTGCCTTATCTTTGCCACAGCATCCGGTCCACTTCGGTTGGCAGGGCCAAAGGATGGTATGGCTTGAGGCGAGGGGTGAAGTCGCCTGCAGGGCGGGTAGCGGGCGTTCGTGTCGAGTAAACATATGCGCCGGAAACGCCCGATCGTTCTTTCCGATCCATATCCTGAATAGACAGAGGACCTCCGTCCTGTGCGTCGGCATACAGTTCGACGCGTACGGTATTCGGATCAAGCCTGCCGAGGTACACCTCAACCTCGAAAATCATTTCACCGTCTTGTACGTTGGCTGTCAGACTGCCGAAACGGATGCTGTCCCAGTGGCGGGCGATTTCCGTCTTCCATTTGAGGAGATCCGCTCCCGCCCTCCCGTTGTCCCCCGCGCGGCAGGCATACGCGGCCGCCGCCGAGAGATAGTGCTCCTCGGTATACTGCCGGACGGTGCGGTTGGCGGAAAATTCCGGGGTCAGGCGGGCCATACTCTCCCGTATCCGAGCGGTCCATGCTCGAGGAATCCCCTTTTCGTCCCGATTGTAGAATTCCGGGATAATCTGGTTTTCGAGAACCGCATAGAGCGCCTCGGCATCGGCTCGATCCCATGCCGGGTCGTCCCCGTGTTCTTTCCCGTCACCTACCGCCCAACCCACATCCGGCGTGTACGCTTCGGCCCACCATCCGTCGAGCACCGACAAATTCAGGCCGCCGTTCACCAGCACTTTCATCCCACTCGTACCGCTGGCTTCCCAAGGGCGCCTGGGCGTATTAATCCAGACATCGACGCCCTCTACCAGGCGCTCGGCCATGAGCATGTTGTAGTCGCTCAGAAACACCACATGGCCGCGCACATCCCACCTGTAGG